>Ga0209088_10002098_pt1 | contig 12509 bp, 11 predicted proteins | sample S_140625_EF_Meta_FD_187324 | JGI IMG/M metagenome (GOLD analysis project Ga0209088, IMG submission 187324) | Freshwater microbial communities from Lake Simoncouche, Canada to study carbon cycling - S_140625_EF_MetaG (SPAdes) (version 2) | ecosystem: Environmental > Aquatic > Freshwater > Lake ...
ATTTGTTCCTTTTCCTATTTCATGCTGGAAGCTATTTCAACGGATATTCAAAATTTTAGACATTTATGGATCCTACTTGGATTTTTTGGGGTAACTGTGCGAAGCCAGCAATACCCTGGAAAATCATAATATAATCGCGCTTATAACATATCATTGACCATGAGAATTAATGATACGATAGATTTTTGATTTATTATTCCTATTTAATGAAAAGATAACCCACCGTTATAAATTGACATCGAAAAATTCAATATATTTAGAGATGAAAACAAATATCCTCCAACACACATTATTCTTTCTATTAATAGGTTTTTATCTATTCGCAGGTTATAATCATTTTGCATCGCCTACTTTTTATTTACCCGTTATTCCACCTTATCTGTCTTTATGGGCTAAAGAGATAAATATAATGGCAGGGGTCGCTGAAATTTCCCTTGCTTTACTACTTATACCTAATAGAACGCGATTATTTGCCGCTAAATGTATAATCATCATGTTGGTAGCTTTTATACCAAGCCATATTTATTTTATTCAAAAGGGTGAATTCATTATTGGATCCATTGAAATGACCCCTTTGAAATCATGGATTCGCTTGTTGATTGGACAACCTATTTTAATCCTTTGGGCATGGTGGACAAGTAAAAGTGAAATAAAATTATTTGGGTTATGATGAAAAGAAGAAAGTTTATAATACACAGCTCTTTAGGGATGTTGTCTACATTACCTTCCATGAATTTAAGCGCTATCCTAGATACGCCTTATTTTACAACTGGAATAAAAATAGGAGAAATATCCTCCACTACAGCCATTATATGGGCAAGATTAGCTCAGCGTGAGTCGCGTGTTAAAGATAAAGGCATATTTCCTACCATTCTATATTGGGATGATTTAGTAAATGAATGGCATAATGAAGACTATTTTACTAATAAGTATAATATGGGAAGACCCGATAAGAAAGTTAAGGTCGTAATGCCTGAAGGACATACCATAGAAACCTTAGATGGGGCAGTTTCGGGGATAGCAGGACAAATAAAGATTAAATACCGCCCTCAAGGCACCCTAGCTTGGAAAACAACGCCTTGGGAAAAAGTAGATACTGATACTGATTATACTTGTCAGTTTACGCTAAAGAACCTTTCTGAAAATACAAAATATGAAATCGTTGTTCTGGGTAAAACCGATAATAAAGGAATAAAAACCCTAGAGGGTAGCTTCACCACCGCTCCACCAATGGAATTATCAGCGCCCATTCATTTTATGTTGACAACTTGCCATGAATATGGCCATCAGGATATTCCGGAAAATGGCGGATTCAAGATTTTTAATGAAATGAAAAAGCTGAAACCTCACTTTTTAGTCCATACGGGTGATGTTTTATACCATGATAGAATATCAAAAACATTGGACCTTGCTCGTTGGAATTGGCAAAAAATGAATAGCCTCCCTAGTAATGTAGCTTTTTATCAACATATTCCCTGCTATTTTATGAAAGACGATCATGATACCTGGATGAACGATTGTCACCCAGCGTCTAAAAGTAAATTTATGGGGGAATTTACCTTTGCTCAAGGAGCCACCCTATTTAAGCAACAAGTACCACATAGCGAAAAATCCTACCGTACTTTCAGATGGGGAAAAGATGTTCAAATTTGGTTGTTTGATGGTCGTGACTACAGAATGTCAAATGAAATGGCCGATGGTCCAGATAAAACAATATGGGGCAAAGAACAGATAGATTGGTTTCAACAGACTTATAAATCATCCGATGCTACTTTTAAAATTCTGATTTCACCCACACCTATTATGGGGCCTGATCGTCCGCAAAAAAGGGATAATCATTCCAATTCAAATTTTAAATATGAGGGGAATCTAATTCGTGGATTTATCCAGGGAGACAAAAATACTTTTGTTGTATGCGGAGACAGGCATTGGCAATATGTTTCAAAACACTTAACAACAGGAACTTATGAGTTTGCCTGCGGACCTGCAAGTGATGAGCACGCAGGTGGATGGAAAAAAAATGAAATTTATCCTGAACATGAGTACTTGAATATCGTAGGCGGATTTTTGAGTGTGCAAACTTCCCAGGAAAAGGAACCTAAACAAATACAGTTTACTCATTACAGCGTTGATGGGGTTGCTTTGAACACTAAAATATTTGATGCATAGCCTTTTAAGTAATTAAAGTGTGACATGGAAATCAAAAAAACTTTAAAAGGAAAATTCAATGCATATTATACTAAGACAGAAGTAAATTTATATAATGATCAATTTGGTGCTAATCAGAAAATATTTCTTTACAAACAGTTTCAGAATGAGTTTATCATTAAAAAATATGAGGTAAATCCAAAATGGATTCATAGAATATCCCAATACAATAGTTTTATCTATAGCTGCGAAACTTTAGCATACTTATTAATATGATAATCAAATTTTTAGTAACTCCTAAACTTTAGCTTTTAAATTTATTTACATTTATGGAAAAAACGGTGGTCGAGTCTGAAATTAAAAGTTCAACCTGTATTTTTATCTCTTATTACTTTCCACCTATACAATCCGTTGGGGTTATCCGAAATTTTCATTTAGCGCAACTATTTGATAAAATTTTTAATGAATTACACATTTTAACTACTTCCAATCAACAAATTATTCCAAAAGAGGAAGTAGATTTGAGCTCGTTCAAATCAATAGCGTTGATAAATACCATTGATTACAGGACTATCATCCAGCATTTTTATACAAAGAATAAAAATACCCACTATCCAGAATCTGTAAAACAAAATAAAATAATCCAATGGCTAATAAAAGCAAATGAGTCTCTTCCATTCAATCTATTCGTAGGAGAGGGTGGATTATTATACCTAATTGATGGTTATAGCAAAGCAAAAAAATTAATAAATAAATCAAGCGGAAAAACATTCGTCGTCACTAGTTTTAGGCCTACCGCCAATGTTTTAATTGGATTTTTACTTAAAATAAATTATCCACACATTATATGGATTAATAGCTTTCAGGACGCTCCTCATGATTTTATCAGGAAAAATACGATAATTCCTAATCTACAAAATTACTTATGGCGAAAAATGCTAAAACAATCCAATCTTAATATTACCACTTCCTCAGGAATTAAATATGCCATTGATTCGTTGAATAATAAAAACATTACCTTTGAAAATGGCGTAGTTTTCCGAGAAAATTTGACCCACCATTCCGAACAATTTACCATCTCTTATACTGGGTCATTATATCATGATTTAAGAGATCCGAGACTACTATTTGAAGCATTAACCCATTTAGTACTTTCAAAAAAAATACAGGTCAATAAACTGAAAATCATTTATATGGGAAAAGATATCGCCAAATGGATGTCATTTTGTGATACCTATCCTTTATTATTGAATGCATTCTCCATTGAAAATAATTCGGAAAGAAATCATTCATTAGAAATTCAACAAAAATCCCATATTAACTTAATGTTAACCTGGTCCGAAAGTAATCAAGGAGGTACTATGCCAGCTAAATTATATGAATATATAGGCGCGGGAAATTATATCATTTCTTTAGTCAAGGGAGTCGAAAATAGCGATTTGTCTAATTTATTGAAATTCTTAAATATTGGATCCGTTTTTCATTATGGAAAGAGTGAAGATTTGGAAAAGTTAAAGACTAATATCCTAAATTTATATACGCATTGGATAGGCGGCTCGTATGAACCACCTCATGTTCCAAATCATTTGAAGAATGTAATAAGTTGGGAAAATAAACAGCGTGAATTATCAATATTGTTGTCTGATTTATTATGAAATCAATATGTATCATTGAGTTGGATTTTCACCCGGAATGTATTTACGGTTTAGCGGCGATATTTAATAAGTGTCCTTCTTTTGCTAATTACATAGTCCATTTTATCACCCGACATGAAATTTATGACATCATTAAGGACGCAGTTCCTTTAAAGAAAGAACTTTTATGGACATTATGCCCTAACAATATGCCCCATGCCCATTGCGTAAAAAATAACCTTGACGTTATCCAGGCATCAGACCTTATTTTTATAAACACCATTTCTCAGAGCGTACATGCCTATTTACCCTTAAAAGGAAAACCTGTAGTGTTGCGAATTCATAATATCAATAAATTTTTTAATCCTGCACAACATCTTATAATACCTGAAAATTGGACAGATGTAATCAAACTAACCAAGTTTCTTATTAAAGAATGTCTTGTTCAAAATTATTTTAAAGATTTAAAAAAAATTAAGGATATAGTCACTACCTATTCTTTTCCTGAACCCGAAATGTTAAGATATGCCATTGACAACTTTCCAACATTAACGCCAAATAATACAAGCATTTTAGCTCTAAAAATCTATGTGGATTCCAATTCAAAAAAGAGAGAAAATACTTCGACTGATGTAAATTTTTCAGCGATTGGACGTTTGAACCCTTACTTTAAAGACATTTCTCTAATTATAAAAGTACTATCTAAGCTTTCAACTGAAAAACTTGACCGAAAAGTAAACTTTTACTTTGTTGGCTGCGGAAATGAATTAAAAACCATGTCAAAGATAAAATCTTATGAAAATAAATATCTTACATTCCATTTTATAGAAAAAAGATTGAGTCAAAAAGATTATATATCACATTTGAAACAAATGGATTGCATTATTTGCCCAATGAAACATAAATTTCATGTAGGTTCATTTGTTGAATATTATGGACAAACTAAAATAACAGGTAACCTTTCTGATATAGCATTGAGCCCAATGCCAATGATAATGCCTTCCTTTTATTTTACCACCAAGGAACCCATTCCTGGCGTTATGATGTATGAAAATGAATTAGATTTGTTAAGCTGGATAAAAAAGTTGGTACAAAATCCTCAATTCCTAGCAGATAAGCAATTTGAAATTGAATATACATCAAATGAAAGATACGGTTTGAAAACAATACAATCTCAGCTAGATAGATTATTTGAAATCATATTATAATATGCCTGAAACACCCTTTTTTTCCATCATCATTCCAACCTTTAATAGGGCAGATAAATTAGACATTCCAATAAAAAGTATATTGAATCAGGAATTTAAAAATTGGGAATTAATTATTATTGATGATGGAAGTATTGATAAAACTAAAGAATTAGTGGCTTCTTTCAATCAAAATAATATCCATTATTTTCACCAAAACAACCGAGGGAAAAGCGCCGCCAGAAATTTAGGCATTACAAAAGCCATAGGGAAATATATCTGTTTTCAAGACAGCGATGATGAATACTTACCGAATCATCTACAAATTTTATATGATTATATTAGTGAAAATGAACAAAAAGTAAGTCTTGTCCGCACAGGAATAATGATATACGAAAATGGGAAGTTTAAAAAAAAATCATCCCTTACTTATCATAGCTGGAATAATGTATTTCCCTTTGAAAACTTTACAACAGCTGCTATTTATTATAAATTACTTAAAGAAACAAGATTCCCTGAAGCATACTTTATTAATGAAGATCTATATTTTTTACTTCAGTTAAAAAATTTAACTACATGCCATGTAATAGAAAAATGGACAGGTATTTACCACTTCGATTCCTCAAATAGTGGTGCTAAAGGGTTAAAATACGAGGATAACATGCTAAATAAGAGAGCTTGTCTGGAGGATATATTATCATGGCACTATTCTACTTTTAGAACTTTCGTCATAAAACAGAGATGTTTAACCGAAATTCTTTTACTGGCAGGACATATTAAATATCAACCTAAAAAGGTATTTAAGGCTGTAGGAATGAATTTGAAAATATTCATTCGATTTCCTTTGGCTTACAGTTACTTATGTTTTCGCATCATTTATGTGAAGTTGGGGGAATGGACCGGTTTATATCGAACGAAGGATCGTTTTTAGAAAATAGCCTGTATATAAAAATAGGAAGTAAAATTAATTTTATCCATTTCTTATGGGGTAGGTCTTTCTTGAATATCCATAAAAAATCATATTCCAAAAAGGCTTTCCATTTATTAATTTTAAAAGCCCAAGACGATTCTAAAGGGATTTTCTGAAAGAAGTGCTTTTTTGCCGCCCTTCTTCTATAGAAAACCGCTTCATTAATTTTTTGAATAGTATTTCCAGGATGAATAAAATATATGGCCTTAGCATTTTTTACATCTGTAGAAATAACATTTGCCACAGAAAATAATCTTAAGTAGAAATCATGATCTTCTCCTTGTTTCAAACTTTCATCAAAGCCACACGTTACTTGCAATATTGACTTTTTAATAGTCAATCCGTTTAAATGCATATTCAATCCAGACACATAATCTTCTAAATGAATAGAGGAAAATGATCTTGTAAAACCCAGTAATTCGTTGTGGTGATAAAAGGAATTCAGAATAAACTGTTTATCCCCTTGATGCAATTTAATCTGAACAGAATTAACCACAACATCTACATCGGGATTATTTAAAAATAAAGAAACATCTAACTTAAATCTATCCGGCAAAAAGTAATCATCCGCATCCAGAAAAGCAATATAATTAAAACTGGCATGTTGCACTCCTAAATTCCTTGAAATAGATGCTCCAGAAATATTGGAACAATTTTGTAAAATAATTATTCTTTCGTCCTCTTTCTGTAGATTTTTCACCAAATCATAACTGGAATCAGTAGAATGATCATCAATCAAGATTATTTCCCCCGTTTCTTCCTGCTTCAATGCAGAAGATATGCTCTTTTTGAGAAAAGAACAGGCATTATGAAAGGGAATGATAACTGATATTTTCATCCTATTAAAATCTACCAAAATGATAACTGGTAGGTCCGAAAATATATATTACTGCCATTTGCCAATAGTAATATTTATGGAATATAAGTTTGAACAAAGCTTCAGGAATTCTTTTAACAAATAGCCCAATAAACGAAAATACCAAAAGTTTAAACCTAACCATAACAGTAAGATTACAGTCAAATCGATGACCTTTACCTAGTGCATAGTTCAATTTAATCATATTTATCGGTGTTAACCTATCTTCGTGGATGAAATGATCAACTTTCATTTCAGGGTCGAATCCTACTTTACCTCCAATTTCAGCAAGTCTATATTGTAATTCCGTTTCTTCAGCATAACCAAATTGCTTACCTTTCATTCCAAATTGATTGCAGAAACCATTCAATTTCATCAAAAAGGCTCTTCTGTAAAGTACCACACATCCATGTGGAATATAATAGGGACATTCAGAAAGCGCGGTTGAAAATAATTTATTTGTGCCATAATTCTCCGAAACCCATTTAGGTTTACCTTTTTTAAATTTGGCATAATACATACCACCGATGCAATCAAAAGTATTTAATTGAATTAATTCTTTAACCCTATCCAGTAAATTTTGAAAAGCAATAATGTCATCATCTAAGTATAATACCCAATCGCTCTTTGCTTCCAAATACCCTCTATTTCTAGCATTGCTTAGTCCCTTTTCTATTTCAAAAATATATTGCATATTGATTTTCTTACGTTGGAAAAAATTAACCATTTCTTGAATTTTTATATCTCCAAAGTTATCTACAACAATAATTTCAATAGTTATATCTAATTGTAATTCAATTGATTCTAAACAAGACTGTAAGAAATTAGGTCGGTTATAGGTACAAATTACAATAGACAATAAAGGCCTTAATTTCTGCTCCATGTTTATTTCCTACTTATAATTAACGATAATTCAATTATTTTGCAGAACTATTAAATTAAACAAAATATAATGAATCAAATTCTGGAAAGGCTGAAGTCAATTTCCATAGCAAACTGGTTATTTATTGCAGCACTTGCAGGATTAGCATTCGGACTTTTTCTACCCGAAATTACAGGAAATTTAAAATTTATCAACGATATTTTCCTCAGGCTAATTAAAGCCGTCATTGCACCTATTCTATTTAGTGTGCTTATCAGAGCACTGGGAAATGCAGAAAGTGCAAAGGAGTTAGGAAAATTAGGCTGGAAATCCCTTTTGTGCTTTGAAATCTGGAGCACATTGGCTCTTTTAATTGGCTGGTTCACTGCTCTTATTTTTAAATCGGGCATAGGCATTAATTTAGAAAATCAAGAATCTGTTACTCAAACAAGCATGACATTAAATGATATACTTGTCAATGCATTTCCAACAAGTATCATCGATGCCATGGCAAGAGGTGATATTTTACAAATTGTGATATTCTCCTTTATTTTTGGCATTTCAGCTTTATCCGTAGGCGATAAAGCAAAACCCGTATTACAATTTGTAGATTCCTTAGCTGAAATTGCCTTTAAATTTACCCATTATATTTTTTATCTGGCACCACCAGCAGTTTTTGCGGCTATGGCCATTACAGCATCAAGTGGCAAGGAAACCTTGACGGGACTTGCTTCCTTTATTTTAAGTGCTTGGTTTGCCCAATTATTTTTTTTAATTGTTGTACTTTTTGGCACATTAGCCATATTTAAAGTTCCTTTAAAAGGATTTATTATTGCCATAAAGGAACCCTTTTTAATTGCCTTTGCAACTACATCAAGTGCCGCAGCATTACCCCAAACTTTAACAAATCTGGAAAAATATGGTATACCAAAAAAATTAATTGGTATCGTTGCACCACTTAGTTTGAGTTTAAACTTAAATGGAAGCACGATATATCTGGGCATGGCTACCCTTTTTGTCGCGCAAGCAGCTAACATCCCATTATCCTTTGATCAGCAAATATTAATCCTTCTCATACTAAAAGTTACCAGTAAAGGAGTAGCTGGTATTCCCAGAGCTAATTTTGTTGTTTTGGCCGCGTTATTTCCAACTTTTGGGCTACCAACAGAAGCTTTAGGACTTCTACTGGGTATTGATGTACTTATTGATCCGGTGCGAACCAGTGTCAATGTTATTAGCCATTGTGCGGCTCCCACCGTTATTGCAAAATGTTAAATAGTTCTCGGTGCTCTTGTGCTAATTCTTTTGCGGCAGAATGATAATCGTTGCTTTCAAGGTGATTAGTGATTGTTAACGTACCAATTACCAAGCACTAAGCACTAATAACTAAGTAACTTGCTGTTTGGTGTTATTCTCAGAAGTTGCAACTTAATAAAGGGATTATATATCAGTTTTATTTTTATATTTACGATTCATAATAAAAAAAATTGGGAACCGAAAATAATATTTATTTAAAAGGAATAAACAATGATTTACACTCCAGTCTATTTGAAGGAACGTCATCTGTTTTAATTGAACATACTGTTAGATTATTAATTGAGCATAAGTCATTAATTTTATTTGGTACAAATGGAAATAATGACTTAAATGAATATTCAAAAGACAACATTTATATAAATACCTTAATTAAAAATTTATCAAATAAATTAAATGCTAAACCATCTCTAAAGGTTCATTCCTTATTCCTAAATGAATCATTAGAGCAGATATTAAAAAACAACTCTGATATTGATTTGCCATCTGAGAATACTAATGATAATGAACCCCCATACCTTTTTGTTATAGATTATACTCAGGCTTATTTCGATTCATTGTCAAGCAAAGAGATTGACAGCGAATTATCTTTTATTAAAGAAATGAATAAAAGAGGTATTTATACCATATGCTATTTTGAACCAATAGGTATGAGCAATTCCTATTCCAAAATGGCTCTCTTGTTGAATCAGGTAGGTCAGTTTATTCCCGAAGCGACAACTGAGGGCATAAAGGTATTTCTGGAAGAAGTTTGTTCAACTTATCAATTAAGATTAAGTTCTTCTTGTCAGGAATTAATGCTCGGGGAAATAACTAAAAATAATATCCCTTTATCCATTGTAGCAAGTTGTATTAAACAGATATACAACTTATTAAAGGATAAAAGTGATACGCAAAGAATCATTTTATCAGAACATTTTGATGAAACAGGTGGCTTTAATAATCTGATACAAAAGCAATATGATTTATTTAAAAATAAATCATATTCGGTAAAGAAAAATCAAGAGGGTATATCTTTGTCTTCCATAAATAAAGTATACAAAAGTTTTTTTCAGTGTTTTCTAATTAAAAATAGTAAAAATGATTTTTCATTTAGAAATCTAACCATTGAAAATATAATGGATATTTCAAACCTACCTTTAACGCATATAAAAAGTATTATTCATGATTTAGATTCCAACTCTTTTAAATTTATAAAAAAAGTTGGTGAATATTACACCATGGTTTCCTCAGATTTCCTTTCCCATTGGGAAGAAATGTTACAATGGAAAACGGAAGAACTGACTAAAATTAACTCCTATCTGGATTTAAATTCTCAAGCCGTTTTGCACCTAAATGGAAGTGCTGATTTATTAACAGGTTCTTTTTTAGATGAAGCTATAATATGGTTGAATGAATCCAATCATAATTTGCACTGGGCTCGTTTTTATGCACCCGAATACGAATTAACGATTCAATTTATTGAAAATTCAATATCAGATAAAAAAGCGGCTTTGGAGGCAAGTCAGCGGAGAAGTAAACGATTACTTAAAATATCCAGAGGAATTGCCTTTGTGGTCGGGTTTGCCTTTATTTTATCTTCACTTGCCGCTATATTGGCAGGTATAGAAAGAAATAATGCCTTATTAGCCAAAAAGAATGCAGAATCAGAAAGGAAAATAGCCATTACAGCGAAAGAACAGGCTTTAGATGCAAAGGAATTTGCGGATCAGGAGCGTAAGAAAGCGCTGATAGCTACAAAGGCAGAAAGTATTGCTAAACGATTGGCCGAAAATGAAAGACTACAAGCAATTGTAGCCAGAGATGAGGCAAACCAAGAGAAAGTAAAAGCCTTGATAGCTACAAAGGCAGAAAGTATTGCTAAGGAACAAGCAGAACTTGACAGAACGATAGCCATTTCGGCAAAGGATTTAGCTGAAACAGAAAGACAAAACGCCATTGCTGCCCGATTAGAAGTGGATAAGGCTTTGTTACAGGCTTCAAATAACTTTAAACGTGCAGAAAAATTAAGAAAACAACAGGAAGCCAGGGCAGATGCCTTAAATTCATTTCGGTTTTATCTGAATAATCAATTAGAAGAAGGTCTCAAATTGTCAGCAAGTGCTTATAACGTTAATACACAAAATGAGGGAAATCCGTACGAACCTGAAATATATAAATCGCTTGTTTATGGTTTAAATGCCAGCATTCCAAATACTTTTAGCTTAAAATTAAAACAACCTTTAAAAAATATAGCGATAAGTGCTAATGGGAAATTAATTGCAGCATATAGTATCGGAGGAATTATAACTATTTTTCAACCTGATTTTGTTAAAAATATAGATATTAAAATTCCTTTTCAAAAATTTGAGTCTTTTTGCTTTACGAAAAATAATGACTTATTAGTTGGTGCTACAGATGGTTTTATTCATTTATATGACCTGTCAAGCGGAACCTTAAAATGGAGCAGATTGATTTCCGGAGAACCCGTAAAATCTGTCATGCACTTAAATGAAGATAATTATATAGGTAGCTCATTAAATGATATTTTTATTTTGAACGGTTTGTCGCAGGATTCTCCCTTACAAAAAAATACACTGCCTGTTGAAAAACCTTTAACTAAAATAATAAAGGGAAATTCTTCAAATATTATTTATGTCACTTTGGGCAACACAGTTTATACAATGAAAATAAACGATTTGACATCTCCAAATAATTGGGAAAAATTATTGGAGGTTCCTAATCAGATTAGCACTATAGCCATTAAAGCATACCAAAATGAGGATTATTTATTACTTGGAGATTTTAAAGGTCATATTTATTTAGTTAATACCTTATCGGGCCAAATCATTTTAAATAAAAAAGCTCATCAATCTAGTATTACTTACTGTAACTTAGATATAGTTAAAGAGGATCTTCTTATGATAAGCAGTGGATTAGACCATAAGGTAGTAGTCGATTATATATATAGAAATGAAAAGGAACCCTTTATATCAAAATCAACAGTCGATTTCGATTTACATTCCGCCTGGGTTACAGACATGGCTTTTGATGCTAATACAGGAGTTTATTATAGTTGCAGTGATGATATGAATATTCGAAAATGGTTTTTTGATCCGAATGAAATTTATAATATGGCGGAAAAATTTTTAAATGGAAAAGGTAAATAACGAAAGTTTCAGAGCAATTAATCATAGCATTTTAAAAGGATATTTAAGCATGGCAAAAAGAATTTAAACTATTTTTTTAGTGTTTAACTTAATATCTATCCCCTAGCATAATCAAGAACCAGGCACCAATTACTAAGCACCAATCACCTTTCCTTAAATAAAAAAAATAACTAACTTCACTTTTATTTAGCCACTCAACTACTTGTTTTTATGAAAAAGAATCCTTTAACTCAAATCCTTTTTCTCCTTTTACTAAGCATAATTTCAAATAATGCTTACAGTCAGGGAGGAATGATTGATAAGTTCCGTCAAATATATTCGGAACTACCAACCCCAAATACTTATCGCACTGGAGGAGGAGCCCCAGGACACCAATATTGGCAACAAAA
>Ga0209088_10002099_pt1 | contig 12506 bp, 8 predicted proteins | sample S_140625_EF_Meta_FD_187324 | JGI IMG/M metagenome (GOLD analysis project Ga0209088, IMG submission 187324) | Freshwater microbial communities from Lake Simoncouche, Canada to study carbon cycling - S_140625_EF_MetaG (SPAdes) (version 2) | ecosystem: Environmental > Aquatic > Freshwater > Lake ...
CACGTCCCCCGCCACCTGACAATGGGCCATGGGTGTAACCAAGATTTGTGTTCGGTAATCTGCCCAATAATTCAGTTACATCAATTTCACCGCAACCAGGCCAGCCGCGATCGTCAATATTTGCACCTAGCATCCAAAATGCACCCCAAGTGCCATTTCCGACTGGTCCTTTAATTCTTGCCTCTATGCGTCCGTATTTGAAACCAACTTTATCTTTTGTAACTAATTTTGTACTCAACCATTCACAAGGTGTGCCGTAATAGCATTTATTTACACCAGCACCAGTTGTTGTTGCATTGATTATGAAGGATCCTTTTCCATCTGAACTCGAGATCTTGTCGTCATACCACTGTCTTTCACTATTTCCCCAACCACGATTACCAAATGCAACGCCATCACCATTTTGAGCAACCCAAACTGATGGGTCGGCTGGTGCACCTGCGGCACCATTGAATTCTTCTGACCAAATCTGAGTATATTTTCTTTCTAATGCCGCGACAGTTACAACATTAGATATTTGCTTATTGGGTATATAACCCTTTGTAGTAAATGTAACTTGCACGGAAATATCTGAGCCGATGTCGGAAGTTTTCAAATTGTAGAAGTCTTTGGTTGCTCCTTTTATTTCAAAATATCCAAGGAACCATTGGTAAGTTGGTTTAGCTGTAGATGGAATACTTTGAGGAAGCGTAGAAATCTCAATCATTTTGTCATTGTCAGGATTTACCCTAATTACAATTCGCTCAGATAGGTAGACCTTGCCAACCGTTAAAACATTAGATACAGCTGTCATAGATGAGCCATCTTCAAACATGTGAGTCTCGCTAAATTTAATTACTGAACCAGATTTACTACTATTTAATCTAGTAGTTAAGGCTTTGGCACCTGCAATAGTCTTGCCATCGAGTAGCCATTTAAAGGAACTAGGCCCATTGTCACTCCATTTGGCAGGAGCAGCTTTAAAAGCGTAACCGTTACCGGAATAGGAAATCACAGGGTTTGTTAATAATTTTTGTGAAGGTGCCGCCTGAGCATTTAACATAAGAATGCTTGAACTCATCAATGTTAACAATCCAACTAATGCGATACCTTTACGCAACATTTCAATTTCCTAATCTAGTAAAGAAAAGCCCACCGAGAGAAAAATCCTCTCGGTGGGCAATCTATCTCTATTTAGCGGTTAACTTTGTGGTGTAAGTCTTACCTGAAATTACAACTGAGACGGTCTTCGCTCCAGCAGTTACAGTGTATTTAAAGGCTTGATTTGCAACTGAAATCTTCTCAGTTACTTTCTTCAAGCCAGTAATTGAGATTGCGGCTGATTTTCCAGAAGCATTCGCTATGACTACGGTTACTGAGTAAACGGTCTTACCCTTAACTGTCGACTTCGAGGCTGTTGCCTTGACTGAAACTGCCGTTGAGGCTGGAACAGCAGCAACCGCCGCATCGCCGATGAAGTGGAATTCCACCATATCGGCAATATCAGTAGCTGCACCTGTAATTTCTGGGAAAATCTGACTGAATAACCCATTCGATGTTGGTGTAGGTGTAGTTAAAGAAGCCGGAATTGGCTCACCTTTTTTGTCGGTGTTCTTCAAAGCGAAGAGTACATATCCAAAACCATCGGTAGTGCCAGTTAACAGCGCCTGGTCGTTTCCTTGCGAACTATCTTTAGCCGGATCAGTTGATGTAGTTCCATCAGTCATACCTGCTTTAGAAGAACTGTAGGCCTTGTTGACATGAAGTTTTACAGTGGTATTTGCCAGAGCTTTACCATTGTCATCAGTCACCTTGTAAACAAGGTTTAGGGCAGATCCGGTTTGGACATATGCTTGACGGAAACCAATTCCCTTGGCATACCAATTGTTATCAACGCTAAATACCTTCTCTAAATCTTCGCGGTGAATTGAGTTCACATCATCTAGAACTGGTGAAACCAAACGAATTGATGGCTTTGTCGCGGACTGTACGGCCGGTGTCTTTGGATCGTAGTAGTGGAATTCAGTGATTACTGAATGATCCGGCTTCTCGCCTGCAATTTCAGGCAGTACTTGAGAATGAAGATCATTAAGTCCATCAGCACTTATATTTGGCTTGGCATTCATTGACTCTGGTTCTGGTTCGCCAGTACCAGGCTTATCTAAATTCTTCATCACGAATGTCACGTTGCCGTAAGCATCAGTTTTATGAGTTACCTGCTGTTGATCAGCTGATTCTGGCTTATGTATTCCAGTTGTAATCTTGTCATCAACTTGCACGATAGAAGACGAATTTGAATATCCTTTATTGATGCGAAGTTTCACATCTTGGCCGACCAAAACTTTTCCATCTTTATCTGTAACATGATAGGTCAAAGTAATAGTAGAGCCAGTAGGCACAAAAGCGCGCTGGTAAACCAAGCCAGTCCCAAACCAACCATTTGCGACCCATTGATCTGCCATCTTCTGATTGGCGGCTGCTTCACTAGTGTTCTCGGCAGTTAAAACTGGACTAATTAATTTGATTATCGAATCTTGGGGCGGATCTCCTGCGGCAATTGCCGGAACTGATACCGCACTTGATAAAGCAAGCACAGTTACAGCAGCAGCAAAACCAGCTAGTACCTTCTTTGCCTTGGCATTCATTTAACTCCTCTTTCTTTAGTATTTTGTGCTTACTTTTCTCATGTCCCGAGAAAATTCTTAACCTTTCACTGCGCCATCCATTACGCCACTTACAAGTTTGCGACCCACAAAGATAAATAGAATTAGCAGTGGTGCAGTCGCCAAGAAAGCTCCACCCATTTGCAATGCGTAATCCAACCCATACATCGGTTTTAATTGCGTAAGTGCAACTTGCAGCGTGAAATGATGAGGATTTTGTAAAACGATGGTTGGCCATAGATAGTCGTTCCAAGCCGCCAAAAAGGCAAATAATCCGAGCACAAAAGAACTTTGGCGAATAATCGGTAAGACAACCCCGAAGAAAATACGCGGCACGCTGGCGCCATCGATGCTCGCAGCTTCGAGAAGTTCATTTGGCACTTGGGCATCAATAATCTGACGCATCCAAAAAACACCAAATGCAGTTACAAGTGCCGGCACGATTAGTGCGTATAAAGTATCGATCATATGTAAGTTCTTTACCAAAATAAATAGCGGAATAATGCCTAACTGGCTAGGCAACATCATGGTGCCGACGATGAAAAGAATAAAGAACTTGCGGCCCTTAAAGTTAAGTTTGGCAAAGGCAAAGCCCGCAAATGCTGAGAACACAACTTGGGCTACCGCAATTGAAATGCCGACGACAAAGGTATTCATCAGTGCACTATTGAAGTAGACGCCCTCAGCGTTAAGTACTTTTTGAGCAACAATTAGGAATCTGCCACCAGGAATTAGAGAAGGTGGACTTTTTGAGATTTCCGCATTGGTATTAGAAGAAACCACAAACATCCAGTAAAACGGAAAAATTGAGAGGAAAGTTATCAGCCCCAGAGCCACGTAACTTAATGGCGAAGTTCGTTGCCATTTTGGAATCTTGGCCATTATCGCCCACTTCCATCATTGGAAATTCGACGAGTGATCAAGAAATTGATCAGAGAAATAATTAAGACAATTACAGTGATTGCAATGCCAATTGCAGCAGCGTAGCCATACTTATTATTCACGAAAGCTTGATTGTATAAAAATAGAGTTAAGGTCAAGAACTGCTTACTAGATCCACCATCTGCTGCCAACTGTTGTGGCTCTGCAAATACTTGCAGACCACCAATTGTTCCAACCACTAAAACGAAGGTAATCGTGTTTTTAAGTTGCGGAAGAGTTACGTAGATAAATTGCTTCCATTTAGTAGCGCCATCAACAGATGCTGATTCATAAAGTTCATCTGGAATAGCAAGCATAGAAGCCAAGAAAATCAGGGTGTTATAGCCAATCCAACGCCAGGTAATCATTACAGCTATCTGAATATGGCTCGGCACTACACCTTCAATGAAGTCAATATGATCGGCGCCAAATAACCCAAGAATTCCGTTGATGATTCCAAAATCACGACCAAATAACTGCTGGAATACGATTGTAATTGCGATAACCGAGGTGATATTTGGAACCAAGAAAATGGTCCGCCAGAAAGATGCGCCACGAAGTCTCTTACTTCTAAGAATTGCTGCTAGCCCGATGGCCATTGCCATTTGTGGGAAAGTAGAAAGTGCCCAGATGCTAAAGGTATTACGAATGGCTAACCAGAAATCAGAGTCACCCCACAAAGTAACAAAATTTTGAACACCATTAAAGGTTGATCCGCCAAGTGGATCCCATTTATAAAATGAAATATAGATTGAGTAAAGAACCGGAGCCAAACCGAAAATTAGGAAAATCACAAAAAATGGGGCGATAAACGGTATCCCGAAACGATGATCTAAAGCAGCGACGCCTTCCCTTGGTTTCGTTGCTTTCGCAGCTTTTTTAGGATTAGCTGATTTCCAAGGTGAGAGAGGCGCATTGCGGCGCCCCTCTTTAACCTTTAGTTGGCTCATAGTTTTGTTAGGACCTAGTTATAAATATCTAGTTATTTATAACTTTACTGATGTCTGTCAAAACCTGAGCCCAAGATTTGGCAGAAGTCATTTTCTTTGCTGCAACACGTCCTAGACCCGCGCCAATAGCTTGATCAATCGCACGTTGTAATTTTCCTTCGAAGATTGGCTTCACTTTCAAGACGCCTTCAGAGTAAATTTTACCAACGGGTGCGTTATTAAAGAATGGATCCTTGTAATCAAGAAGTGCAGGATCTTTGTATAGAACCGAAGCGGCAGGAAATAGACCATAAGTCTTAAATACCTTTAACTCTTGTTCTGGAGCTAAGTACCAACTAATAAAGTCATAAGCCTCTTGCGCGTGTTGAGCATAAGAAGGAACTGTTAATTGAGTTCCGCCTTGGTTTCCACCGCCGCCTGGAAGATCCGCAATATCCCACTTACCAGCGGTATCAGGTGCCTGTTGCTTGATGTAATCCATCATCCAAGCCGGTGCCAATATAGTTGCGAAAGTACCCTTGTTCATACCGATATTCCAGTCAGATGTGTACTGACCGATACGAGTTCCGATTCCAGCTTCAGTAGCCTTAATCGTTGTATCCCAAGCTTTTTTAACTTGTGGATTTGTATCGTATGTTAATTTGCCAGCATCGGTTCCGTCATTCTTGTAATACTTTTCAGTACCTTGATTCATTAGTGCCGCATAGATAGTGCCAGCGTTGTCTAAGAATCCTTTGCCCGCCTTTTTATCTGCAGCACTTAACTTTGAGTTGTACTTAACACCGGTGGTAATGAACTTCTCCCAAGTTGGCCATAGCTTTCCAACTGCTCCACGCTCGGTAGGAAGTCCAGCTTTCTTAAATAGATCTACGCGGTAAGCAACTTCCAATCCGCCAACGTCTGTTGGGAATCCAATCACGCTATCGTCGTAGCCCACGCCTTGGTCCCATCGCCAAGGTAAATAATTTTTCTTAAAGTCCAGTGCAGTTTTACCAGCAGGAATTCCTGCTGCGGCGTTGGCTTCTGAAGTCTTCATTTTGCGCAAATCGGTAAAGCACTTTGGATATGAGCGCCAATATCCGGAATATTGCACTTCTACCGCCACGATATCTGGACCAGTTTTAGAAGTACATGCGGTGACCATATTTGCGCCATTTAGTGGGTCTAAATCTGACTTCTTGATTTGCAAAGTGATTTCCGGGTGCAAGTTCTTATACTCCTGCACTAGCTGGCGCTGGATAACATCGCCAAAGGTCCAGATCGTGATTGTTACTGGATCTGCGGCGCGAGCCGGTGTGCCCAGAACTCCAGCCGCCAAAATAGCTGCGGTTGAAACAGCAATCGAGCCTCTAATTAGGGTCTTCTTACGCATAGCCAACTCCTTGAGATTTAACAGCGCCAATAATAAAGTTACCATTTCGTAGTACCAATTTACCTAACCTAGAGGTAGGCTCTTGCGCACTATGAAAGCGGTTTCACACTACTGTATCTAAGTGCGTAATTGCTAGGAGCGCAACACCATTTGCGCTGGTTTGTAATTTGTTATCAAAGCGTGACCGAGTAGGCAGGGAAAGAGAAATGGCAACGTGAACCAGAACCGAAAATCCCGATTGCGGGTATCAGTCCTAGTGGCTACTTCAGTTCTGGCTACCTCAATTACGGCTGTTGCGCCTGCGACATTCTCGCAAGCTGCATCGCCAAAAGTATTGAAGCTACTTTGGGCAGATGAATTTAATGGCAAGAAAGGCACACTTCCTTCTTCGAAGAATTGGAATTACGACATCGGAAATGGTTACGGCTGGGGCAATGCCGAACTTGAGTATTACACCAACAAGGCTGCCAACATCTCAGTCGATGGAAAAGGGAAATTGGAAATTACCGCAAATCGGATTTCTGATGACCAAGGAAATCCAACGGTTAATTCCAGTGCTGTAACCCAGATTTTAAATAGCTGCTGGGAGTGTCAATTCACAAGCGCGAAAATTAAAACTTCAAACAAACTTGGATTTCAATATGGTCGGCTAGAAGCTCGCATGAAAGTTGCACCGGGTGAAGGTACCTGGCCAGCATTTTGGTTACTTGGTGCGGACTTGCTAGACGGAAACCCTTGGCCAGAATGTGGTGAAATTGATATTGTCGAAACACGGGGCGTGGAGCCAGGCTTGACCTCGGCTGCATTGCATGGGCCAGGCTATGGAAAAGGCTCGGGCGTAGGTGGCACTTATCAAAGTCCGACTCCGCTGAGTGATGCCTACCATGTCTTTGCGATTGACTGGAAAAAGAATCAAGTTGATTTCTATATTGATGACCACCTAATCACCAGCGAAACACCAAATTCAGTTAAGCCGGGCAGATGGGTTTTCAATCATGAGTTTTTCTTAATACTGAACTTAGCCATGGGTGGCGAATTCGCTGGTCAAATTGATCCAGCGATTAATCAAACTAAATTATTGGTCGACTACATTCGCTATTACTCGGTAGATGGCGTCGGCAAACTAACTTGGCATAAATGATGTGTGTCAAGCTAGAAGTAGTAGGAGCATCAGGAACTATTCCAATTAGGGGGCAAAAGTGAAGTTCAGAAAGAATATTCTAAAAGTCGCGGTGTCAGTTTTAACTGGAGTTCTTTCAGTTGGTCTTCTAAGCACACCTCTTCAAGCCGCTTCGAGCACACACGCAATTAGATTTGTAAAGTCTGACTCGACTGGATTTGCCTGGGTGCTTGAAAATAAGGCTGCTCAAGCTGACTACACAAATTTTGTGCAGTACTACACCCCGACGGTAAAACTGTTAGAAGTTATTGCTCCAGTTGGAGGCACATTAAACTTAAAGTGGAAAGTTACAGATGCCCAAGGTAAGGCGTTACCAAATACGGATGTTACTTTGGTTCTAAACCCAGCTTACACAAATGGTGTTGCTAACACAGTTACCGAAGACGGTATAACTATTCCGTTGGCAAAAGGTGGCTCCAAAGATGGCCTGGATATTCCGCTAAAAACAGATGTAGATGGTTTTGTAACCTATACCTTGACTAATAAGGACACTGTCGGAGATAAGAATATTCCAAACGATGGATCAACAGTTCCTGACTGGCAGTCCGCATTTAAATATACTCAAGCTCAACTTTGGGTAGGCAAGTTTGCCTCGCAACAAGAGAGAGAGCCTGTTCAAAAGATTCAAGATCAAGACATTCTTGAAATTCACTTCACAGAAGGTGTTAAGGCCGAGAAAGCAGGTATTGCAAAACCCCTTCCAGTAGTTACCCCTGATCCCGTTGTCGTAAAGACTCCCTCAATCAGATTGATTTCGCCCGTATTCAATGACTCAAATAGCGTTGATTCAACTTCGGATATTTCCAAATTCTTCACCGAAAAAAGTAAAGCTTTTTACACTTACACAACTGCGGGAAGTAAAATCTCGCTGGTTTATCAAGTTACGAAAGATGGCATGATCGCTGCTCAAAATCAAGAAATTAAGCTTCAAATAAATTCTTCCTACAGCGGATCTAACGCAAGCTGGAAAACAAGTAATGGAAATCTTGTAAACGGGCAAAAGGGAGCAGATCCAGGTATCGAACTGGTTGGGAAAACCGATGAGTTTGGAAAGGTAACTTTCACTTTTGAAAACACGGATACAGAAAACTTGGAAGATTTTCCAACTAGCCCAACCCAAGATCGTTTAAAAATTAAACCAGCAAGATTATTTGGAACTTTTAAGCCTATATTTCCCGGAAAAGGAGATAGTGAGGCTGACGTAGACTTGATTACATTTGATATTACGAAGTCTGCGACGGCTACTCCAACACCGACGGCTACTCCAACACCGACGGCTACTCCAACACCGACGGCTACTCCAACACCGACGGCTACTCCAACACCGACGGCTACTCCAACACCGTCGGCTACACCGACACCGTCGGCTACACCGACTCCGAGTGCAACGGCAGTAGCACCAGTAGCTCAAAAAATTGCAGCAGTTGCAACTTCGCTAATGGTTGGAAAGTCACTAACACTTCCTGCAAAGAGCGCAAGCGGATTAGCTATCAAGTGGGCATCAACAACTAAGACTGTTTGTACAGTTTCAGGTTCTAAGGTAACTGCAAAGAAGAAGGGTTCTTGCTCAGTAACTGGCACAAATGCTGGAGATTCAAAGAACATTGCTCTCGCAGTGACAAAGAAAATCACAGTAAAGTAATCAAATAAAAACTGCCCGCCTTGACTCAATTAAGAGTCAAGGCGGGCAGTTCTTTTTGTAGCCCCGAAGGGATTCGAACCCTCGTAGCTGGCTTGAGAAGCCAGAGTCCTAGGCCGCTAGACGACGGGGCCCTAGTTTCTTCAAAGTTGATCGCCTGCGGCTTTCAACTTCTTCTAACATTTTTATTCTTTTAAGCACTTGCGCTGGGGTACCAGGACTCGAACCTAGACTTACTGAACCAGAATCAGCAGGGCTGCCAATTACCCCATACCCCATTAAGGCTTTCGCCCCAATGCGCTGACCGGCAATGGTCAACGAGGGCTAAGAATACCTTAGGAATTACCGCGTATATAACGCGGGAATTACCCTGTTTTTAAGGCTTTGCGAGCAGATCAGTGAAATCTACAACCGACATTTGCTCGAGCTTTGCGCGATTAAGAGTGGCATCCTCAATTCGCTTCTGCTGATCGGCTGAATAAACCCGTGCCAAGTTGGTGCGGAATTTTTCGATCAGTAGCGGGATACCTTCGGCACGACGACGAGCATGACCGATTGGGTATTCAACTGCGATTTCTGCCAACTTGCTACCGTCATTGAATTCAATAGTTAGCGCATTAGCAATCGAACGCTTTGCTGGATCATGGTAGTCAGCAGTGTAAGAAGTATCTTCAACGCAAACAATCTTCTCGCGCAGAGCATCAATTCGTGGATCTGCCGCAATATTTTCTTCGTAATCTCGAGCTGTTAGACGACCAAAAATTAGTGGAACTGCAACCATGTATTGAATACAGTGGTCACGGTCTGCTGGATTATTTAGCGGACCCTTCTTATCAATAATGCGGATACACGCTTCGTGGGTGCGAATTGTCACCGACTTAATATCGTCTGAAGTTTTTCCAGCTGCAACCATCTGTCCTTGCAGAGTCATCGCTGCTTCTACTGCTGTTTGGCTATGGAATTCTGCTGGGAATGAAATCTTAAATAGTACGTTTTCCATTACATAATTTCCGTAAGGGCGTTGGAACTTAAAGTGGTTGCCCTTGAATAAGGAATCATAGAAACCCCAAACTTTGGCAGTTAGCACTGATGGATAACCCATTTCGCCAGTCTTGGCAATTAACGCTAAACGAACTGCGCGCGATGTGGCATCTCCGGCAGCCCAAGATTTGCGCGATCCTGCATTTGGGAAATGGCGGTAGGTACGAAGCGCTTGGCCATCTACCCATGCGAGTGAAACCGCATTTAATGTTTGTTCACGAGTTAAGCCCAGCATCTGTGAAACAACTGCAGTTGACGCAACTTTAACTAGAACTACGTGATCTAGACCAACTTTGTTAAATGAGTTCTCGAGGGCAATACAACCTTGAATCTCGTGCGCCTTGATCATGGCAGTCAAAATATCCTTTACAACTAACTTCTTACCGGTTGCATATTCTGGATTACGTGAAATCCAGTCTGCCGTAGCCAGAATCGCACCTAAGTTATCTGATGGGTGTCCCCATTCGGCAGCTAGCCAAGTGTCATTGAAATCTAACCAGCGGATCATGGCGCCAATATTAAAAGCTCCTTGAACTGGATCTAACTTGTAACCAGTACCTGGAACGCGTACACCTGTTTCGATTTCACCTTGTGGCACAAGTGGGCCAAGCAATTTACGGCAAGCTTCGTATTCAAGTGCTTCTAGTCCGCAACCGATGGTGTCGAGCAAGCAGTTATACGCAGTCTCGTAGGCAACATCTGAAGTAACTTGAAAGTTAAGGGCGTAATCAACGATATCAACAATCTCTTTATCGAATTCTTGGACTGGGCGCGCGATATGTGATGACACGTGATTTCCTTTTCAGTTAAGTTTTATCGGTCAGCGAGTGGTACAAAAGTAAGATCTTCGGGGCCGGTGTAGTTAGCACTTGGGCGAATGATCTTGTTATCGATGCGTTGTTCAATCACGTGAGCTGCCCAGCCAGTTGTGCGAGAAATTATGAAGATCGGCGTGAAGAAAGAAGAAGGGATATTCATCTTGTTATACGAAACCGCTGAGAACCAATCAAGATTAGGGAACATGTTCTTGGCATCCCACATCACAGATTCGATGCGCTCGGCTACGTTATAAAGCGTCAGATCGCCTTGTGTTTGCGATAGCTCGAGTGCCACAGTCTTAATCACTACGTTGCGTGGATCTGAGATTGTGTAGACCGGGTGGCCGAAACCAATCACAACTTCCTTATTGGCAACGCGAGCACGAATATCTGCCTCGGCTTCATCGACATTTGAATAACGCTCTTGAATTTCTAGAGCCGCTTCGTTAGCACCACCATGTTTTGGACCGCGAAGAGCAGCAATTGCACCAGTAATTGCGGAGTACATATCTGAGCCAGTGCCTGCGATAACGCGCGCAGCGAATGTTGAAGCGTTGAACTCATGCTCTGCGTAAAGAATTAGTGAAATCTGCATCGATTTTTCCCATTGCGCATTAGGAACTTCGCCGTGCAACATATGCAAGAAGTGCGCAGCGACTGAATCATCTGAAGTTTCAACTTCGATCTTTTTGCCGTTATGGCTGAAGTGATACCAATAGACCAGGATTGATGGCAGGCATGCAATTAACCGGTCAGCTAATTCTCGGGCCGCGCCTATCTCATGGGATTCAACTTCTGGTTCCATGGTGCCGAGGGCCGAAACACCAGTGCGAACTACATCCATTGGGTGGGCTGTTGCTGGAATCTGCTCGAGTACCCGTTTTAGCGCTTCAGGTAAGCCACGAAGTTTTTTTAGCTTTGCTTTGTACGCTGTTAGTTCGGCAGTATTTGGCAACTTTTCGTGAATCAATAAATAAGAAACTTCTTCGAATTCGCAGTGCTTCGCTAAATCCAAGATGTCGTAGCCGCGATAGTGCAGATCATTTCCGCTCTTACCTACTGAACATATGGCCGTGTTGCCTGCGGGCACACCAGATAGGGCAACTGATTTCTTAGGCTTGAATTCGACCACTTATTCTTGCTCTTTTAAGAACTCATCAAGGGCTTGCTCGTAACGGTGATAATCAATGCGTTCGTAGAGTTCTTCGCGAGTCTGCATTGTGTCAATAACTTTGGCTTGGGTGCCCTCAAGGCGAATCGCGTTATAGACATTTTCAGCGGCCTTATTCATAGCACGAAATGCTGATAGTGGATAAAGAATCATTGACACATCTGCGGCAGCTAATTCATCGCGAGTAAATAGTGGAGTCATACCGAACTCGGTGATGTTTGCCAGAATCGGAACATTTACCGCAGCTCTAAATTTCTTGAAATCTTCTAGGGTGCGAATTGCTTCCGGGAAAATGTAATCGGCGCCAGCTGCAATGTAGGCAAGTGAACGATCAATGGCAGAATCGATGCCTTCAACTGCAATCGCATCGGTGCGAGCCATAATTACGAAGCTGTCATCGCCTCTAGCATCGACAGCGGCCTTGATGCGATCGACCATTTCATCCTTTGAAACAACTTCTTTATTTGGGCGGTGACCACATCGCTTTGCGGCGACCTGATCTTCCATGTGCATCGCAGCTGCGCCAGCTTTAATCAAAGATTTAACGGTGCGGCCAATGTTAAACGCAGATGCACCAAAACCGGTGTCAGCGTCAACTAACAAAGGCAGATCGCAAACATCGGTAATGCGACGAACATCAACTAGGACATCGTCAAGATTGGTAATACCTAAATCAGGTACGCCTAATGATCCAGCAGCTACCCCGCCGCCTGAAAGGTAAATTGCGTTATATCCAGCGCGCTTAGCTAGCAGGGCATGATTAGCGTTGATC
>Ga0209088_10002100_pt1 | contig 12505 bp, 9 predicted proteins | sample S_140625_EF_Meta_FD_187324 | JGI IMG/M metagenome (GOLD analysis project Ga0209088, IMG submission 187324) | Freshwater microbial communities from Lake Simoncouche, Canada to study carbon cycling - S_140625_EF_MetaG (SPAdes) (version 2) | ecosystem: Environmental > Aquatic > Freshwater > Lake ...
GGGTGCTGCCGGGTTCGTTGAGCCGCACAAAGTTGTTGCCCGATTCGGTGGTGCTGCGGTGGGGTGTCTCGAAGCGGTTGAATACCGGCAGCACCAAAGTGTTGCTTGCCGCCAGCCCGTGGAAGTGGCCCTGGTTGGGCTTGGTGGCCAGGTAGACGATTGTGTCGATGCGCGATAGGGCCCGTTTCGCTTCGGTTGAATTCGGGTTGGCGCCCCAGAGGTTGCCGCCCAGGCATAACAAAGTGTCCACCGCGCCGGCGTCTGCGGCCGCAATCAAGGCGCGGGTGTCGTAGCCGGGCACGGGGCTGAGCGGCCGGCCCAGCAATTCCTCCAAGGCCTTTTGCAGCTCCGCCCGCAGCTTCACGGTGACCCCCATCGAGCCAAAGCCCTGCACGTTGGAGTGGCCGCGAATCGGCATCGTGCCCGCCCCGGGCTTGCCCACATTGCCGCTCAGCAGGGCGGTGTTGGCGATGGCATGCACGTTGCTGGTGCCGTTGGCCTGGTGGGTGATGCCCATCGCCCAGGCGAACACCACGCCCCGGGCCCTGGCAATGGCGGCGGCGGCGTGGCCCAGCTCTTCGCGGCTGAGGCCGCAGCAGGCCGTGATCGCCTCCCAAGGGGTGTCACGGGCCTGCTCCAGCACCGCCTCCCAGCCTTCAGCATGGGCCGCCAAAAACTCCCGGCGGATCTGGTCCGCCTCCAGCAGTGCCTTCTGGATCCCCACAAATACGGCGACGTCGCTGCCGGGGACCGGCTGCAAAAAGATCGAGGCGATTGCTGAACCCTTCAGCATTGAGCGGATCGGGAAGGCGGGTGAGCCGAACTTGAGCAGACCCACCTCCAACACCGGGTTGATCACAATCACCGTGCCGCCCCGCTGGCGCAGCTTGATCAGCTCGTTCATCAAGCGCGGGTGGTTGGCGGGGGCGTTGGAGCCCACCAGCACGACGCAATCGGCCTGCTTGAGGCTTTCCAGGCTCACCATCGAGGTGCCGGAACCAAACACCTCGCCCAGACCCACGGTGGAGGGGGCGTGACAGAGGTCGGAGCAATCGGCCAGGTTGTTGGAGCCCAATGCCCGCAGCAGCAGCTGCAGCAGGTAGGCGGCCTCGTTGGATGAGCGGCCAGAGCTATAGGAGGCCAGCCGCTGCGGCGGCACTTTGAAGGCCTTCTCAGTGAGCTCAAAGACGTCGTCCCAGCCGATCGGCTCGTAGTGGCTGCGGCCCTGGCGCAAGATCAGCGGCTGGCTCAATCGCCCCAACCGGTCGGCTTCCAGCGAGCTGAGCTGCTGCAACTGGTCGATGCTGCGCTGCCCGAACAATCCCTTGGGCACGGCGGCTTGCAGTTCGGCCGAGATCGCTTCCACACTTTTGAGGCAGCGCTGCAGGGGCTCCCCCAGCTCATCATTAAAGCCACCGTTCTGGCCGCCCGTGCCCCAGGCGCAGGAGAGGCAGGCGCTTTTGTGCAGCAGCGTCCGCCACAGCAGCGGCCCCTGCAGCGACAGGCTGGCCTTGGCCCAGCCATCAATCACCGGCCAACCGCCCCCCACCGTGGGCGTGCCGGGATCGGCGGCGGAATCGCCAGGGGTGGGCCCGCCAGGGGTCTGCTTTTCCATCATTGCGACCCGCAACGTTGGCAACCTAACCAAGTTGGACCAGATACGACGTGCTGCGCACCTTTACCAGTTTTCGGCCAAGATCAGCTTGTCCAGCACCCCGCGGAGCGGCGGGCCGAGCTGGCCGGCTAGGCAGCGCAAAGGAACTCCTGGTGCTGGCGCACAGGCCCCAACACCCCCAGCACTGCGGCGATGGCGGCGGCATCAATCAGGTTGCAAAGTATCTTCCAAAGAACCATGAAGTTTCCGTCGGCCAGGTCCTGGATCGACCAGAATTATTCCCTAGTGGTTCAGCAGGCGCCGCGCTATTGAGGTGAAGCCCATCTCCCCTATAGATCAATTACCCTGATCAGGCTCCTACCCGCCTGGCTTGCATTGAGGGCTCTGGGGTGAAACACCCTTGACAAGGGTCGAAAGCCTGCCTAAAGTTTTCCTACTATTCATATAGAAGTAAAGGTTGCGCTGTGATCAATTCCCATGTTGGAGTGGAAGCCATCTCATGGGTGCCTTTCCCCCTAGGGACCTACCATCAGTCTGCTGATCAGGTGCTTTTCCTAACCACAGACCCTGTCCGTTCTCCCAATGCCTGAGCCACCCGAGCGCTTTTGGGAGGACTTGCTCCTCTGGATTGAAGATGGAAGGGTGATCCCTGTCATCGGGCCGGAGCTGGTGACTGTTGATGATGGTGGCAGCCAGGTTCCTTTATACAGCTGGCTTGCCCGCAGGCTGGCCGAAGAGATTGGCATGCCGCTGGCCGATCTTCCCGATCCCTTCGATCTCAACGATGTAGTGGTCAAGAGCCTGCGCAGCCATAACGATCAACGCGACGAGATCTACTCCACTCTGCGCAGGATCCTGAGCAGGGTACCCAGTAATCCCTCTCCGGCACTTAGGGCCCTGGCGGGGATCCAGGGGTTCAAGCTGTTTGTTTCCCTCACCTTCGATTCGCAGCTGGCTGATGCTCTCTCGCAGGTTCACCACGGAGCGGCGCCGAGGTCTGTGGTGTATACGACTAACGAGGTATGTGATCTGCCGGTGCCCTATGAAGAGATTCAGGAGCCGCTGATTTTTCAGTTACTCGGCAAGGCATCTTCAGTGCCTGAATATGCTATTTGTGAGAATGATCTGCTGGAGTTTTTGCATGCTCTCCAGGATAAGCAGCGTCAGCCGGCCAAGCTTTTCGACGCGCTCCGCACCAACCACCTGCTGTTACTGGGCTGTGGCTTCAGTGACTGGCTTGCACGGTTCTTCCTGCGCACGGCCCGGGGAGTGGAACTTTCACAGGATCGCAAGAGATTGGATATAATCGCCGACGGACGTTCCGAGAAGGAGCCATCCCTGGCGATGTTCCTCTCCACTTTCAGTAGCGATTCCCGCGTACTGGACATGGCGGCGGGTGCATTCACCGAAAAGCTCGCAAAACATTGGCAAGCAAAACACCCTGACATTCCAGAACTAAATGTGAGTATCCTTGAGAGTCAAAACCCCGTCGCCGGCCCTGGCTATGGTGACGTTTTTGTTAGCTATGCGAGCGAAAACCGCGTCATCGCCCAGAAGCTTGCGGAAGGGCTAGGAAGAAAAATGAAAGTTTGGTTCGACGTTAACCAGCTGGAAGTAGGCGATTCCTGGGCCAACCGCATCGAACACGGCATCGAAAATTGCGCCCTGTTCCTTCCGGTGATCTCCCGTGAATCGCTGTCCGAACAAAACCAGCGTCGTTATTTTTGGCGTGAGTGGAATAAGGCCTGCGACCTGGCAAAAGGTATGGCTCCTGATGAAGAATTCATCGTTCCGGTAGTGGTGGATCAAATACGGCTGGATCAGAGTGATCTGCCCGAAGCCATCAAATGTAAGCAGGCTGTCAATCTTTCGGGGGGTGAACTCACACCTGAAGTTACAGCACGTCTAGTAGATATGGTGCAAAATTTCTACCGTCGCCGTAGGAAAACTGGGCCATGAATACCATCATTCAGGCCAATCTTAACTCCAAAGAACCCTGGCCAGGGCTGGCCTGGTTCGAGGAAGCCGATAGGCCTTTCTTCCGTGGCCGCGCCGATGAGACCGCCGAACTGCTTCGACTTGTGCGCCGCGAACCCCTCACGGTGCTGTTCGGTCGTTCGGGGCTTGGTAAAACCTCCCTGCTGAAGGCGGGGCTGTTTCCTGCCCTGCGCAGCGAAGAGTTGCTCCCCGTTTATGTCAGGCTGGAACATGCAATCGCTGCTCCACCGCTGCGCGATCAGGTGTGGCAGGCCCTGGCGGCTGCCTGTGGCAACGAAACGACCCAGACCAGCAAGCCCCTGCCTGCTGAGGAGCTCTGGACCTACTTTCACCGCCGTGACGCGGAATTCTGGAGTCAACTCAACCGGCCGGTGCTGCCGGTGATCGTGTTCGACCAGTTCGAAGAGATCTTCACCCTTGGCGAATTTGGTGAGAGCCTGGCGCAGCGGTCGGCAGAGTTTTTGGCTGAATTGGCCGATTTGGTGGAGAACCGGCCGCCAGCATCAGTGAAAAAGCTGCTGGAACAGGATCCATCTGCAGCTAGCAAGTATGAATTCCGCCGCGCCACCGTGAAGTTGGTGCTGAGTTTCCGAGAGGACTTTCTGGCTGAGATCGAACAGCTCAAGCCCCAGATGCCGTCGCTGATGATCAACCGTCTGCGCCTGCTGCCCATGAACGGCACCCAGGCCTATGCGGTGATCACCGAAGCAGGCAGTTCTCTTGTGGCTGACGAAGATGCCCGCCGACTACTTCAATTGGCCTGGAAAAACAAGCCGGAACCGCCTGTCGATCCGGCCGAATTCCCCCAGATGGAAATCGATCCAGCCCTGTTGAGCGTGGTGTGCCGTGAGCTCAACAGCAAGCGGCTGGCGGCCCAGCCACCCCTGCAGCGGATCACCGCCGATCTGATGAGAGGCGCCGACCGCAAGATTCTCAAGGGGTTTTACGAGCGCGGCATGGAGGGGCTCGATCCCCGGGTGGGCATCTTTGTGGAGGAGGAGCTGATCACCCAGCAGGGCTACCGCGACAGCCGCGACTGGGAGGACGCCCAGGCCAAGCCCGGGGTGACGTCAGAGGCACTGGAGCAGTTGGTCCGTCGCCGGCTGCTAAGGGCTGATGAGCGCCAGGGCCGCCGGCGCCTGGAGCTCACCCACGACGTGCTCGCCAAGGTGGTCATGGAAAGCCGTGATCAGCGCCGCGCCGATGCACGGGCGAAACAGCAGGAGGAAGAACTACGTAAGGCGGCCGAAGAGCGGCAGAGGGAGGAGGTGCGCCGCAAGAAAAAGGAGCGCTTGCTCATATTGGGCATAGCAGGTTCAGTGGTTTTGGCAGGGTGGATGTTTTTTCTGACTATTCGGGCCGAACAACAGAGGATTGAGGCCGAAAAACAAAAGAATGAGGCCCAAATTCAGGTCGCGCGCATTTGGGCAGCCGTCTCTGAGGGCCTGATGAGGGATCACCAGGTGGATCCTGAATTAAGTATAGAGTTTGCTCTGGCTGCCTTGAACCGCGCCAGCAAGTTGAAGCCGTTTGAGACAACAAAGTTGATCGTCAATCTTGTCAATGCCATTGATCTTTATGGTCGTCATTCCGTCAGCCGGGGTGAAAGTCAAGTATCGAACTGGAGTCTAGCGGCCATCGGCAACAACCAGTTGGTCAGTGCTGGTGATGATGGATCGTTCATGATATGGAATCTGAATCTTGAAAAACCCGTTACGGTTCCGGCTAATCTTGCCAGTCCCGTATTCCTCAGGCTAACCAATGGTAATATCATTGCTGGCGGTTTGCGCACGAAAGATTTGAAAGGCAACCTCATCCCCGAAAAATCTGCTCCTACTAGCCTGCAGATCTGGAACTCTGGACTAAGGCGTATGATCAGAGAGAAAACGCTCAAATCCCTGAATAGTATCCAGTTCATTAAGCAACTGCCCAGCAGTGGTGATCTGATAATCGTAGACTTGAATGGCAAGCCATGGCGCGTGAAACAGGATCTCTCCAATGAACCAACCAAATTACGGTTTAATTCTGAAATCACAAGTCTCACCGTACTGGGCTTACGTGATGAGATTCTCATGGGCATTAAAGACGGCAGTAATTACCGCCTTCAGATCTGGTCTTCCAATCTTCACAACAAGCTCGCGGATGCAGAACTTGGAAGTGATCAGTATGATAAGGTAACTAGCCTGATTCAGCTAAACAATCTCAATATCGTTAGTGGTTCAAAAAATGGTACTTTGCAGCTGTGGGACTCGAACTTAGAGCGGCGAATCGGCCCCAGCATTGAAGCTCAGTCAAGGGATATTCTCAGCCTGGCACAATTGGACAGTGGTGAATTGATTTCAGGTTCTATTGATGGTACACTTCGTCGCTGGCGTGTCAAAACGGAGGGCTTGACTGCATTCCATCTTCCTTTTCCTGCTAATCAGTCCAAAGTAAACACACTTTTAGATCTGCAATCTAGTCTGATCAGTGGCGGCTCTAATGGACTCATAAAGAAGTGGGATTGGGAGAAGGACACCGATACTAATAATGCTTCCAGAAAGACAAGCGATGGCAACGTTGTTATGGTAACTCCACTTCTAGACGTTAAGGGTAAGGTGTATCAATTGACTACTAGTTCCACCGCTAAGGATAAATATCTCCTCAAGTATGGTTCCGCTGGAAAACGTTTAGCAGACCTAACAGAAACGCGTCTGGAGGGGCAGGTAAGCTCACCCATCTTGAGCCTCCTCCTACTCAAGGACGAGGGCCTCGTTACAGGGCATGAAGATGGAAGCATTCAGCGATGGAAATCCAATCCCAAGGGCAAAGTCTGGGTCAGGCAGGGTCGCGCCTTCCCTGTGGCTCAAACCTATAATCAAGGCCTCCCGAATTCAAATAGAATTTTGAGCATGGCACAGCTTGGCAAAGACTATGTGGTGCTGGGTGGGGCCGATGGCCGGATGCGTCGAATCCGCATTAATGGAGAGGGTTGGATTGAGGAAAAAAGTGACCCTTGTATGGCCAAGTTTAATGAGAACCAAAAGAAGTTGGAGGGCGTACCTATTACTAGTCTGGCTATTCTTGCCGACGGTGATCTGGTGAGTGGCAGTAGAGATGGCACGATCGTTAGATGGAATAGTCCACTTCACCAGTGGTGTAGAGACTTTTCTGTTATTCCGGGAAATGAGGGTCCCGAAATATTTTCGATGACTGAGTTAAGCGATGGCACTATGATCAATGCCACCGACGATGGCGGTCTTGTTATATGGAAATGGAATACATTATTGCCAATCAAAGATGAGCCTGCAGCCATCTACTGGAAGGGACCAGGCCAACAAATTGCCAGTGTTGCGAATCTCCCAAACCAGAAGGGATTTGTGGTGGCCGACTTTACGGGTAGATCCAAAATCTATCCTGATCGGGAAACGGCAATTGAACTTGGCTGCAAAGCTCTGCTGCAGAAATTCATGGAAGAGAAGGACCATGAAAATATGGGAAATTTAGTCCGTAGGCCTTATGAAAATGAAGCTAGAGATGTTTGTCGGAGATTTATTAATGAGAATACAAAAACATTGGTGGGTAAGAATTAGTGTAGATATTTAGCGACCAGGGTAATAGCACCCGTTCTGATCACAGCACTTCAGCCGGCCATTATCATCCCGAAAACACCGTTGCTGCGCCCCCGCAGGAACGGCAAAGCTCAAGAGAAGAAGGGCAATTGCCAGCCCCCGTGCCATTTGGGTGGTCCGCATCGATCGATACCGGTGAACAGGATTTCATCCTAAGCGCTGTAAGAAGATGGTCTGCCCATATTGCGAATTGTGTGCAGCTGCCAGGTTGGACAGGCCGCTTTCTGTTATTGAGCACTCCCCGCCGAAGCGTCGATGCTGCGCCAGAGCCTGCACCAGCTCAGCCTCCACACCCGTGGCGAAGGCTTCACCGACATCACCACCGCCCTTGATCGGGAGATCGGGGCCAGCGGGCTGGCTACTGGCCTGGCCAACCTGGCCTGTCTGCATACCTCCTGTTCGCTGACCATCAACGAAAACGCCGACCCGCGGGTGCTGGTCGATCTGGCCGCCTACCTGCAGGCCCTGGTGCCCCAGGAGGGGGTGCGACCGATCAGCGGCCGGGGCGAACTGCGCCCCTATCGCCACGACGACGAGGGCGCCGATGACATGCCGGCCCACATCCGCACGGCCCTCACTTGCACCACCCTCGCCCTGCCGTTCCGAGCTGGGCGGTTACTGCTCGGCACCTGGCAGGCCGTCTATCTCTGGGAGCACCGGGCCCGGGGCCAGCATCGTCAGCTGAGCCTGCATTTGCTGGGGGAGTGAGCTGGGGCTGCAAAGCAACTGCAGCGTCCACAGCAGCGACTCATTTAAATACCACAACCCCCTCGAACTGGGCAAATGCCGAGTCCGTGCTGGCCAGCACTAGGTTGTCTGCTTTTGCTTGAGCCGCCAGCAGGCGATCAAAGGGATCCCGGTGCGGCACCTCCCACAAACCAGCCTGTCGCGCTACGGCGCCACTGATAGGCAGTTCGACCGCCGCCAGACGATGCAGGGCCATGGCGTAGTGCTCAACAACGGCCTGTGCATGCCGCAGTTTGCCCAGCCTCCATTTGGTGGCGATCTCCCATGCGGTGGCGGCGCTGACGACAAGGATGTTGTCGCTGTCTTCCAGGGCGATGCGCAGCTTTGGCGAAAGCTTCTCGGGTTCCAGCAGGGCCCAGAGCAGCACGTGGGTGTCGAGCAGCAGCTTCACGCCCCCCAGCGATCCAGCTCGCCGCCGGGTAGGGGTTCGAAAAACGCTTCATCTACGCGGCCCGGTAGGAAACCCAGCTGGCGGCGTGGGCTGGGATCGAGCGGCACTAGCTGGGCACAGGGCTTGCCATTCCGAGCCAGCACGATGCGTTCTCCTGCCGCCACCCGGGCCAGGAGGGATGAGAGGTGCGTCTTCGCCTCCTGGACGTTGATGCAGCGCAGCTGGTGCCCTGGTGGGCCGGACGTGGGCCTGTCCTGGGAAGACGACATATCTGGTCTGATTGGTCTGGTCAGACTAACTGGCTGGTGGGTGCAACCAGGCAAAAGGGTGAGCTATTCCCGCGCGTTGATGCTGCCCCGACTGTCAGGAAAATTGTCCACTCGGTCTGGCCCATCCACCAGGGGGCCTAACCGACGACCATGAAAACGACCCATGGCCCCGCTGTGCGGGAGCAAGTGCTTTAGCCGAGAGTTCTCCTGTTCCAGCTACTTGAGCCGCTTGGCCTCTGTGGATTATGGCCTACGGACGACTTCGTCTACATGCGGCCGGCAACTGTTTGGCCTTGGTTGAGCAGCTGCTCGGCACTGCGCAGCTTGCGGATGATCTGCTCGGGGTTGTGGAGTTGGCGTTTCATGGGGCTTCTCCTGGCCAACTCTGACCGATAGGGAAGCTCTCTTAAGGGCTGGATCAGTTTTTGGGGTCCACGTCACATTGGGTACTGCCCAACGCCAAAACTCAGTGGCGTGCCGCTTGCGCCTCGTCAACTGAAGCGTCGTATTGGGCGCCTTGATACAGAAACTCAGGAGCGAGATCTGCACCATTCGGCCAAATAACAGTTTCGAGTTCTGGATCGACCTTCGCTTGCATAAAGAGAGCGGGATCCTTCAGTGGTTCAAACATCGGACCCCACAGCTCATTGATGAGCTCAATTATGCCTACCTTGCCATCGTGAAATCGTAGCCACAAGCGATAACCCTGCAGCGGTTCGACCTCGGCAACTCTTGGGATCATGAAGGCTACTCCAGGGGCTCTATTCTAAGCAGAGGCTGGCGTGCTTGCGCAAGAGACCAGTCATCGAGCAATTCTGCCTTGTGAAGAATCCGCCATTCTTCCACAAGACGCAGGGCTCTTGCGCCAAGATTTCCGTCAATCACATGGCCATCATTAATCCGAATAGAAGCCTGCGTATCTACGTATCTGGCGTGAAAATGAGGAGGAGAATGATCGTTGTAATACATGGTAATGATGATACCGAAAAAGCGTGTGAGCTCTGGCAATTGTCTTCACCTAAGACTTGAGCTTGATTCTACCAACAACGGATTTCAGCGCGCCCAACGCTGCCCCTGAGTGACAGGCAATAAACCTGGGGTGGCGCAGCAGAGAGTTTGTGGTGGCATGTCCACTCGAGGGGCATGTTAGACACTCCGAAGTGGTGCCTTTCTAGATCATTCACACGGACGATAGTTGCGTGAGATGGCTCTGTACCGCGCATCGCAGATCCGCGGATTCAGCCTGAAGGTGCCTCAACCATTCATCGCAGGCCTTCTCCATCGCTGATTGCCTTGAAGAAGGCGGCTGAGCGTTCGCAGCGAGTTGCTGCTCTAGGATCATGTGGTGCATGGTTGTTACCTGATCTAGCTGCACCCAGTGATAGGCAAGTCGCCGTAGGAGTTCGGGGTCACGAAATGACGTCGGCAAGAGCGAGCGCACCGCGTCCCATGTACCTGTTTCTAGGGGCTTGACTAGCCCTTGAGCATTACGCTGTTTCTTATCTGCAAGCACGCACAGGATTTCATGATTGCAACCCAGCGCAATATCCAATGCGACCAGGGTGCGCTTAAGAAGCTTCAACTCCGTCTGACGGGCTGACCTTTCTGTGAAACGGACTGCGTGCCGATTGATCAAAAGACCAAGTGGAACTCCGATTGCAGCGCCAGCTAATGTCGAAGCTAGGTTTGGTCAAAAGGCATCCCAGAATGGTGTAGCAGACGAAGGGGCTGCGGCCAGGAAAGTAGCACTATTGGACATGAGTAGAAGGTTCAGGTCAATGATTGTTTAACGGCATGGATAGTTCGTGCGCAGCCACGATCTATCCGGTGTTGGACAAGCCCCACACCACTGGGGCCTTTCAAGACAGGAGAAAGATCGAGGCTCTTTTAAGGCCGTCTTAGTCTTTCATGTAGGAAGGTAGAAATACTTGACGCTGCGCAGCATAGGTGTCTGAAAACATCATGCAGCCATTTTAGGCACAATGACGTGACCCCCATCAGTGGTCCAGTTCCTATGAGAGCTGGTGGGTTGATCAAGCCGCCTTCCATTTCTGGAGGACTTCCATGGGCGTACGCCCCTGGAGAGCCGAGTGCGGTCTGTAGCTGTAGTCATGTTGGTTCGTCAGATAGCATGCTATTAATGCGCTTACCGTTGCCGGTCAACCGGCCTGCCGAAGGAAGGCCGGTTGACCGGCGGGTTAGGTACCGGGCCATCTGACGGTAAGAATTACGGAGTCCTTCTCGGCGCGCCAGGTGTGCGGAACCCCAGGGCGCCATGCTACGAAATCCCCTTCGTTGGTGAGATTGAATTCCGCATCTGCAAATATCTGAACTAGATGTCCGCGGAGAAGGATGGTCAACGAGAAACTTGGGTTACCTGCGTCCCAATCACTGCGCGCCTCGCCAGAGCGGTGATTGCCCCACTTCACCTCAACATGCTTAGACTGCAAGAGGGGACTACGATCGGTCATAAATGAGCCGATAAACCAGCCACGATGGTCTATTGAATCGGAAATTGCATTGCCATAATAGTGGTTCTTATCAGGATCCGTGCTCTGAGGGACCTTCGGCTCTGTGATTGCCGTCCTCGTGTTGGTGGGCGTGCATAGGACGACCCACGCGACCAATACATGGAAGCAAAGCACGACGAGTGACATGATCGCAACGCTGTAATAGGCGGTGCCAAGTCGAAGCGCAACCGCCGCTGAGACGCCGATATTAAGTACAAGAAACACTATGACGAGGAGAAGAAATGTACCTTCTGCCTTGATCTTTGGTTGATTTTCGTCCCAAGAGAGAGTTCCTTTGTGAGCGGCAACATTTGATCCACCCAAGCGGTGAAGTTGGCCTTCAAGTGTTGCTATCCAGCTTTTATATGAACGCATGTACCGGTGTTGGCTAAGAAACACACCAAGCAAGCCTGTGCCTATCGCCGCCACACCCACACTGAGCCAAATTGCTAGTAGTGAGCTGGCGGTCATGTTGGGCGGCATATCGGCCTTGAAGATGAGTGCGCTGAGCACGATTCCATGAAATGTAAAGAGCAACTGCAGCAAAGAGAAGCGATGATTGTCCACCAATGCGTTGAGTGAATGCGCGTGCTTTAATTGGTCTCGCAACAGCTCGTCACGGTCCATCGAAAACCTCGCTCTTCGTTTCGATACCCAACATAGAGTATGCGGACTCGAATACCACGCGAAATCTGATCACTTAAGGACACCTCGAAAAATTGCCTATTGCATTGCATTGGATTCCTTCCGCTCCAGTTGCCGCAGTGGGACTTCCTGACCGGCACGCACAGAACCCGTATTGCTCTAGGTGTCCTTAAGCATATTCTGCAGGCACTTGACCTCATTGATGGCTTAAAAGCCATGGCTATGACATTGATTCCAGGATGGCGCTCAGATTCGATGAATGATATGTGGATTTAACCTGTCACGCTCAATATACATATCCTCGTCCTTGTTTGGCAAGTGCCGAGGGAGGCCGAGCTTGGGAGATTTTTAGGGCCTCAAAGCAGGCTAAGCCTTGTATGCATCGATAAGAATTGTCCTGGATGGCAAAGGAATGAGCCATGCTTCTGGTGGCAGACCCATTCTCCATATCCATCCCTCCGAGAATCCAGCTCTCGTAGCTTTTCCGCTCCGGGGTAATTAGCGCCCCACCCCCAGTTCCTCCCGCACGCTTCCCAACAACTTCAGCCGATGCATCGCTGCTGCGCAAACTTCTGCCAGCCCCCAACCCTGATCTCCACCCAGGCCCCTCCGGGTCCCCAGGCAAACTAGGGGGCGTTGCACTCCGTTTCCTTGGCATCGCTCCAGAGCCTGCGCGGCATGGTTGATCTGCTGCCGGAGCACACCCCCCTCTGGCAGCA
>Ga0209088_10002101_pt1 | contig 12502 bp, 15 predicted proteins | sample S_140625_EF_Meta_FD_187324 | JGI IMG/M metagenome (GOLD analysis project Ga0209088, IMG submission 187324) | Freshwater microbial communities from Lake Simoncouche, Canada to study carbon cycling - S_140625_EF_MetaG (SPAdes) (version 2) | ecosystem: Environmental > Aquatic > Freshwater > Lake ...
CTGCACAAAAAAGTCTTCCAAGCTGTGCAACTTGGTCTGCCTTATAGATATTAGTGCCCCCAAAATTAAGAAATGCACCAGGAGTAGTGGCGCTAGGAATATCGCTAGGGCCCGATATAACATGAATTTCATGACCTGCCTCTTTAAGTAATTGTGGAACATGATCTTTCCACTGTCCAGTATAGCGAGTGCTAACTGCTTCTAAATCAACTAAAAATATTTTGCTCATTTAAAAAATCCATCTTCGGTTAGTCGTGGAACAATGATATCATCGACCCATTTTTTATGTCCTAGAAAGTTTGGATGCATGTCATCTTTACTTATAAAATATGTATAAGCATCGGTAGCATCTAATGATAAAAATAATTTATTACTATGTCCTTCTAGATACTCGTACATTCCTTGTTTCAGTAGAATAGTAGAGTCATCAATCTGATCAAATAAGTAGCCTACCAATTGTTCTTTTTTATTAAGTTCTAAATCATAATAAGGACTGTCCATGAAATACTGTTGATAAAATCTAACATTATTGGCTTTACACGAGTTTTGCAACATTATCATATTTTCTGCACTAACATGCATGTGTATATATGGACTAAGAGTAGATTCGTAATAGTCAGAACTAACTTCTTCATCGATGCCATCTCTCGTAATATACCAACCACCATATTCATTATAATCGATGTTTCCTCGATCTCTTGCTGATGTTTTCTTATATGGCAAGTTATTTTTTAAGTCTGCAAATTGTTTAGTAACTCTAAGAGTAGCAGGCCGCTGCCAACTACTGATTATTCTATTGATTAGTCTTGAATTACTTATATAAAAACTTTTTCTAGTAGTTCCGCTCCACATTACAATAACAGCAATCTCTTCTGGCTTATATTCTTTTAATGCTTCTGTCATTGCTAACATAGATTTTTTTTGTATAAGTTCCTGCCCCTGTGCAGCCATTCCCAAATGTTCAAACTCGACATTTGAATCTATATTTTTAATATAATTTTCTAATTGAAAAGGCCAAGTATCTTTGTGATCCGCATCAGAAAAACTACAGCCACCAGTAATTATTTTTTTAATTTTCATCTTCATCTATCTCTTCGTCACCCACATAGTCCTTCCAGTCTGTATAGACTTTTCTATCCATTAAGTCGTGCAGGCTATGACACCATACGCCTGGGTTACTATGACCCCAAGTTGTGTCGTCAATCTTTAATGTAGCATTATAATTGTAAAGTTTAATATGCGGAAGTTTAACACTGATCATTGGGATAAAGTTGTTATACTCGCACCAGCCTTCTTCATTGAATGTATCGGCATATTCAACACCAAAGTCGAGTGTAACCCAATATCCTGCGTCTAACAATTCAATGATCATATAATCCCATGACTTCCATTCATCGTAGTCTGCGGGTGTAAAACTTTGACTTGTACCGAGATAAACGTGACGTATATTATGTTTATTAAGTAGACTAACAATTTTATCTACAGGCTGAACACCAACGACAAATAGTGTGCGTTCACCATACATAGCAGTACGTTCTACTTCTGTACCAATAAAATAAGTTGTTGCCTTTCGGCCCATTGTATCAATTGCCATTTTAAGCCTTCTCAAATAAAGTATCAATTGTGCTGTCTTCGACTTTTGCAATTACATCGTATTCTAAATTAAGAACTTTTGTAGTGGGAAATTTTAGCATAAAAGTCATTAAGAAACCGTCGTTGTTTAATCGATTGTCTTGGTTAAGGATATTTACTTCAAAGTCTCCATCATCGTTGTAATTTGAATTTACTGTACAGAGTGACTTGTCGTCACTAATATTTACGGAGCACCATTTTTTAACTTCGTCCCGTGATTCATTTCCTAAACAAGGATGTAGTGTAGCTTTTCTAAAAATTTTCATTCTTCATTCCAATATATATAACCTCTGCTGTAGCCAGCAGGGCGATTTAAGCCGTCAGCAAATGCTTGTTGCCATTCAGTGTCTCTATTATACGCTTGAGTCCAGAATCTGTCAACTATAATGTCACCTTGTTCAATCCAATATGCCGCATCTTTCATACAATGATAAAAGTTTTCAGTTCTCGGACTTGGGAATATCATAGTACAGGCTTTCCAAAGTAAATTGGAGAAATCTGTACTAACTTGTTTTTGACTTCCAAATACTACTAGTGCTTCATTATTTAGAATGGGTTTCTCAAAAACATCCATCTTACTGCTTAAATCAATGACGACATCAAATGTACCTTCATATTCTTGGTGCAGTACTTCTCCCCAAAGATCTTTATTGCTATTACCCACCACTGTAATTTCAAAATCCAAATGATGGATTAGAATGACATTGAACGCAACCCAAGCAAGAAAACCACTACCAAGTATTAGTAAACGTTTACTTGCGCCAGCACGTTCAGCGATTTCTCTGATAGGTTGCTGTACAATATTAATCCCGCAGGCCACTGGTTCCAAGATATATCTTGGATGCGCTTCGGGTACAACTACATATTCTCTACTACGAACATTATATTTGTCTGCATAAGCTGGTTCACCTCGAGTAGCAACATAATCACCGACAACTACGTCAGTGACATTTTTGCCTACTTTAATTACACGACCCAAGCCTTCATGTCCTTGCATATTAATAGGCAAAGGACCAAAGTTACCTTCCATCATATCAATGTCACTACGACACACGCCGGTCATGATACTTTCGACAGTGATCTCATCGTCTCCACATTTAGGATTGATCCATGTTGTTTCTGTAAAATTACCTTGGCCAGTTGTTTGTAGTATACGTGTCATAAGTTTTCTATTTGTCTGTGAATCCAAAGATCCTGTTGTAATTGTTCTTTCCAGAACACGTCATTATTTAGGTTCGCAACAGCGTTTTCTATCATTGCCTTGTATGCTTCTTCTGGACATAATCCTAGAACAAATTTTGCGGCACTATTCTTCATATCAAAACTAATATAAACATCATCTGCTATGTTGTCTTTCCAATTAGCAATCAATATCCAAGTCGTATTACCATTTTTAAATTCAAACTCACAAAAGTCATCGACATCATATGTACCATTTTTATTAATTGTTCCATAGTCTGTATCTATAATAGAGTCTAATGAATGATGTTGTAATGCTGTAGCATATAGTTTATTACCTTTTGTGTAATCTGTCAATGCCATATAGTAACTTAGCATGTGTGGCATCAAATCACGACTAACACCACCAAACGCCAGTTCTTTAGTAGTAAACCAACTACCAGGATTTGGAATACGATTTTTATTATTCCAAACAAGTCTAACAGTATGACTTTGATCAGCAAGTATTTTGAACTGCTCAATAGTATCACGGTATTGATTGTTCTTAACCATCATAAAACGAGTAGTAGGATTGTCTATAACCATTTGCCGCCAAGCGTAGTGATCCTTGACGCCTGGCTTCTCTACAAAGACAATACTTGCATAAGGTGCCACGGTCCTTGCTAGTAGTTCATGTGTGAAATTTGGAGTACAGATGTTTACAGTATCAAAGTGTCTGTGATCATTGATTGCCGCTTCCACTGTTAAAAAGTCAGCGGGTTGAATTGGGTCAACAGTGATTACCTGGTAACCCAATTCTTCCAATACCGGCTTATAAACAGCACGACCAAATCCCATGCCAATTATAAGTGCTTTTTTCATTGTGCAACTTTTAAAATATCTTCAGCTTCACTTAGATCCCAATCGTCAACGATGGCAGAATCATTGTCGCTGCCTTTGTCAATGATCTTTTCGCCTGTTTTCGGATCTTTAATTTCGAAAAGCATGTTGTTGGCTTTGGCGTTGGTCTTAAGAGTTTTCTTATTATTAAAGTCAGCAAGTAACTTAGAAGCTCTATCGAGCTCAGTAAAAGGTGTTTCACTGGCGAACACACGATTAACTAACTCTGTGATATAGATAACATTACGTGGAACCCAGTTACTAAGTTCACCGTTGGTGCCTTTAGTAGGATGCCAATGTCCTGGATCCGGTTTATGCAAAACACAGGCAGTATCATTTAGCGCATTAGCACGTTGCACTGATTCGATGTGTTGATATACATTATGACCCATCATCAAGAAGTAAGCAAAACTATCCCAAGATGTTCTACTTTCTTTGCCTAACTTATTCAAGTCTCCGGGCTTGTAATAACAAGCATCGCCCATGGTCATACGCTCACCAACTGGACTACCCCAAGGCCAAGGAACGTCACTGCCAGCAAGACGTCTGTCATCAATGGCTTTATCCATGATGTAACTAAAACGATTATTACGATGAACGTGCTGTGTGTAAGCCTGTCCATAAGCAGTGGCCAAGAATGGACTGGCACAGTCAAATGTAATCTTCATGTCGGGATTAACATGTTCACGTAGATTGCGTTGTACAGCAGTTAACAAACAAGCCAACTCAAGTTTACTAGTACCCAAGAAGTGAATAACATCACGTCCTGGTTCCAGCAACTTTTCATCACGTAGAGTAATAAGTCTGCGTAACATCAAGTCTGCATCCTTCATGTTATTACCACCCATTGCCCAACCTTCAAATGGATAATGCTTGACAGCTTCATACCAAGTATCAGCATCTTCGTTGTTGCCGCCTTGTAGAACATTCAAGAACTTGGTTTTGCCTTGACGATGTTTCAAGAAGAAATCATTGTTAAACAATGTTCCACGCAGACAATCTCCAAAGTCTTTAAGACCTGTACGTGCTTGATTAATAGGAGCGGCACTCCAAGTGGGCAAGTCAAGTACCATGCTATAATCAGCAGTGAACTCTAGCCAGTTAAGAATTGCCATACGGGTTTTATCTGCGGCACCCACATAACCAGCATCTCCCTGCTTTTCCCAGAAGTGCTGCCAGTCAAAGTTAATAACACCTTTACCAATCTGGAATCCACCACTGTCGCCTAGAATAAATGTATCTGACTTGTTGCGTTGTTGAACCATGGATTCTTCAACATAACTCTTAGTTACATCCAACTGTGCGTGACCTGCAGAATACAGCGCATCGGGGTAGTAAAAGTATGCTTGTTCCTTGTTAAGGAAGTTCATACCTTCAATGCCATTTTCAAACTCTCGGGGAATCCTATTTGTTGGAACGAATTCTTCTTTTTGTTGTTTGCTGATAAAAGTTTGATAAAATCCGCTGATACTGGGCAAAAAGACTGCATAATCTTTATTGCGTGTTTTTAAGTCTACTGTACTTTTTTTACTTAACATATATTTCTCCTTGGTTGGAGATACTATTTAGGTCGTTAAACTTAAATTGATACATAGCCTGCATCAGTACTTTTCATTGAGCCAGCAAAGCTAGGCCAAGCACTCTTATAAAGACCCACATGAATCTTTAATTTCTTTGGAGTACGATCATTAGTAATTTGGATATTAATGTCGTAGGTATAACTGTGTTCTTTCAACACAATCTCTGTGATCTCGAAACTGTGAATCCAGCGTTGATCACACATGTCTTGTAGATATTTGCAGAACATGTCTGCGGCAATGTGTCCAAGACCATCTTGTAACACTCCATCGTACATTTCACTGATCTTCAACAAATCATATTTGATATCGTTGATATTAATCAAAGCACGACTTACATAAGAATTATTATTATGCATTGTCCTCACCTTATTGTTTCTCAAATTGAATGTGGCATCCATTTTCACCGTCCTCACTTACGTCAATCCACACTGCTCTACCGGGATAGCGAGCAGAAATTTTACCATAAACGTCTTCAGCAATCATTTCACAACTCTTGTAGTCAAGTGTTAGAGTAGATTCGCTGTAGAGTTTTTCCAACCAGCGTTTAAATTGAATAAATTCAATGTCACGATCATCGTGAAACACTTCAATGGCTACTTTAAAATGGAATATGTGCCTATGAGGATAGCCAAGAAAGCTGACATCATATTCATCTCCAGTAGCCAAGTTAGGATCAGTTAGAGCCGCTGGATACTTGTGAATACCTTCTTTTTGAAAGGTAACCCAAATCATTTTTTTCATCGTGTATGTCCTGGCAAGATGTAATTATAAACACCAGTACCGCTGTCGATGGTAATCATACAAGCTACTTGACAGAAATGTACTGTGCATATACCACTCATACCAAGTTTAAGAATACTCAAAAACTTGTCAATGGGCCAAGAGTAGCCTTCTTTCATTGTGCCTGTTACATTACTTGCAAAGGTCATACGTCCAAAGTGGCTGCCGCCTGTGTCACTGCCAAAAATAAGAACAAGTTCATTGTTCTCTGTCTTAACAGTAAACGTTGGCTCTAATGCAGAATAGATACCTGCTTTCTGTGCCATTTCACTGACTTTGCTTTTCTTTGGTTCAAAGCTAATATCCCACTTAACACCTTTAAACTTGCTTTGCTGTAGTTGTGTGTCGATGATCTCTTTGCTCATTAAACGATACTTGTCGTTGTTGCCATCGGCATCTTTAAAGATAAAGTAATCCGGAACATCTGCACCGTTTTTACTTACTGTAGATACTTCAACTTCAACTCCGTCTTTGTTATAAAGTCCGGTTAAACCATTTAAGAAACTCAAATTACCTAAACCAACTTCACCGATTAAAGGTGCCACTGGATTCTTTAATTCAGCTTCAAGGACCACGTTACGTTTTTCGTCACAGGTCCATATTTCTGTGCTAGCATCAGTGCCTGTGATCTTTGCTAGGTCAAAGAAGCCAAGGCTGGCTGTGTGTCGCACGATATCAAAAATTGCGTCTTTCATTATTTTCTCCTATACGCTAGTATAACGTATTTAGGTCGTTGTGTCAACTGTTATAACTATCCATGTTACCGAAACATGATCGAGTTGACCTTTGATACGACATGCGCCAAGCAAGTCGTGTATTCTATTTAGTTACGCAAACAAACTTTCAAACATGTTTGTTTGATCACTTGCTCGAATATCCCAATCAAGAACACCAATTAAGTTTTCCACTTTATTGTTGATGATTGTTTCTTCCATTGCGCCGTGGTCAAAGGGCATGTCCTTGAACCATTCTGGCAGTCTCATTTCGTCAATTGGATAAGCAATGCTTGTGATTCCCATTGGATTGGATTTGAGTTTACAAACAATAACTTTCATTCCATCTGTAATATCCAAACTTGCTTGATCTCCATGCGCTTTCTTAAATCTATTCCAATTGATGGCAGCCAATGCATGTCCAACTCCGCACTTACCAGTCTTTTCAAAGACATCTGTGTGTTTGGTTAAGTTGTTAACACGCTTAGGAGTACCTTTCTCCCAACCCGGTCTCTCTTTAAATACAGTTCTAAATTCATTGATAGCATCAATAACATCTTGCTTATCCTGCCCATTAAGAACCATAAGCAAAATCTTTTCTAAGAAACGTTGCATAAACTCTGGAGTATCTGCTCGCTTCAAGTCAAGTCCCATGGCTTTAATCTCACCAAGCTCACCATCCTTGTCCTTGCGTTTACCTTCCTTATCATAGATAAGAACTGCATAACGCTTTTTAGTAATGAACAATCCTTTACTAGCAACCACTTCTCGACCAGCTTTAATAATCTCACCCAAGTTAGTTGGACAGTTAAAAGCTGTGTTCATAAACTGTGGGAATGTGGCATTGACTTCATCGGCAACCATGTCATAGAGCTCGACAATCTTATCACGGCTCCAATCAATCTCACCTCGATCAATTTGTCCTTTGAACACTGGATATGCACTGAAGTAACAACTGTCAGTGTCGCCATAGATAATTGTCCGGCCTTTGTGATTATAATCTCCGTCAAATACCGCATTGACCTGTGCCGCCATGTGTCGAGCAACACAGCGACCCAATAACGTTGTACTTTGTCCGAGACGGATATCAAAGAACCTACTTCCTGCATTAAGCAAAGCGCCGTATAAGGAGTTCAAATTAATCTTCTTAACTAGCTGTCGCTTGTCCCAGTACTCAAACATATCAGTACCATATGCTTCTTTGGCTTTTGCTTGTAGTTCTTTACGTTCGGCATACCAGCGAGTCAACAAGCCAGGAATAACACCTTGATTCTCATAGGTAAAGATTGTGCCATTGGCAGTCAGCATCCAAGGATTACCCTGCAAGTAGATTAAATCATATGCTTCTGCCGCACTGAGTTCTGTACTGGTACCGTTTTCCCAGTCAATGACAATGTTATAACCTTTGTTCTTGGCAGAGATTTCATTGTATTCATGAACTGCAAACTTACCATCCCAGTAGTCAGCAAAACTTTTGCCGCTGTCTAACCAATCTTTAATTTCTGGTTTAGTTTGTTGTTGACGCACTTGTCCAATAATTGTTTCAGGACTCATATTAAGAGCACGGATTAAACTAGGATATAGACTGTTCAAGTCCATGCTGCCAATCCAGTCGTGAACGCCTTTTTCGGGATAAGCAACATACGCACCTGCCGCTTGTGTTTCAATGCCATCGCCACGTTTACGATCCATGACCATTACTCCTCGGCCGTGAGCTTCGTTGATAATCGCTTGGTCAGTCATAGCAACCGCACCCATTGTGGTAAGGAACGTAACTGTATTTGCATGTGCCAGTACATTAACTAGGTCTATGTATTGTAGCTTGGCATCCATCTTGAACAGCAACATAGTATCTTGTCTATTATAAGCAATGAACTTTTCAAAGTCATTGTTATATAGTTGATCCAAGGTACCTTCATACTGAATTTTATTTTCACCTAATTCAATCTCACCCACATAGTCAAGACGATATGTATGAAGTTCGTGATATGTAAACTTGCGATATAAGTCAAGATAGTCTAAATGCACACGACCAATGAGATCATATGTAGCACTGATTTTGCCATAGCGTTCATATTCACGCTTTTTAGGTTTGGCATTCCACAAACAAAATCTACGACTATGATCTGCACCCATTAGTTTAATAACACGATTCACTGTGTAAGGAATATCATAGCCACCGCTGTTCCAGCCACTGAGAATGTCAGCGTCTTCTATGAGACTTAGAAACATGTCTAACATTTCTTCTTCACTATCACAAAGAATAGTATCGTCAAATCTAGCAATAATAGCCTCTGCTTGATTCTGTGCCATTTTGTCTGGCTTAATTGCTAATGTGATTAATTTATCCAGCCAGCCACAATGCACAGAGATAGCAGTGATAGGATTAAACGGATCGCTGGGATCAGCAAAGCCCTTGATCTTATTATAAGCAACCTCAATGTCAAAGAATGCCTTGTTGACTTTTGGAGCATCTGCATTTAGATAGTTTGTTTCCAAACAACGATTAACAGGCTTAATGTCACTTTCATAAAGTTGTTTGTGTCCATAGATACGCTTTTCTTTATCAAAGGCCTTGCTACTATTTACAGCAACCTTAGTCAATCTTTTGCCATCAATACCCATGTATTGACCTTTATTATCTTGATAGTAAAACAAGTAATGAGCAGGGAAACTTTTATACTTCCTTACTCCATCGACTCGTTCGACTACATTGATAATGTCTTTTTCTTTTACATAAACTGCGTCAACATAACTCATAGTATATTATATATTCCTGCAACATAGATTATTGTAACTATAAGTTGAACAATGATCAAACTCCATTTGCGCCATAGTATACCAAGAACAAACCAGCCCAGATTGCCTAGACCGCTGACCCAGATGTTTAAGGGATAAACATTATAACTGGTCAATGCAACTCCCCAAATTAGAGTGGCGGTACATAACCACTCGAACCAGAATTGCCAAGTTTGTTCTTTTAGGAATTTAATCAAAGATGACCCGCTACTTGTAATACTTCTTCAACTTCAGTAAATGCGTCTTGTTCTTTGGCGAATTCATTTTTGTAAGCAATACGCAGTGCTTTTTTAAGTACACTGGGCTTCATATCAAGTTCTTCGGCAATGGCTTTGATAGTTTCATTTAAGCCTTCGTTGAGTGCATTGACTTCACTCATTACTTGAATGCCTTCGGCAAATAGTTTTTTAATTTTGGCTTTTTCATCGCCGGAAAACATACGCGGTTCCATAAACACTCCTTAATAAAATGTGTTCTACTATTATACTATAGTAGACAACAAAGGTCAAGTGTTATTTGGTAAACAGTGCGATTTCTTTTTCACGAAGTTCGGCAAGTTCGGGTCGACGTCTTCCGTTGTCTACGACCCATTTTGCCAATTCGTTGGGCACAGCATCAAAGTCACCGCGATTGATAACTTTGAGAAGATTGCTGTTTTTGAATATTTCCTCACCCCGATCTGAGATAAAAGACTCAAGGGCAAGTATTTGGTTTTTGGTTAGTTCACTCCGAACTAACCCTTTAATTGTAAGGTTCATTTATCTTTGTTTTAGTGTAGCTCTTAACATCCAACCATGTTTAGCATGATTATCTTGACGTTCTGCTAGAAAGTTGCTTAGGCCATGATTGCCAGCCGCTTCGGCTAATGCATATGCTTTTTCAATGCTGGCCAAAACTTTGGAGTTATCTGCTAGTAATTTCTCAAACATACCTTGAGCATTAAGAATTTTAACTTCATCTTCAATATCTGTTAGTTCGCTGAAGCGAACAAAACTAGCAGGAGCATAAGCATCCATAGCACGAATTTCTTCTGCAAATTGATCAATACTACCGTATACTTCTTCGTAGATAGTTCCGAATAATGCGTGGTCTTGTGCAAATGTGCGACCTTCTACATTCCAGTGAAAGCCATGTGCTTTTAAATAAAAGGCAAATGTATCTGCCAGTGCTTTTTTCATTGATTGTACTAATTCATCCATGATATGTTATCCTATTAAGTATATTTAGCTCTATTGACTAATACTTAAATACTTAAATGTTTTTGTATAAATTTTACTCATACTATAGTTAGAGTTATTTAATAGTATTAGATAAAATTCTACTACACATATCAAAACTAATTTCTAATTGATTGTATATATTGTCATTGCTGGCAACATAAGCCATGCCATACGCAGTGGTGCCCATGTCTTTGTAGTATTTAGGTGTGGGCCATTTAAGCTGTTTTATTTTAAAGCTGTCGTAGAATAAACAGATATCTGCCACTTCTGATAAGTTTTCTTTTCTAGGATTTTGCATAGCAGTAAGCATTAGTATTGCCACAGGCGTGTCGGGAGGAATGTTAGGCTTGTCAAACCACTTGGCCATTAAGCTGACTAGATAGTATTCTAAAGGTTCGTTTAAGTAAGTAGCAGTCTTACCTTCTGCATCAAGAATCAATTCATAACTACTGCGAATGTATTCTTGCCAGTGTGTCATGAATTAATTCTTTTCATTGTAATCCCCAAACTACTTCGATCATATTATAACCAGTTGGGTCGTATTTTTTTAATCCTTGTTTGTTAAACGGAGGGTCGCCTGATTCGCCAAAATACATTGCACTTAACTCTCCAAAATATTCCGAAGGATTTTTTGATGTATATGTATTTGAATATAATTTATTTTCCATGGCATTTTTATATGCCAATACTATTGGATTATTTATTGCAGGGTTGGCATATTGATATGCATGAGCCAATTCATGAATTAATATAGATTGTCCGGTAGCGTTTAGATGATGTCTTTGCCAATCGACTACTGCTATATTTCCCCCAGCTCCTATAGCATCCTTAGGGTAACCCTTGGCAAGCCAAGTGCTCGGAGAAATGAAAAAAGCCACCGCATCGGGTGAAGTCTTGACTGGATGATCCCCAGACCCAATGTATATATTAACATTAGAAAATTTTTTTGAAAAAAAGTCAGGTAAGCGATCAAGTTGATCTTTTAAATGAAATATAAATCTTTGTTTTAATTTAATATTATTACTACTTAAAAATGCAGGTCCGTAATTAACAGTAAAACCGTTTATAATTTCCTTTGCTTCTGTTTGTGTAGAAGTTTGTTGTGTCTGTTGTTTTATTCCTTCGCCAAGATCGTTTAATTCTTTAAGATCGTCGATATAGTCCTGTGCATTTGCTCGAAGTTTTCTCGAGTCCGCATAAAATTCGTCTGGGTTCTCGGACTGTTGTTTTTTAACAGTAGCATCTACAAATTTATTATAATCTATTACCCATTTTTTGGAACCATCGTATATATTAATAAATCTTGTTAATTCTGAAGTGAATGGCAGTTCATTGGCTCTTCCTTCTTTGTTAATAGTATATATCCATGCCCATATTACTTTTACTGCTATATCTTTTTGTTGCTGTGTCAATGACTGAAAATTAGCAGCCTTAACACTGCCAGCCGTGCCTGCTATGGCGGCGGCGCCCATGCCTTTTAAGAATCCCCTACGATCAATTTCATCTAATTTAGATTCGGCGATAATCTCGTTTATTCTCATGATATTATTTTCTAGTTTGTCTAGGACCTTTGCGTTCTTTCCAACGTTTGTCCGTGCTACAGTAATATCTGCCGTAGCCTTCCGACAGACCTTTCTTTACTGTTTTATAAGCACTCTCTAATACATACATATATTCTCTATCTGTTATGTCTGGTAATAAGCCTTCAACTGCTACATTA
>Ga0209088_10002102_pt1 | contig 12499 bp, 17 predicted proteins | sample S_140625_EF_Meta_FD_187324 | JGI IMG/M metagenome (GOLD analysis project Ga0209088, IMG submission 187324) | Freshwater microbial communities from Lake Simoncouche, Canada to study carbon cycling - S_140625_EF_MetaG (SPAdes) (version 2) | ecosystem: Environmental > Aquatic > Freshwater > Lake ...
CAAGCCCCCTAGGCCAAGCGATTGCAACAATCAATAACTTCAAGCGACTTCCGATTCAAGATCGACTCAGCATCGCAGGACTTCTCTATGCCATGCTGGACCTCTATCGCAGCGACAAGGTTTTCCAAAAATACGACAATCTTAGTGCACAATCACTGTTTATAAAGCTTGGCATCAGCAATCGACTCATTAATGAATTCTTGCGACCGATCTTGCTAGTTGGCTTGTTCAAGCCTCCCGAAGAAGTTTCGGCCGCTGTCACCATGGAGCTCCTCTATTACTATGCCCTGGCACATCAAGACTCGTTTGATGTTCGTTGGATTAATTCAAAAAGTATTGCCGAACAACTATTTGAGCCTCTCGCTCGAAGGCTGATGTCTCGCCATCATCTGCGCGTCCTTGGGGGAACCTTCGTGACACGGTTGAATGTTTCATCTGAGACGCAAAGCATTGGCTCGGTTGAGATTCAGAGTGTACAAACAAAAGAAGTCAAGGTGATTGATGACGTCGATGCTGTGGTTTTAGCGGTGGGTGCCAAAGGACTTAAATTCCTGATGTCTCAATCTCCAGAATGCAGCAAGGCAGCGCCAGAGCTTGTTGCCGCTGCTTCTCTAGGTGCAATCGATGTCGTTTCAACACGTTTGTGGCTGGATCGCTATGTTCCAATCGCTTATCCAGCCAATGTTTTCTCTCGCTTCGACTCGCTGAAGGGCGCTGGAGGCACCTTTTTCATGCTTGACCAACTGCAAAAAAAATCGGAGCGGGCGCTATGGGGTCATGACCAGCCGCAGGGTTCCGTGATTGCAAGCGACTTTTACAACGCATCTGCCATCGCAGAGATGAATGATCAAGCGATTATTGATCGACTCATGCATGACTTGCTTCCAATCGCTCACCCTGAATTTAGGAACGCAAAGGTAGTTGATTACGAGGTAAGGCGTTATCCCAGTTCTGTGTCTCACTTCTCTCCCGGCAGTTTTGGCAAGCGTCCACCCTTGGAAACCTCAGTAGAGACGATCGTCTGCGCTGGTGACTGGGTGCGGATGGGCGACAAATAGCATGGTGCCAAAGGTCTTTGTCAGGAAAGAGCCTATGTTTGTGGACTGGAAGCAGGAAACTCCCTGATCAGGCGCAAAATCGTCAAGGGGTCGAATCAATCGAAGACCAGCCAACATTCGGTTGTCCCAATTCGTGCTGATGAACCACAGGTCGTTCTAGGCCGTGTTCTCAACAAAATCGTAATGGATCAAATCGATGCCTTTGGCCTGACACTTCCTTGGTTTGACTCATAGTCCTCTAATTCCATGTCCTCAGGTGTCCCCCTCTGCCAGGCCGGATGGCTCAGGTCCTCCAGCGTGGGATTGTGCTCGCCCTCCGCCTCCGCACCGCTCTGGACGGCTGCAATCACCCGCACCAGGCCCCGATCCAGCGGCAGGGGAACACAACATCCGCTCCAGCCCAGCCGTTCGTTTTCCCAGAACGCCTCCACCACCTCCACATCCCCATCGGGGTCACTGCGCAGCGCCTGGCTCTTGATCAACTGCGACAGACCCAGCCGCATGTCCCCCTGCTGCAGATAGAGAATGGCCATTCGTCTAATAGTTGGCGCCAATTGCGTACCTGCCAGCCCTTACCCCATCCCAGCCGTACCAGCTGTCCGTGCTGCTCAAGATCGCCAAGCACGGCTGGCACGCTGCCCATAGAAACCCCGGTCGCTTCCTGCAGGGTCTGGCGTTTCCTGCAGGGTCTGGGTGGTGGCCATGGTGAGGGCCGGATTACTCAGCAGGGCAAACACCAGCTTGAGGCCTATGGGGGTGCTCGCTCGACCTGTGGGCAGCCTCGTGCCCGTGATCTCTTGTCCTTGGCGGCGCATCTGCCCCGTCACGAAGATCTGCAGCCCCCTGTCCTTCAGGTAGGCGTTACCCACGCCGTCAATGAAGGCAATGCCCATGGCTCGACACTGCTGAGCGATGGGCCCGCTCGCCCGCGACAACACCAGCAACCCAGGTTCAGCCCACTGTTGCAGCTCGGCCTTGATTGCTCCAAGGGCTTCGGCGCGCTCGATGCTGCGCACGAGAGCTCGATACACCCTGGGCAAGCCCCCTCCCTCGGGCGTGAGGATCAGATGCCCGCCCCCTGCCTGCCCAAGCCCCGGCGGAGCTGGGCGCAGCTGCAGTTCAATGCCGGTGCCTTCCGCCGCCACGCCGGTCAAAATGGCCCACATGGCCGCCTCAGATCAAGTCCACGCCCAACGCGTTGATGCCCTGGGCAGCGATACTGGGCAGATCGGTCTGGCGCTATGAGCCTCGTCCTCGACCAACCCCAGCTCGATGCCATTGCCGACGCCTGCCGGCAACACCAGGTGCTGCGCATGCATCTGTTCGGTTCGGCCCTGCGCGACGACTTCGACCCCACCCGTAGCGACCTGGATATGCTCGTGGAGTTCCAGCCGATCGAGTCAGGCGCCCTTGTGCAGGCCTACTTCGGCCTGGAGCGACAACTGGCCTCGATCACAGGCAAGCCGGTGGATCTGGTGATGGCCGATGCCGTGCGTAACCCCTACGTGCGCCGCGACATCGAGGCCTCGAAGCAGTTGATCTATGAAGCGTGATCCACGGGCCTTTCTCAGCGATGTGATCGAGGCTGGTCACGCCATCCAGCAGGCCGTCGCTGCCATCAACCTGCCAGTGGATCTGATCGGCTGATGGCTCCAGTTCCTTACCACCTTGGTGGATTCCCCCCGCAGGAGCTCGATTGGCAGCAGCTGATCCCACTGCTGGGCCCTGCCAACGCCAGCCTGGCCCGCTACGACAGCCTCCTGGAAGGGATCCCCAACCCCGCCGTTCTGCTCAGCCCCCTCTCCAGCCAGGAAGCGGTGCTGTCCTCTCGGATCGAAGGCACCCAGGCCACCCTGGCTGAAGTCCTGGAGTATGAAGTTGACGCAGAAGCGAGCACGCTCCCTCAGGAGCGCCGCGACGACATCCGCGAGGTGCAGAACTACCGCCAGGCCATGCGGCAGGCGCAGGAGTCGCTCGTTACCCTGCCGCTGTCACTGCGGGTCATCAAACATCTGCACGCCACCTTGCTTTCAGGTGTGCGCGGTGACAACAAAGGGCCTGGAGAGTTCCGCAAGATCCCCAACTGGATCGGGCCCCGTGGTTGCACCATCGAAGACGCCCGCTTCGTGCCCATCAGCGCCGACAAGCTCGATGCCGCGATGGGCAGCTGGGAATCCTTCATCCATGCCGAGTTCCCGGATCGGCTCGTGCAGCTCGCCATCGTCCACGCCGAGTTCGAGTCGCTCCATCCATTCCTCGATGGCAACGGCCGCATCGGCCGGATGGTGCTGCCGCTCTTCCTCTGGCAGGCCGGCATCCTGCGCATGCCGTACTTCTATCTGAGCGCCTATTTCGAAGCCAATAAGGACAGCTATGTGGAGCGGCTCCTTGCCATCTCCCGTGATGGCGACTGGACGGGCTGGTGCCGCTACTTCCTAGAAGCCGTACAAGCCCAGGCCATCCAGAACCAGGAAAGAGCCAGCCAGATACTGGCCCTCTACGAAACCCTCAAGCCCGCCGCCCATGAGGCCACCCACTCCCAGTACGCCGTGGCGGCCCTGGACTGGATCTTTTCCACCCCCACCTTCCGGGCCACCGATTTCGAGAAGCACGCCGGCATCCCCATACCCACTGCCAAACGCATCCTCCGCTGCCTGGAGAACGCCGAGATCCTTGCCGTGATCAGGGAAGCCAGCGGCCGGCGCCCCCGGGTCCTCTGCCTGGAGCAGCTGCTGGCCGTTGCGGAGGGGCAACCATGACCCCTAGCTTGTGGATCATGAAACCCCGATCCGTGATCCACAAAGCCGTTTGTCGTTCACCCGTGATCCACAAGCCTCCCTGCCCCACCAAGCACGTCACCTCAGCGGGCAAGTGCGTACGCAAGGACCTGGCAAACAACTACATCCGCCCAGACGAGGCCACCAAGGCCCTGAGCAAGGTCAAGCAGAAGGCGAGGATCCAGAAGCCTTTACCTACTCACGCAGCCGGGCGCCCCGGCTTTGGGCTGGTGATGAATTCCTCGGGGCGGTGGTGCTGGCAGAGGAAGAACTCAATCTGCGTTACGTGGCCGTGACCCGGGCGGAGTCGGAATGTCTCTCGACGACATGGACGGCGCCGATGTTTTCGGAGCTGGAGGCATACCGGCAGGGGTTTCCCCAGTGTTTGCTGCTGGATTCGTTGGAGTCGGTGATCGTCAAGCAGCCTGCTCAGCAGGCCAGGGTGGTTCTACCCGCAGCTGTAGACGGCATCGGGGCCTTGCCACTGGTGCCGGACCTGGGTCGGGCTAATGAGATGTGTGCAGCAGCAGTGACCTTGCCGGGGTGCCCGACTCGGTCGGACACCTCGGACAACACTCAATGCTGCTTGGCGGTGAATTTGGATTCGACCCCTCCAAAAGCTGGGCTCGCCTGGCATTTAGGTGCCCTTGACCCTGACCGCAGGCAAGTAGTGGTGCTCCATTACCGCCATCGCTACCCCGCTCTGGATTGGGACTGGCTGCTGCAGTCGTTGGCGGAGCTGCGGTTAGTGGGTGAACCCCAGTCAACTGTGACGGGGTTTTTGGCTGGATATCGGCTGGGATCAGCTCAGTCTTTGATCGAGCGGTTTTGCCAGGACGTTGGGTTGTGGGTAGTGGAGGCGGAAGGCTGACTCAGGGCTGAGACTGGTTGTGGGGCTACTAGGTCGAGCAGTAATACGGGCAGGGGTTGAACAAAGGTAAGGGTAGTAGCCAGGCTCTAACTTGAGGAGATACAAACTTGTTAAATGCCGCTGAAGCGTCCCAGCACCAGCCACCAAGAAGGGGGGTGGAAATGAAAAAATGAGACTGTATTCACATGTCCCTGGGTGTCAGTCTGAACTTAGTCGCATGCGAGGGGCTTAAAGCACCGGCTGAAGTGGACGTGCTCAAGCAAATGGCCATTTGATCGGGAGTAGGCTATTCCCCCAAAAGACCTTCCGTTGCTTCAAATGGCAATTTGCTACGAGATCAAGCAGTCTGAGATCAGATCTGCGCAAAGTCGCTGAATGAACAACTAAGCCTTCGAGAGTATTTGTTTAGATCGAGAAGGGGCTATTCGGGGGACCATCCCCGAACGCGGCAGCAGGTGCCTAGTTGTGTGACATCAAATTAGTTGGTTTTCAGCACCACCGTGAACTTGTCAGCAAGGCCCCATCCCTCGGGATCCTTCTAGGTGGCCGGCACCACTTCCCTCTCCAGCCGCCAGCCCTTACGCAAAAGATAGAGAGTGGCCGCGTGAATACCCGTCTCCTCGGAAATTTGGGCCACGCTCCGCCGGTTCGGCGGAATCATCCGCCTTCTGACATCAGCCTTGATCGCCTCGCTGTAACGACGCATTGCTCTGCTCCATCAAGCCCCCAGGTTTGCGATTGAGAGGGTTGACACCTTTCCTGGTAGCGGGGGTAAGCGGTCAATAGACTTTCATGGTAGATGTGCCATCGCTGCTACAACATAAATTTCAAGCTTGGCTTCTTCAGAATGCCAAGAATGGGTTTCGCCCCTGCGATGGGTATTGTTAAGCTTCTTGTCACAATCTTGACTTCTAATCTCAACCGGCCTTAGCTTTGATGTGTAAAGTTCATTTATTAAAACAATGGCAAGTCTTGACACAGTCAGAAACAGGCTGATTTCAGCTGGAGTCATTGATGTTGACACTCTCCCACTATCAGCAGCAGCAGCTTTGGATTCTCTGTCTGATGAAGAGATGAAAGCGCTAGCAGCAGCTCAAAGCGCCCTAGCTGGACAGCAAGAGAGAGGAGGTATTAGCATAACTGGTGGGTTAATCTTTTAGAAATTCTAAGCTTGCCAAGTACAATCATGCTTCATTCGTAGCATTTTTCTTGTACTTGGCATAGTATTCTTTTGTAGTATTCATGCTTTCCAAATTTGGGGATGCTCCCCACAGTGATACGAGTCAGCTTTTGAATTCAATAGATCAAGCTCAGTCAGCGCCTGTAGCAAGTGCATTAGAGTCAAGCGCTTATGCTACATGTTTTTCTGCAAACTCTAACGGCTTAGAGCTTCTTCGGAGCTTATCTTACGTCAAGAGTTTATTGAATATACAACCAATCCCCAACGCTTCCCCATCAGAATATAGAGGTATGTATCGATCATTACTTATCTTTTTGCACCATGTCATTAGGGCAAGTGTACCTTTGATGAGAGCTGCCAAAGAGCGATGCGTCATGCTAGGAGGGCCTTTATACTCTCCTCTGGTAGACTATTTTTGCATGCATTCACTTGAGGAAGAGAATCATGACGAATGGCTGATAGAAGATCTCAAGAGAATAGGTACGTCTGATTTTAGTTTTTCAGGCCCTTCATATGAAGTCGCTTCTGCCGTAGGCGCACAATATTATTGGATTCATCATCACGATCCCATAGTGTTTTCGGGATATGTTGCTGCTCTTGAGTCATTCCCTCCCTCAAGAACCGCCCTAGAGGCCTTTGCCGAGAGATGCCAGCTTCCACTTAGTTGTTTCGAGACACTGATGCATCATGCCTATTATGATGATAGCCATAGCTCAGACCTCTATCGTCTTATCGATGGCTTGGATATAGTAGACTCACAATTGCAGCAGATGATTCACAATGGCTCTAGAACACTTATAGAGCTACATCGAGTCAAGGCAGGCACATTAACTAAAAAAGCCGCGAATGCACCTGATGCCTACTGAAAATTCATTGGATTCATCGGATGCTATCGGATATTACATTGGCGATTCATGCAATGTCATGTGTGCGCACTGTGCGACAAACAGCAGTCCTAAGATAAGCAATATATCTGGTCAAGAGTCAGTCATAGATGAATTAGTATCAGCTATTTCGAATACATCTTTAGTTGCTGTACATGTTTCAGGCGGTGAGCCATTTGTTCACATCGACTCACTCTATCACCTAGTGATAACTCTTAAGAATGCTGGCATAAAGGCTTGGGTTAATACCAACGGTTATTGGGCAACATCTATAGATGCGGCAATCAGTGTCTTGAGTGAGAAGATACCATATATCAGCAGGGTCTACCTAAGTACTGATGCTTATCATCAAGTATTTATTCCATTGGAGAGGATTGCAACCGCAGCCACCGCTGCCGTAAGCTTGGGGATTGAAGTTGTAGTTTGTATCGCAACCACCTCAGCAGCAGAACAGTCAGAACTATCCAAAGTCTACAAAGCCCTCGGCAAACAACTAAAAGAGCAGGTTGAGACTGTCACCTTTCCACTAGAGTCTGCTGGGCGAGCCTCTAATCTGCCAGAAGCACAGTGGCGAGAGCAAACGTTAGAACCCCCAGCTGGTTTATGTCATCAGCTACACCAACCTGTCGTAATGCATGACGGGCAGGTTTCGGCCTGCTGCAATACCGTAGTTTCCAAGTCTTTGCCATCGTCACCGTTATGGCTTGGCAGCATAGAGATGCTTGACATAGATGCAGTCTTGCATGGAGAATATAATGATCCGCTGCTTTGGGGGGTGAGAAACCTTGGTCCTGCAGCCGTTCTTGAGCTAGTTCATGACATAGAAGTAAAGTCCAATACGTACAGAGATGGGAATGTATGCGATGTCTGCACAACCATAATGAGTGACGAAGCTCTAGTCTCTAAAGCACGCAGAGCTTGCCAAAAAATTAAAGATGCATTACATGAATTTGATTAGTCTAGTCTAATACTAAATGCACTATTCGGTAACTGCCAGGAAAGATGACGCCCCTACCGCCTATTAGGCGGCTATAACCAACTTAGCTGGTTTGGCGTCGTTTTCAGTTGGAGGAGGATTGATCCAGACCACCTCCGGCTGATGCCAACAGCGCGTGGTTCCAGTCCAGCGGAGTGAATGAAATTGACGGGCCAGCTCGTAGACGCGGGCACGGTGGCGGCAGATCTCAATGGCTTTGCCGCTGTGGCGCTGAGATGGCGTCACGAACCGGATGCCGCTGTGGCGGTCCTGGTGGTTGTACCAGCCCACAAATGCTGCCACCCAGCTCAGGCACCTGCCCCGCTCAGGTAAAAAGCGGCGACCTGCCTGCAGGATGCCGAGCATGGCGATCACAGCCCCGTTTCCATTACGCCTGCGCAAGTGGCGACCCTGTTGGCCACCACTACTCCTGTAAGGAGATTGGCAGCTTTCACGCGCTCAGGAGCTGCTAAGTCATGGGTACACCTACCTTGTCGAAAAAGGTAATGGAGTGGCCTGCGAATCACTGCGGTGAGCCTGTTTGCCTGGAGAAATACTGCACCAGAATCCCTACCGCCTGACCGGCTGGCCGGAAAATTGGCTTCCGAGATATTACGTGAACCTTGATGCGACCTAAACTTCAAGTTTAGTAATTATATTGTTCCAATATTCTAGTAAATGATTGGCTGACTGGAACCCGAATCTACTGAACAACAACTTTGAATCTATTGATCCGTAATTCGAAATTAGAAAGTCTTGGTTGTCTTCTATGCTACTAATTTCCGCTTTCAATTTCTTAACTAGAGTAACAAAATTGGGATTAATGTCATGTGTATATATCCGCGGAAAATGCCAATAGTTATTTGGCGCAGAAGAAAGGATTTTAATTAGCTCCGTAAAATACTTTATCAATATATGACATTGAGGCTTAATTTCTTTTATTGCTCTTAGGTCTTTTTCTAATTTTTTGGCAACTTCCATTGGCTTTTCATCTGTTATCCCAGGAAAGGGCTCCAAAAATGATTGGTTGTTCGTTGACTGAATTGGCCGAAGAATAGACATTTTTGTTGATTTTTAGCAGAACATGGCCAGGGTCAGCAGGGCTGGTGAGGTCAACAGACCTGCCGGCTGGGTATAGCATTAGCCTGCCCCTTGACCTAATAGTACCCGACTGTATCCCGACCGACATCCCTGTGGGGTGTTCGGCATGACGGTCCACAAGAACCCTATCGAGCACCCCACAAGCACGGCCATGCCCGACCCCATCGTCGCCCTGATTGATACCATGCTGCCGATCTTGTTTGGCACTGCCGAGGCCCGGCCATCGGGCCGCCTGCGCCCTTTGCTGGTGGTGTGGCAACACCCGAAGCGAAGGCTCAGGAGGTTTAGGATTGCGGCGCCTACATGGCTGCCGAGTCTCAGGCCAAACAATACCGCCGTGGGGTGTGGGCTGTAACCGGAGGGATCGAACGCCCCTGGGATTGGCGCCATAGGCCCAGCAGAGCCACGTCCTCAAGGTCAAGCCCGACCCCAGCTTCGAGCGCCCCTGGCCCGGTTCCAGTTGCGCCAGTGGCGGCCCCTGCTGGCCACCACTACACTTGTAGGGAGATTGGCAGCTGAGCCACGGCCCAGCAGCTACTGAGGCAAGGGCACACCTACCTCGACAGAGACGGCGACAGAGTGGCCTGCGGATCGCTGCGGTGAGCTTGTCCGCCCAGGGCCTGTAAGCTTATAATTGATCACTTTTGATGATGCCCCTAGCTATGGATGGAGAAAAAATCCCGTCTATCAATGAAAGTCGTTTAGGTTTTCACAGGTCAGCAGGGCATCTAAATTATTTTCTCGATGTTTTTGGCGATCATATTGCGCAACGAGAAGGTTATATCGGGTTGAATGGCATGGAATCTATTCACTTTTATTTGATTCACAAGTTTGGATGGTTGCCGAGAGCCGTTAAGTCTATGTCCTTGGAAGATGTTCGATTTGTTTTGAGTCAGGAAATGGATGGATGGAAGGCACCAGAAGAAGCCATAATGGTCAGCCGGAATTACTCACTAGACTAGTAAGTACAGATGGAACTAATCACAATGCCAACTGTGGGCTGTCCGCAGGAGCTGGGCAGCGGCCCCGCCGCCCGGTTAGTGGTGGGGCCGCCAGAAGATCAGATCCCGAGCCTTGCTGTTTCTCGCAAGCAGCAAGCGCACTATCAAGCCGAGCTGGCCCGCCTGGAGCTGTTACGGCGCCAGGGGATTTGGTGGTGCCCCCGGCCCAGCTGCACTTTTTGATGGTCGAGGGACTGCGACTTGCGGAAGCGGCCCTGAAGGGGGCCAACCATACCAAAGACTGGAGAAAGAGTTTCGAGAAATTACACCAATTCAATCTCAGAGATTTTCATTTGTCTTGCAATCCCCAAGGCCTCGCTGGGGCACTCCCCGTTTTTCAGAAGACCTACCCAGAACTCATTGTCGAACGAGCCTGAAAGAAATATGTATCTACATGCTGAGACAAGTTTCCATCTCTCCCAATTACTCGAAGACCGGGCTGCGCCATGGATACCAAGGGTAGTCTCAACATCGTAGAAAGAGAGGGTTTTCTTTGCCCTCCACGCATCATCCAGAAAAATAATCAGTTCGCCAACTTCTTCCCTCGAAACACTGAACTGGTCTGGGAAAGGTTGATGCCACTTTACACTTTCTTGGCAATCGGGATAAACTCCAGTCGACCATGCATAGACATAAGCAGGAAGGATAGGCCACTCATCACCGGCACTCACGGCCGTAGAAAGGATGTTGAAGCGCATCAACTGAAAAAGTGCCTCGATGCTCACAGCCTGTAAGTTTGAATTTCGTTCCAAATGTTAGCGGCGCAATGCTGCGAACGCTCGCCGTTAAGGGTGCTAGGCCCTAAGCCATTACGGAAGCGCAACGGTGGGCGGAACCTCAGGGCCATGACGGCCGGGAACTTCAATGCCGCAGTGGCGGTGCTCAATGCCCAGACAAGGCTGGCGAAGCTGTGCCCGCTGGCAGCACCGAGAACCCCCCTGATGCCCTGCTGCTGCCCTTGTGTCCACCCTTCCCCCGTGGCCATCTGATGCCCTCCTAGAGGCCGTCATGCGGGCCTGTGCTGCTCCCCCTGCTCGAAGCTGGATCCTTCGCCCGCGCCCTGCATGCCGCACCCCCACTTCCGCTTGCCGAGGGTGCGGAAGTGGCGAGGGGCTCGAAACGCTGACCTCTATGGAGCCTAGCCGTATCAGGTCCATCGTTGGTAGACACAGCTACAAGGACCATAGGCCGCTCGCAAACGACTAGGTAACTATCTCAAGCCCCATTCGTTAAAGCACCTGGAAGGTAACTGTTTTACGTGTGACAATCCTGTCATGATTATAGACTTTCTCTCCTCGCTGAGATAAGCAAGCAAATTCTGTTGTTGGTTCCTCTCGTCCAGTACATCGTAGGCAAGTTTTAGTTTCCTTAGCAAGGCAACATCCCATGTCCCTGAAGCGCTCTTGTAACCATCTAGCTCTCTATATAGCGATCTGATTCTGATTTACTCAAGTTTGATATGACTAATATTGGCGTTGATTTCTGAAATGTTTGACAGATCCTGCTCGCGCAGGATTTTCGATCCTTCACATGCCTTGGCAGTGTCACCACGCTTAAGATCATTTAGAATACTTAGAGAGAGATCTTCCTCGATACTAGAGGCAACCGCAGATTGCGGAATTAATGATAATCCTGTGACCAGGAATACAAGGGGACCTCAAAAAATTCGGGTTCTGTGCGGGCCGACCAGCGAGACCCACTGCGGCAACTGGAGTGGCTGGAGCCCAAGGCCACGCCAGGACCAATTGTTCGAGATGCCCATAAGTAGCTTCATCCGTCTTCTCGTTAGCTTTGTAATATTATTTACTATTGTAGAACTTATTTTAGCAAACCGCCTTAATCCCTAAAAATGAACGCCGGGTTCCCGCAGTCTGCGCGGCCGCACAAGGGCTGACGCGAGCTGGCCCCGCTTTAGGGCGTAAGACCCCAGGCATTGGTGGTGGTAGCGACCCTCTGGCCAGCCCTTGCCGCTGGCCGCGCTGCGACGCGGGTCCTGCGCTGTGCCCCCGTGCCTGCAACCCGAACTCGTAAGGCTCCAACCACCACCTCAACAGACCGCCTTGTTGAATCCTTGATCTCCCTGATGGAGGCCGGGACAACACCTTGGCGGCGGGAATGGGATGCCAGCACTGGTGGGCACCACTTAAACCTCCTCACCGGGCACCGTTACCGGGGCTCTAACCCGGTCCTGCTGACGCTCGGGATGCACCTGCGGGGTTCGGTGCTGCCGTACTGGTGCGGATACGCAGAAGCCAAGGCGGCGGGTTTAATGCCTCGTAAGGGTTCGCAAGCGGTTCGGATCCTCCGGCCCAAAGTCCACAAAGGGTCGGACACGCCGGACTCAGAACCTTCACAAGAACCCGAAAACGGTGACTCGCTGCGCGTCAGCTACCGCCCGGTGCCTGTGATTACCATGCGGAGTGTGGGCCATTCAACCCAGGGCCAGCCGCGTCGCCCCTGCCAGCAGATATTGCAGCGGCTCCCCGCCTTTGCGGGGCAGCACGTCGACGGCACCGGCCCCGAGCAGCTGCTGCAGCGTCTGGGACACCGAGGGCTGCTTGATCCCCCACAGCGCCACCAGCTCGGCCTGGGTCAGCACCGCCTGGGCGTCCCGAGCGGCCCAGGCTGCCAACCGTTGCCACAGCGTGGCG
>Ga0209088_10002106_pt1 | contig 12481 bp, 17 predicted proteins | sample S_140625_EF_Meta_FD_187324 | JGI IMG/M metagenome (GOLD analysis project Ga0209088, IMG submission 187324) | Freshwater microbial communities from Lake Simoncouche, Canada to study carbon cycling - S_140625_EF_MetaG (SPAdes) (version 2) | ecosystem: Environmental > Aquatic > Freshwater > Lake ...
TTTTAGGCTCCTAAATATTCGACGACGAAGTAGAACGGGGTGCTAGTTTGCGCTCCGAGAGTTCGAGCTGCGCCCGAATCTTGAAAGACCATCAGGTCTAGCGTATCGTTTGCAGCCAATCTTATCGAAGTAATAGATACTGACTGGCGTAAAACGTTGACCGATTGGGCGGTAGTGCTCGCTAGGTCTACGAGAGTTCCGGCAGCATTTTCAGTAATCATTAACACTCGACGGTTGGTGGTGTTGGTATCCCAGCGGACTCCTCCCCAAACCGCATAGCGGCCAGCCACGGTGCAGGTCACGCGCCCTAGTGAGTGAGTGAAGATTCCGCCGATGTTCTCAGCGACCGTCCAAGCCGTTGATCCAGTTCCGTTGCCTACCGTGGTAGAACTTCCACCGCTTGGAATGGACTGAACGGAGGTGGTGTTCACTAGCTCAATGCGACCTAGCGTCAGGTTGCCAGGTACCGGAGCCGGAGCATTGCGCTCCAGGTTGGAGATTCGTTGCTCGAGGTTCATTCGATTAGCGCCTGAGGGTAGCCAACGGTGGCGATGATCCGAACGCCATCGGCTTCTATGGAGATGCCGACTTCCTGAACGATTTGCGTAATGGTGTCGGAGTTGACCACTACCGCAATTGTGTCACCCAAGTTCCAGTCCAGTTGGTAGCGCATCGTGTCGATGTCGGTAGGAGTCACCGAGATGGCCGAGATGGTAAAGCCGTTTTCGTTTAGGACCGAGGTGCCAACGTCCGTCAGGTTGCCGGTGTCGTCAGTTGAGCGCCCATCTACGAACTGCTCGATTCGCCGTCCCCAGGTGGATTCGGCAGTCGTGGAGTCGGAGGTAGTGACCTCAATCAGAGTGCGATCTATCCCCTCACCCTGACCGGCCACGATGGCTCGCGTCACACCAGGGGCCGTATAGGTATACTCCGAGGACTCGAGCCGGTTGTTGGCGATGTCCATACGGATAGAGGCTGAGAGGTCCTGAGGCTGAAAAACCGTAAAAACTAGGTTAGTCCCCACCTGCATAATGTCGAAGCCTAAGCGGTCAATCTGGGCCAGTTTGCGGACAATCTGGCCGAGGCTCTCGAAACGCGCGTCGATACCTACCGTGGAGCCGAAGATTGTGTCCGCCGTGAGGGTGAGGTTCGTTATCTTTCGAGCGACTGGTGCGCTGGGGCCGATGTTCCGGTCGATGAATCCATAGATCACCGTCGAGTTGATGCCACCGCGTGAGTCGTATTCGTTGGTCTGAGCGTTGGCCGCATGAGCAGGGTCAGGGTACGCCAGGCGCTCATTGAGGATGACGGTGTCGTCCACGCCGCTTATCTCCCATACGCCAACGGGGTCATCCTGAGATTGCTTAAGAGTGGCCGAAGTAGTGGGGCCGGAGATGATGGTTCCGGCAGGACCGGTGACGATGATGCCAGCGCCAGCGGCTCGAAGTAGAGCTGCGATTGGCGAGTCCCCACGGAGCGAGACGTTCCATGATCCGATGTTGTTAAACCGGAGAAGAAACTTCGCACCCACTAGGTCGCCAGCCGTTATCATCCCGACTCGGGCGTAACTAGAGTTTCGTACTTCGACCGTTAGTTCGCTGAGCTGCACTAGTGGAGGACCTCACGCCTCGACGCGAACGTCCCCGTGACCTTCGTGTCCGATGTAGCGCCGGTGACTGAGACCGTCAGGGTCTGGTTGCCAGGTGGAATAGAGAACAGTTTGGGAGCGGTGCCTAGGCCGGAGTACCGGTTAGCGCCGGTCTGGTCTTTGACCGTTCCGGCTTCGCAGTCGATGGTGATGGTCGTCGCTGAGGTAATCGTGTCGCCGAAGGTGAAGCCAACTCCACCGAGGGTAATCGTGGTTAGGGTCGACGGCCCCTTAATCGTCCATATCGCCGGAGCGTTGACATCACCCGTGTTCGTGACCGTGACCGTACCGAAAGCCTGCGAGGATTTGACCCGAAGAAAGGCCAGCGACTTAGGGGATGATCCAGCGAGCAGTCCTCGAGTGACAGAGCTCGAGACGATAGAGACGGAGAATGGCGCGGTGGATTGCCAGAAAGGCTGAGGGGCTTGAAGCGCCAGGTCCCATTGGCAGAAGTAGTCGTTGCCAGTTGATCCGAACTGAGTCTCGCCACCACCGGCCAGATAGACATCCAGCGTCCAGGTCTCGTCGTTCTCGTAGGTGATTGCCAGAACGGCCTTATCACGAAGGATGTAGGAGAGCCGCCGAAGTTTGGTTTCGGTCTCTTCGCGTGAGTCTCCAAGAATCATTAGGGGCAGATTGATCTCGCGCACGTCACGCTTCGAGAATCTAAAGGTTCCACCGTTAGACGCGCTGGGGTCGATTCGCAGAATGGGCGATGGAATCCCAAAGCCACGAAGTCCTATCTGGGGGACGTAGTTGTCATCATCGAATGCGATGGTGTCGCCGTTGCTACCGGTCAGGGTCATGGAGAGTGCCATTACTTAAATCCCCCTGGACTTAGAATCTGCATAGATTTCTTTAGATCCTTGTGCGCGTCGAGCGAGTTATTAGGCGCGGCGTTGTAGATCAGCGTGTTACCGGTTCCGCGATGTTGAGCCTGCTGGGCTCCGGTTGTAGCCGCTGGGGTGACGAGCTGCGGCGTTAGTGGGTTGTTCGTCGAGGTGAGGCCGCCGTCAATGTTGCCGATAGTACCAACGGTCTTTATATCGGTGTGTCCAGGGATCATGTTCCAGGCGCGGATGAATAGGTTGATTCCGTGGATGATGAGGTTCAGCCCGTCCACAAAGACGTTGGCGAAGTCAATGGCCAGTCCCTTAATGAACTCAAAGCCAAGCTTTACATTATCAACGAAAGCAGCGAAGATTGCCTTACCCGTCTTAGTCTTGGTAAAGAAAAGGACTAGGGCGGCGATAAGAGCACCGATGGCTACCACGATTACCCCAATGGGGTTAGCGGTGATTGCCACACCGAATAATACGAACTCGCCGGTGGCGACTGCGGTGACGAGATTGACGATTGCCATGATTCCTGCGTATAACTTGAGCCCAGCCACGAACGCGAGGATTCCAGCGACCAATGGTAGGAGGACATCTTTGTAGGTGATAACGAACCCTATAAATCCCTTGATGGCATCGACCACTGGGTTGAGCCATGTTTTGTGAGCCTTGAACTGATCGATAAAACGCTGAAAAGCCGGAACGACTTTGTCGGCGATATAGCTAACAATATCTTTCATTACCGGTAGTAGAGATTGGCCGATGGCGGTTTTAGCATTAGTAATCTCCGCGGCCATGATGCGCTGTTGATTCGCCAGGCCGTCAGAGGTCCTAGTGAAGTCACCCTGCTGAGTCGCGGTCTGTTTGTAAATAGCCGCCTGAGCTGCTAACACTTTCTGCGCTGGGGTAAGTGCGGTATCTAAGTTTTTTACTAGACCGAGGCGCATGGCTTCCTGGCGAAGCGTTGCATCATCAAGGAGGACTCCGTATTTGCGGAGTGGTTCGGCCTCGCCACGGAGACCAGATTGCAACGCCAATAATGCCTCATCGACTGTCGTGTTATTAAACGATGCAAGGTCGGTAGCGAGCCCTACAAAGTCAGTGGAGAACCTGGCATTTGCCGATCCGGCAAGACCGGCCGCCTTACCGTAGATACCGAAAGACTTGGCGGCATCAAGAATCTGAACTGTTGATTGACCAAGAGTTCGAGCTCCACCCTGAGCAAACTTAGTTACTTCACCGGCGGCCGCGCCGAATACTTGGCCAACTGCGCCACCCTGCTCTGCAAGGTCCGAAGCGGAACTAATTGCGCCACTTATAAATGAGCCAATAGCTCCGACTGAAAAAGCGGCCAGAGCTGGACCAACGAAAGACTTAAATCCAGTCGAAAACTTGCTACCAGCACGTTTACCGATATCTTCCGTCTTTGATCCGATACCCTTATCGAACTCAGACTCGAAGCCCTTAAACGAGGGGACGATGGTGACATAGGCCGTTGCCAGAGCTCTTTCAGCCATTCGTCTGCCTTTCGGGGTTCATCTTGCGAAGTGCCGCCTCGACCGCTTCCCTAGACATGGGCTTCGGCTTATCGGCGTTATCCCACGGAGCCGGATACTCAGGCGGTGCAGATTCGGAGTTGACTTTCGCCAGTAGGTCGAACGAGTGCTTAAGTACGATCCACTCGAAACTTACAGGGAATGCCCACCCTTCCTCTGACGCATGAACGTAGGACGTTGGATTCCTTCTCATCATAGCAATCAGGTCGATTGCCTCTCGGTAAGGGACCGAGTGACCTAGGTCGTTAATCGAGATTTGGAGAAAGTGCCGAAGGTCGTAACTGAGTTCGGGTCGGGCTCTTTCGATTAGATCGAAGAGCCAGAGGATTCCCCCAGGGAGGCTCCCTGCATCCATTCCGTAAAGAGGCTACCGAGCTCTTCCATCGTGAGCTTGTCGCATAGGACCATCTCATCTGAGTCCTCGCCGAAGATACCCTCGAGCAGACCGAAGAACTGGTCGACCGCGTCTTCCATTTTGCGAGTACGGCGAATGACTCCCGAGGGAATCGAGGTCGGGTGTGGGAGAGTTAGTTTCCCTGCCGAGGTCTTGAAGGTCACGGGGCCAGCGGCCGTCTTGTGATCCTGGGGTTCTTTCTTATCCATCTTGGCTCCTACTCCTGGTGCAGAAACTTTACACCAGGAGTATTAGCCGCAGATTAACTAATAGAGGAGAAGAAAACGTCAGCGGCGCGACCGGAGGTCACATAGGCGCTGATGGTTACACCGAAAGAAAGGGCTTCGCCATTCTTGATGTTCAGGGGCTCAATCTTCATGACTTCGCCCACGGGGATGTAGTGGCGCACGATTTTGCTGCCGTCCACCATATCGATGACGAAACTTTGCTTACCACCGGTGGTACCAGGGGACCAAGTGACCTTGTTCGAGGCTGGAGCTACGCCGAAGTACTGAGTGGCGACAGCTGCGGTCATCTCGAGGAGGGTGAACTTGTAGGAGAGGTCGGACTCTGTAACGACTTCGCGAACGAGGTCAGCGTTCTGCCATGAACGGATCTGAGCCGTGTTCCGGCTAGGAGTGACGACGACTCCGTCCGAGTGGACGTAACCGAGGTCGGTGTAGCCGGTGAGGGCGCTCGAGGCTGAGGTTGGGGCGGTAGCGGAGGTGGCAGCGGCATAGACCGTACCTGAGATTCCGACTACTACGTTTCCGGCGGTTAGTGCCATGTTGGTTCCTTTGGTTTCTAGAGGTCAACGGCTTTCACGATGACCTCTGCGGATAGTGAACGGCGCTCCTGGCCTGAATCGTCACCTAGACGAACCGGACCAGTTTGTACCGTAACGTGCTTGATATTCGTACCGGTGGCTCGCCTTACTAGGGATTCGACCGTTAGGGCGAGACTCGAAGCGGTGGCGTAGTCATTGGCGTAAATATCAATAACGACTTGACCGTATCGTAGCATTAGTTCGGTTTCGGCCCCTAGCGTGGCGGAGATGACGACCTGCTTAGCCGGTTCGGTTTTAGCCGCTGGGAGTTTCATGGTTCCGACTCGCACTGAACCGTCGGCGAGTCCAGCCACGATGTAGGTGACTAGATCCTTTTCGATGTCGTTGTACTTGACGGGCATTAGCGGCCTCCGATGATGAACTTGTAGAGCGCGGCCAGCATATGTAACTGACCGGTCTTGTGGTAGTAGTTGAACCCTGCCGCAGCTGCGACATCCCCTGGAGCATTGGACTTGACGACCACTCGAGGACGACGGCCACGGGGTTCGTAGATCACGCTAAAGCCAGCGTCCGAGTAACCGTCGATTGTGCCGCCTGGGCCATTGTCGGCCACGGTGGCAGTAGCGGCCATCTCATCGGCGACCTTCTGGCCAGCGGCCGTCAGGATGGAGCGCATACCGAGTTGATCCATAATGTCGATTACCCCTTCTTCGTGCCAAACGACGCGAGGCTTAGCCACGGCGTTGACGGAGGTGGATTACCGTACCGGCTACACCGCCATAGGGGTTAGTCCAGTCCTGTTGACCGTCGAAGAGCCAATCGCTCCCACGGACCGCAAATAGGTCGTTTGGGTAAGTGACTAGGGCAGAGGTTAGGTACAGGGTAATGGTGGCGTCTGAGGGCGTTCTAGAGGCCTCTGAGTTGGTTCCCTGAGAACCCCAGCCCACCAGAACATCATCCACCGTGACCGTTGAGGTCGTGTAGGTGGGGTTCCCGAAGGCATCGGTAGAGAGGGCCGAAGACCTGGTGATGGTGATGGTCTCACCCATGACTAGTACTCAGTGCCGAATGGGTCGGTCATATTGTTGAGCGATGCCCTGGCATAGCAGTAGCCACAGCCACAGCCCATTGGGTGAAGAGCTGCGAGGATTGGAGCGCCTTCGGTGTAGCCGTTGCCGGTCATGATGTAGCCGCCTGTGCCATCGCCCATATTGGGTGCGAGGTCGATGGAGTACGCCTTCCCTGGCGTAATCGGTGAAAGCATCTCTTCCTCGTCAGCGGTCATCCATAGATCAACATCGCCAACATTCTTGGATGAGGTGAATGGTCCGGTGGTATTCGAGGAGTAGGTCGCATTGTCGGGGTTACGGAGTACGCGAGTGACCATGCGCGTAGTTACGAAAGTGATAATCGAAGATGAAAGAGTTCCAGCCGTTACTCGAGCCTGAATGGCTGGGTAGGTCGAGAGGATGATTGCCTCAGCGTCCTGGATTAGTGCGCGGAGTAGTTGGTCATTAGTCGGGACATCGTCGCCGATCCAACGTTCGCGGATGTCTTGTGGGGTTGTCCAGTTCATGAGGCTCCGTTCGTAGGTTGGTAATAAAAAAAGTGGGTCGGGCCGAAGCCCGACCCACTCTTTAAGGCGTTGAGGTTAAATCAGACAGACGAAGCGAGGCACTGTACGGCCGTCGCAGCAATTGGCTTCGATCCGTAGACGTGGAGTCCGCGGATGATGTCGCTGAATGAAGAGGTGTCACGAAGCGCCTCGACTGAGTCGAGCTGCGAAACGTAGGCCACGAAGTCCTGGTGATACGCAATTGCGCTCGCCTTGGTCTCAGAGAAGAGAGACGACTCAACGATGGTCATGCCGTAGAGGCGACCGATGACACCGTTGCGGATGCCAGTTGCGTCGTTGCCGAGCTGCGAAGCGTCCGACAGACCGGCGAGGAGCAGGTCAGCCATGGCTGAGTTCACGACACAGTAACGGCCAGCGGCAGGAACCTTGGCGGCGCTGAGCTTGGTGCGGAGCAAACGGATAGCAGCCTTAGCGGTGTCACCGGTGGTGATTGAGCTAGGCGTGTTGACCGTACCGTTGGCAATCATCTGAGCGATGACGTAGGTCTCGGAGTCTTCGGCGAGAGCGCGGCCAGCAGCGTTAGCCCACTGGTCGAACGTGCCAGCAGCCTGAACCTTGTCAACGTCGTCGACCTTGAAAGCAAAGTACTTCTTCTGGTTGATGCTCAGAGAAACGGTTGAGTCGCTCAGTGCTTCGGCAGTCGAGGTACCCGAGTAGGTGCCGATTGTTGGCGTGGTGGCGCCAGTAATTTTTACGGTGTTACCTTCAGCAACGGTACCGGTGTAGGTCGTGTTGAGGGTTGGGATAACAACCTGGTTCTGCTGAAACGACGTGAAGACGCTGCTCGACCAGAGCTGACTGATGTAGTTGGAGATTGCCATTGTGGAATCTACCTTTCTTGGATAGGGATTACGACTTACCTAGAAGGGAGTTTGCCCTGCGGCCGTCACTCTTGGTGGGAGTCTTGGTGCCGATACGAATATCGACGTTATTTACATTGTACACAGTCAGAAAAAAACGACTAACCGTTACCTCTCTGAAGCAGTTGATCAAGGCGGCCGTCAGCCTTTGCCTGCATAATCTCCGCTGGAGTCATGCGATCCAACTGAGATACTTCGGTGATAGCACCTTGCGTCTGACTAGTTGGCTTACCCTGGCTCACGTCGGGAAGTGGTGTCTTTGGCGCGTTGGCCGTAGCAATAAGTGACAGGATCACGTCCGCTTCGGCCTCGAGCTCTTCTTGCGTCGATCCACGAAGAAGTTTGGCAGCGTCACCCGTAATGCCCTTGGCGCTTGCAATCTGCAAACGTAGGACCTCGGATTTGGCGGCGGCCGCTTCAGCCTTCATCGTTGCCAGTTCCTCAGCGAGTCGCTCTTGGATTGGCTTCTGGGATTCCTCCAGTTCGCGCCAGCGAGCAGCTGCATCGGCGTCAGCCTTGGCTAACTTTTCCCATTTGCGCGCGTTCTTCTTCCATGATTCCAATGAGTCCTCTGCGACCTGCGTCACTTCGGGCTCGGTGGCCTCAATCGTTTCCTCGACTACTGCGGTCTCGGTAGTTACTTCATCACTCATAATGCTCCTCTGCAGGATTGGCGACCATGCGGTCGATTTGGTTAGGCGCGTCCGGTATTGGCTCTCATTTTGGCGAGAACTTCCTTAGCCGTACCACCCTGGGCATCATCATACTCCTGGGCGAAATCGGCGTAGTAGTCCGGCACGATGGCGGCCTCACCCTCGAAGACGACCTCGGTGGTGCAATGGCAGTTGGCGTGGAAGTCAGGCTCATAGGTGTAGGTCCGAGTTCCAATCAGGTTGCCGTCAGCTGCGCTAGTCGTCGAGAACGCCATAAGAGCGCAGAACGCGCACGCTCCAGGCTCCGCTACCCGTTGGACCGTCTTACTCACGGAGTCCTGACCTGCGTTGAAGTCCATTGTCTGGCGATTGTATTGAGCAACGTAGAGGGTCATGGCGTTCGAGAGGATGTCTGGGATGGTGTCAAAGCCTTGATCCATGAAGGTCGCCATGCCGTAGTTCACAATCGAGTCGGTCAGGAATCCTAGGTCAAAGATTGGGAGCGTGGCCTTGTAGACCTTTGTTGAGTTGGCAAACAGTTCCCGTGTGGTGTCGTAGTAATCGGCAGCCGTTACCGCGTTGACGTTCCCATATCGGCTGATAATGCCTGGCACGACCTGACGGAGAAAGCCGCCTAGTTCGTTCTGCCCTAGATTCGCTCCCTTGGTCAGCACCGGTACGGCCTCGCGCTTCATGAGCGTTGAGACGTGGAGCATCGTGTTGCGATTCTTGAGAGCGAGCGCCTTACGCGTTGGCATTACGGGGCAGGAGTGGGATTAGCCGCCTGGGCAAGTTGAGCCACTAGATCAGTAGCACCGCTTCGAGCCTTATCCCGTTGGAGTTGAGCCTTTTCCGCATCGCTGAAGTTCAGTCGGTTATAGGTGACTTCCGAGTCAGGTAGCAAGACTCCGGCGGCGATGAGTTTCACAGCTGCGTCAGTCGAGGCGGCCACGGTCGGGGTCGAGGCATCGCGCCAGATTGGACGCACGTCGTTGACCTCTTCGGGGATTACACCGTCACGGATCAAGAGTGAGAGTTTGGCTACTTCTGACCAGGTGCGGCCAAACTGCTTCTGACGGCGCTCAGCCTTCTTGACCAATCGATTCTCGAGCGCACGAATCGCATCGGCGCTTGCAGGGTTGTCCGTCTGGAGCCCGAGGTAGGACGTGGGGATTGAGGTTTCTGCGGCAAGAATCTGAGCGTAGGCGCGGAGTTGGTTAAAGTACGGCTCCGGCGAGTTGGCCGAAAACTGACCTACCTGGGGCATTACGCCGTCGTCATCGTTGTACCCGATACCTAAGACACGGCCCTGGATTACGGACCAGCCTTCGGTCGGGTTTCCGTCAGCGTCTACGAAGGCATCCTCTGAGGCTCCGAGGATGTAACGCTGGGGGGCTGAATAGAACTCTCGAGCGACTTCCGCACCTACGAGCGTTCGCATCGCGGAGTCGGTGACCGACATCACTGCCCTGGTTATCTCAGAACGTCCCCAGGGGTCGCCTGAGCGTGGATTGTTGATGAGGGGGGCGCAGGGTACTCGACCCAACATATGGTCATCACGGGCGATTTCCAGCCATCCGTCACGGGTGTAACCGAAGGTAATCGTTACGTCCTTCAGGTACAGAGAGCCGCCATTGACTTTGCCCTTCTCATCGAAGGTAGCGAGCAGAGCTGCGAGGGGACGGCGCGTTCTCATGTCGTAGATGGCAGTCGCTCGCTTAGGGGATTCGATGGTGATGAGGGGGTCAGGTTCGCCCTCTTGGCCCTTGCCGACAAAGACGAAGCCGGAACCGAAAATGAGCGCATCTTTATGGCCCTGGCTACTTTCGAGGTCTAGTTCATTAGCGCGATATACCTTGTCGAGTCCAAGATTTGCGCCGCCAATCCATCCCTCGAAGTCAAGGCGTTCCTCGAGCACGTCAACGGCAGTTCCACACCAGCCCACTACGGAGTTCAGTAGACGGAGTGATGGTGGGACCGAGATGCGTAGATCCTTGAGACGTTGCTTGCCTTCGTAGTAACACTCACGGATGGAGTTCTGAAACTGATGGTCGATGAGCTTGTCGGCGAGCGCGTCGATAAGGTTGGATTCGTCGATGCTGAGACTCATAGGATGACGGCCTTTCTTTGGGCAGTGGATTTTTGGCGCTCTTTAGCTGCCTGGCGAGCACCATTTGCCAGTACCGCGCAGGCGAGTAAGTCGATTTTGCGCGGAGAGTTCTTCTTTTCCTTCCTAAAACTACCAGCCTCTGTCGCCACGGCGTTGAGTACATGGCGACTTAGCCTGGCATCCCCATCATGACCAATCTCGCCAGACACTAAATCGGCTAAAAACTGCTGGGCCATCGGGGCGACTCGATGATTGGTTGGGGGGATTCTCTCGACGCGGCGTTTGTAGGTCTTGGACCAGTCGAGGACATTGGCTTCGTAGAACGACGGATCGCACCACAGCATTTTCACATCGTATTGCTCAAAGAGTTTTTTAATCGAGGCTTCGACCTCATGCTGATCCACGGTCCATTCTGGATCCTGAGGGTCCGGCTCCCAGACTTGATGGACTCCGAGCGTTCCCGTGGCCACGTCCTGGATAACAATGCCCGTAGCGTCACCGGAGATTGAGCCGTCAAAACCTGCCGTGACCTGAGCGCCCTTGGCAATCCCTTCGGGGCGTTGAGACAGTTCCCAATAGTGGGGCGAGATGAAGTCCTCACCGGCTAGTCGGACCCACTTGTTCAGGCGGTAACGCTGGAAGGCTGAGAATCCCGTGGCGCCAGCCTCAGCGATCGCGGCCTCGAAGTCGCCCTGGTCCATAAGTCCTTCGGCGAGGTTAGGGTTAGCCGCTTTCCAGGTGACGGGGTCAGTCGGGTCTGCATCGTCTTGAGCCTCCCACCACCAGAACCCGAACTGAGGGTCCTCGATGTCGCCATTCGACACGCGTCGACCATATTCGTAGAGTCGTCCTAGCAAGGTGTCTGTGTGACCTCCGGCCGTGGTGATTGCTACGACCAGAGATTCGGGACGGTCGCCAGAGCCTTGGGTCAGTGCTTCCCACAGCTCATCGCCACGTTGGTTCGACATCGACGACGGCCACGCGTGGAGTTCATCAGCGACGACGAGCGACGGGGCGAGTCCGTGAGCGCGCATAGCGTCTGCGCTGAGAGCCCGATAGATCGAACCTTTCGAGGGAAGTTCGAGCACGTCTTTGTACACCTTGATAATGCGCGATAGGGCAGGATTGTCCAGGACTTGCTGGCGAGCCTCACCGAAGACGATGCGAGCCTGGGCGCGGTCACTCGCTGCGGAGTAGACCTGACCACCTGGAGCGCCATAGACCAGGTGCTCGAGCGCGATGGCGGTTCCCAGTAGGGACTTGCCATTCTTACGGGGTAGGCCGATTACAGCTCGGCGGTAGCGCATTAGGCCGGTGGCAGGGTTGACCTCGAAGAGTCGATCCATGAGCCACGATTGCCACGCGGTGAAGTCCACCGGTTCCCCGACCTTAAAGCCTCGAGATGCCTTTAGGAGCGTCGAAGCAAAGTCCGTGACGTTCGGTCCCCTGGTTAGATCGGTGAGTGAGGGGACGGAGTAGGCCGGAGCCCAGAGGTCATCAGCCGCCGGTAGCACGTTGCGCCCTACGCTGCGCTAGTTCGTCGAGTTCATCACGGACGCGTACTTCGGCCAGCCCTAGTCGAGCGCGGTCCGACGGGGAGAAACCGATAGCGGATAGCCAAGTGGTCATCTGGGTCCGCAGCTCTTTAAGTTGGTTGACCATTGGGTGGGTCACGATTTGGCCGTTGGCGGTCTCGTAGAAACGGGCGATATGGCCATCCCAGATTCCGCGGCGGATGTTCTCAGCCTCATCATGGGCGCGGCAGAGCATCTCAATCATGGTTCGGTCGGACTCTGGGGAGAGCCATTGCTTGCCAGCGGTCCATATATGGTTCCACAGAATCAGCCCATCGTCGTAGAGACCAACAGGGGCCAAGGGTATCGACGTTGATCCAGGTAGGTGTGGAGCGTCGGTAGTGGGGTGAGGTTTCTTAGTGCGCTCTTTAGGAGCCGGTGGCCGGCCCATAGGTCGACCAGTGTTTGCCTTTGGCATTTCTTACCT
>Ga0209088_10002107_pt1 | contig 12477 bp, 36 predicted proteins | sample S_140625_EF_Meta_FD_187324 | JGI IMG/M metagenome (GOLD analysis project Ga0209088, IMG submission 187324) | Freshwater microbial communities from Lake Simoncouche, Canada to study carbon cycling - S_140625_EF_MetaG (SPAdes) (version 2) | ecosystem: Environmental > Aquatic > Freshwater > Lake ...
AATAAGATTTACATTATGGAAAATGAAAGTAAATTAAAATACTCGGAGCAATTCAAAGAATATCACATAAACAAACTAATTAGAAAATGTGAATTTTGTGAAACCGATACTACGGATTTGAATAAACCGATATGTAGAGAATGTAATGAAGCACTAAAAGAAATGACATTAGAATATAGAAAGAAAAAACAAAATTTAAACAAATAAATCCCAACATGAAAAAAACAATTATTATCTTAGCAGTTCTTTTTAATTCCGCATTCGCTTATGCACAAAATTGTATTAGGGTCACTTCGGCTCAATTTGAAAATCCAAGTTGTGATAATGTAACGTGGAGACTAGTTGTAAATTATACAGCAAATGGTACAAAGAATTTAAGGACTTATGTATTTAATGGCAGTGATACGATTGTTAATACATGCTTTCAAAGTAGTAACCAAAATCAAAACGGAACTTTAATTTACGATAGCATAATTACTACCGGCGGAAGCTCAATGTTACGTGCACGATTTACTAGGCGTACGGGAACTTGTGATAATGGAGCCATATGCGGGCCGGACCAAACCATTAATGATAATGTACTTGATATTAAGATAGTAAACATTTCTGCAAGAAATATAAAAAATACTACCGAAATAATCTTTACCGTTTTGTCCATAGATAATGAGCCAATTGTAGTATTTAACTTTCATATGCCAAATGGCGAAATACAAAAACGTGAAGTATCTTTGCCCGAAGCAAGACCGGGACAAACATGGAAAGTAATATTTGACAACATTAAAAAAACATATTCAGTACAAAAACTAAATTAATATGAAAACGACATTAACAATTTTATCAGCAATTATTTTATTATCAGGTTGTAAAAAAGATGCACCGATTGAGCAAACTATAATTGATACCCAAAAAAATCCGCAACTAATTAGTGTGTCCATAAATGGTAGCACATCCGAAATAGTGCGTGTAAAATAATTTGGCAAATCAAAAAAACTTTTGTATATTTAATTTATGAAAGTAGCAAAACAAGTTTTCTATATTTTAACAATACTTGCGCTGGGACTTATAGTTTATGCTGGCTATAAATTTTGGCAAGTTATTAATTGGTTATTTTAAAAACAAAAGTTATGACAAAAGAACAATTTATTTATTGGCTCAGAGGGTTTATTGAATATCAGCAACTACAAGAGCAAAAGAATCCGGCTTTCAACGTGATTAAAGATGAACTTAATAAAGTTTCGGACTTAAGTAGTAATATTGTAGCTACTTCTCCTTGGCCATCGCCCCTTACTGATGCCAAACCATATACTATTCCGTGTGGAACTGGTGGCATTGTTCCAAATGGTATTGCCACATTGACTACTACAGAAGGGCGCACCGATATTACTTACAAAACCGATGGGCCAATTACATACACTACAAACTAAAAGTTATGAAAAAAAGAAAATTAAAAAACCTAAATTGGATTACCAGATTGACAAAAGAAAATTACTTTTGGAACTCATATCACGATCGTGGCAAACCCAATAGGCGTAAGGCTTTGAATCCAATAGGCTTTCATTTTGCCGCTGATATGGTTGGTGCATTTGAACGTGTTAAATTTATAGACGAATGAAAAAATTAATAGCATACATATCAGCTTGGACTTTGTATTGGTTTGGCTATTTCGTTTCATTAATCATGGGAACTATACCGGCTATGTACACTACATACCGTTGGGCTATGTTTAATTCAATACGAATACAAGATTGGGCAGGTAACAAAACCCCGTGGAAGCACGTAACTCAAAAATAATGAAGGGTATATTATATAAACAATACGGTATTTGGTTAGTCGAATACGAGGACTTGAGTTACCGACGTAAGATTAAAAAAAGTATTCCAGTCCACGAAGATGACTTGCCGAATATTAAAGATGACAAAGAATACGCAATTGATTATGATTTTAAAGATGTTGAATTTGACATTGTAATCGTAAACAATAAGCTTGTAGCAAAACTAATTAAAAAAGAATTACCACATATAAAAATTGAAACCGATGACGAATAATACTTTACCAGAAAGTTATAGTGTTAAAGGCTGTATGGTTTATATAGCAAACTCACTAAAAGAAAAAGCAACCACTACAAATTACGAAGGCGATATAAGTGATTTGGGTAACGAGATAGGATATGTGCTGGGTACTTTTATCCACAATATGAATGACGAACAAATAACGGATTTTATACACGGACTACAACACGGAATATCATTAACGAATGGCACACATTAATAACGAAACTATAATACGTTGCGCATTAGATGTAACTCTAATAGGACTCATAGTTTGGGTAGCAATTATAGCAATAAAAATAGCAATAAACGATAACAAAAAACAAAACAAAGAAAAATGACAAAGACAAAAATGTATCAGACAAAGTTAGGAGCAAAATTTGGAATCCTAAAAGGCAGAATCAAAAATTATTTCGCAGGTAGTCACTACGTGGCAGAGACTTATACTTTGAAATATAACACTGCCACAAAAGAATATGCAGTTGAACATTACACAATGACACGTGACGAAGAGCAAATGTTGCACAAAGCAATGGTAGTTAAACAGCAAGAAATTGAAAGACTTGCAAAGATGGAGCAAGAAACTGAAATCGCAGAATTGGCTGAGCAAGTTGTAATTGGTGAAGCAGATATGCCGACAATGAAATCTGACAAACCTAAAAAAAGATACTACAAACCAAAAGCAAAAAAGAGCACACAAACAAATAAAGCATAAGACACACGCCGCCCAATATAGAACCCTACTACATTGTAGGGTTTTAAATTTATACTATGCCACTAACAATTAAGAATCTATATAAGACGGAAGGAATTGAGCACCACGGAGTCAGTATAACTGAATGGCTGGCACAACCCGACACATATGAATTTCTATCTTATTCACAAGGACATAAGTGGATGTATTCACTAAGTAGAATCGCAAACAAAGATAAAAAATATGAATTAACACTACATGCTGCGGCTGGTGTCACCATATCAAAATGGATTGGCATAAATGAAATATCCATACAACGATTATTTTATATGCGAGCCGGCGAATTAGTTAGCGAGCATATGGCAAATGTTGTGTTACAAATGACAGAAATTAGCAGTGGTATTTTAAAATTAAAAGTATGTGTGAATTAGTTGGAGCAATAATGGTATCAATAGCATTCTACATTACATATAGAATAGCACGATTAAAAACTAATAAAAAAAGACAAGACTAAATGTAATGTTTGGTATAGTATTTGTAATATATAGGCAGTAATAGTAATTGGGTTATATAGTTACAATAAACAAATAAACCCTAAAACTATGAAACGGACTTTTAAAGACCTAAACCCAAATGTAATTAATGCAATAATATTTGGAGCAATTATTATTTATTTTATTGTTGTAGTATTAACAAACCTTATAAACTAAAAACTATGAAAACTATTAAACACGTCAGCAAACTTATTGATACTGAAATATTCATGCTATTCACAATGACCGTATCTTTATTTTCTTTAAGTGTATTTACTATATTCTCTGCGGCAGGTATAATATAATCGTATCAATATAAATTTAACAAAGAAGCCGCAAGCATTGATAATACTGATGCTTGCGGCTTCTTTTTTATGTCTGACAGTATTAATAAAAAAAGCAAATTATTTCAGTATGTTATATTTATAGGCAATACGGCACTTTCAGTTATGATAATAATTCGGATAGCAGAAAATGACTTTACATAATAAGTTATTTAAACAATAAGTTATCTAATGACTCGTGGAGAGCATAAATTACAAAATGAAATGTGCAATATAGCCGGTAGCAGTAAATGTTACCGGTTTTTTATTTTAATAGGATATATTTATACATAAAACAAATAACATGGCAAAAAGCGCTTATTACGATGCAGGCTTCAAAGCAGGACCCAATGGAACTGGTAAGCTGGATAAAACAACAAAGGAAGGAAAGTATGTACTTGATAAAATTAGTAAATTACAGTCACTAGTAAATGATAAAGACCTAATTGAATTTGCTAAAGGATATATTTGGTCGGTTGGCTCAAGATCGTATGGTAGTTATGATGGTTTGGAAAGTGTTGCAAAAGTATTACTTGATATAAAAAAATAAAACAAAATGAAACTAAAAGATTTATTAAAAAAAGATAATAGCAAGAAACTTAATGAAGCAGGACTTGCAAGTTATTACAATAGGGCTGAAGCACCTGTAAAATCTGCAGCAAAGAAAGTTGACCAAATGTTGAATGACTTGATAAAAGATAAAGGGCAAATAGCAAAACTAATAGATGCCATAACTGATTTAGCAGATGAATATGCACAAGAAAGAATTGATAATTTGGACTCTGAAAGAAATTAAATAAAACAAAAATGAAAAAAGGATTATTACAAGAAATCAAAGCAATGAATAATATTGCCGGAACTCAATTAACAAAGGAGCAAGAGGTTGCACTTATCCGTGAAAGATTGGAGCAATTGAATGAAGGTGAAATAAAAATGATTGGTGATGACAAGGAACAATTATTAGATGCCATTAAATTTGTAAACAAAGGAATCGGCAAAGGAGATCATAAAGTAAAACTACCTTTTGGCAACGATACGTTAAAAGCATTGGATGCGGACGCGGGAGATGATTTAGCGGCAGTTTATGAAATTAGGGTAAAACCAACAAAGTCAGGTCCAGCATACATTAAAGGTGTAAACGAATTTTTAGATGACTACGGATTTGATTGCCGATTAGTAGATACCGATGACTATAAGAAAGCAGCATTGGAGATAGTTGCATTGGGAAAGGACTTAATGAAAAAATCAGGAGAGCAATTTTCTATGGCCAAAGAAGTAAGTAGGGCATCAAAGGTAACCAATGAAGGCGGACTAACAAGATTATATTACTTTATTCTTGAGCAGATATTAGGCCAGTTATATACACAAGGAATGAAACCCTTTAAGCAAGGAGCAATGAAAATAATGTTGGATAAGTATAACCTGTTCGTGACTGACGAGTATGGACGTAATCTAAGAAATTTAAAGTAATGATAAGACTAACCGAAATACTGAATGAAGGTAAAAAAAGAATATATTATCTGGGGAGTGCCGCCAGGCCAACGTAATGAAGATGTACTATACACAAAGGCAGATAGTCCTGCTGAAGCAAAACGTGTTATGGATATTCTAAAAAATCAACACGGATGTACAAAACTACGAGTACAAGTATTAGACCTCTCAAAGGAATTAGACCTTAAAAAAGCATTTGGTAGTACTGTAAACAAAAGATAATTAAAGATAGGAAAAACCACAACAACGAGAAGCCGGTAGCATTAATTTGTTACCGGTTTTTTGTTGACCACATTTTCAAATTCATATCGCATTTGAAAACCTTAATAAAATAAATTCAGCAAGGCATAATAATACAAACTAAACTTGGTATAGTAATTGTAATCCAGAATAAGATAATAAGTAAATAAGTAACAATAATAAAGTATACCGTAATGGATAACACAAAAGACCCACAACGAGAAAGTACACAACGAGAAACCCAGCCCCACAACAACAACAACACTAACCCAACTGCCGAGCTGATAACACTATCCCTGGCCGCCATCCTATTTGCCGTTATAGTAATCGTACAAATGATAAGTATAGCCGGTGGCCGGTTGTTTTAATACACTAATACACTACAATAAGAAACGCCCTAGAATAATTCATAAGCCGGTGTGGAAAAGTGGGAGTTTGTGGGTATAAGTGGGAAGTGGGTGTCAAAAACCTAGTGGGTGTCAAAACATAATGATACCCTGTTAAGTAAGAATAAACGATTGGAGCAACCTGAGTTTGTTAAAAAGAGTTGGGACGCCCCACCCAAGCACCTACACATAGCCGTTACCCTACACGCGAGACCCGTAGCCCCCACCCGTTGCCGTTAGTACAACCCTGACGAGTATACGAAGTCCTGAGGGATGCGCCGATTTAGCCGGAATTATTTTTGTCCATTTACTGTGTACTTTTACTGTGTAGTTTACTGTGTAGTTTACTGTGTACGTTTTCACTACTGTGCAACCCCCGTCCAGCCTGAGTCCCAGAGCTTTCACTACGATTTTCACTTCTGTGCAACACAGTGCCAGCACCGCTTTCATTAGATTATTTTTAATAACACGTCGGGTTGAGTTAGAAAATATCAAATTGGGGTCCGCCTGAACAACCACTTCTTTAAAAATTTTCTAATATGTAACTGGTTGAATACCAACTGTTTGCGGTTTTCCTATAAAATATATTATGTTAAGTAGGGAACGAATTGATTATCAGCGAGTTATACATAGCAAAGTGGGGTTTTTTCCTATAATGGATATTATGTTAAATAGAGTTCCCGAAACCGTAACCGGTTGACTATCAACACGTTGTGCAATACCAGCGCTCGCCCCAGGCTAACACGTTGATTATCAATGCGGAAAAAAAGTTTATTGAGAATCAACACGTTACATATTAAAATGATCGCCGGTCTGCTAACTCGTTGATTCTCAATAATAAATCTTTCACCCAGATTAGGCCATGTCCCTATAAAGTAGTATCTTAGAGTATCGGGTTGAGAGATACCCACTCACATTAAAAAAAACTTATATATGAATACGAACATGACTAGAGAATTTAACGGTAACTACAAAAGACACCAGAATACTGAAAGACCAGTATATCTTACTTTCGCCGCTTCTAAAATGAGTAACGCTGTGAAACCCAATACAGTAGTAGAGTTTACGGACTTTATGGGGCGTAAACACAAAGTAGCTTGTAGACACAATGGTGATATGAAAAAGGCGATGGCTTTCTTCGCTGTGTTGAAACGTGAATCTACCCGTATCAACGAAATTATCGCTTCATATCCTATGAGCTACGGTAGAATCCCTAAAAAGTTCTTGAGTGAAGCTAAGAACGACTTGAAGGCTTTGGGACTTTCACCAAAAGCTATCCAATTGGTACTTGCTTAATCAGGTACCAATTTTCATTTTTCACCACTAATCAATTAACTATAAAATAATCAATATGAATAAGAATTTCAAAGTAAGTAAAGTAAGTAGGGTTTTAAGATTGGCCGATACCGGCTTCCAACCTGATACCTACATTGTGTATAAAGTATCTGGTCCGCGTGGGTTTAAAAAGTATTTCACCCTTAAAAAAGACGCCACCGCTTGGGTTAAAGAATACACTACAAAGCACCCAATGACATCGGACCAATTGTACGATTACTACAAAGGTAGGTAATATTGTAAGATACCTACAACGACACCACATATAATAACAACATAAACACAATACAATACAATGGCTACAACAACAAATAGAAAGAAACGCACCGATAGAAACCACGTGATATACGAATTAGTTAATACCGTTACAGGTGCTAGTTACTTAGGTATTACGGCGGCCATTGGTAGACGTTTCAACTATTCCGCTGTATTACGTTTCCAAAAGCATTGTAGTAGAGCACGTAGAGAAAACAAAGGTTGGAAACTATATACCGATATGCGTGAGTACGGCACCGATGTATATGATGTGTTTGTGTTGGATGTAGTACGTGGTAAGGCAGCAGCTCACCAATTAGAAGTGAAACTACTTAAAGAATTTCAATACGAATTAAACTCAACTCACTAATCAATTAACTAAAACTATATAATATGAAATTTCAAGAGAAAGGGAGCACCGCTAAAAAGCACTTCCAAATCAGTTTAATCAAATCAATAATGCGTATCTTAGCATGCGGATATTTATGTTACGGTGACTATGTAGGTGCAGGTATTGGACTAGCACTTGCAGAAGTACTTGGTATCATTGAAGAGATCGCTTAATCATTAAAATCATTCAAAGTGAAAACAAAAGATAAAATCATTACATTAGCCGTTACCGCTTTTATAGCTAGTACGGCCATTACATTAGCATGGGCTATGGCTTGGGGACTATACATCATTTTTCATTCTTAAACAAAACTTATACTATATGGATTTTTCATTAAAAGAATTGAACGAATTAATCTACTGTGTTGGTACAGCCACCAGATATGGCAACTTAGTAGATAAGAAAGTAGCTAACGAACTATGGGCCCGACTAAGTGAGGAGCTTGAACGTAGAATGAAGTTATACGACTTGGCTGAGAATGGTCCGGAAGTTGAACAGCCCGAATCTATGTTTGACGATATATACCCAGATTGTATATCCTAAACAAACAACAACAAACAATTTAAAACTTAAATATACAACTATGGCTAAAGCTAAAATGATTAAAGAAATTGAAGTGAAATTCTCACCAGCATTTGATAAAGCAATCAATGGAGTGAAGACCACAAAGAAACCAAAGGCTACTACAAAGCCAGTAACCAAAGCGAAGGCTACGGCCAAACCAAAGGCTACCGCTAAACCTAAGGCGGTTAAGGCAGCTAAACCGAAAGCACCTCGTGGTTATAAGATAGCACCGGTCCAAAAGGAACTGACGTTAGACGGAGTGAAAGCAGCATATGACCTATATGAAGTAACCGGTAAGGGATTAGATAAACCGCGTGTATTCGTTACCGAAGCTCATGCACAACGATTCGTTGAACAATGCCAGTTAGGCGTTGTAGTTGAAAAGGCATTGTTAGGTAAGGGCTACTCGTTTGGTATGGGACACGTAGTGAAAGAAATGACTGAACTGAAAGCAGCTGAAGACCTGCCGGAATTAGATACTGAACTACCGGAGAAATGTGACAAGCATTCTATTGAAGATATTGACGCGTAAGCGTGGTTTTTTATTCATTTATTATTTTTTAGTTAATACGGCCGGTAGTGTCTACGCTGGCCTTTTTTATTACGTAACCAATTAAACCAATTATATATGAGCAGTAAAGTAAAACAATGGAAAATCGGTGAGTACGCCGTTGGTGGAATTATTGAAGCCAGAGTACATGATGAAGACCCTAACTATCAGGTAGTTGAAGTGAAAGCACGTGACTGGGACAACCCGGACCGAATAGTGTTGGCTGACTGGGCTGAAACGGACCACGTCAAATGGTATAACAGCATCCGCACCACACTAAACGAAATGACATCCGTATACCATGCGGACCAGATAATGGAATGGATAGCTAAAGAAGTAACCAAATTTCAAACCTTAAACAAAACAAAACAAACAATATGAGTCCAGAACAAAGACTAGAACAATTAAACCAGCTTATTGACGAGCTTGAGCAGGAGATGTGGTATAACGTACACGCCGATGCACCACACAAAGCAGCCAAAGTGAAAGGCTGGAACGACCAACTAAAAGAACAAGCGGCAGCATTGCACATTCAAATTAATAACCAATAAATAACAACAACATGAGTAAAGTAAAACAAGCCATTGAAACGGCATTAGTACAAATCAACAGCGCATCAGCTAACACATACGGAGCCCGTATCTATACCTTTGAGCAGGTAGCAATGATACTGCAGGATATATTGGAAACGGCTACCGAAACGAACGAGGATGGTCTACCAGTAGTAACACGTGGCATGATAGACGACTTAGTTGAAAAAATTGAAGCCCGTATTGATTCCAACATTAACGATATGAGCGACTCTGATATTGTGGATGATGACTCTATTGAAATGAGCATATCAGGTGGTAGAGCAACTGTAGAAAATGTTGATATAGATAAGGACCAAATTGTTAGTGAGGCTAACTATGGCATTGATGATACCATTACAAATTGGGCTGAAAGGCATGGCATATTCAACGAAAACTAATTTGGTAAAGTGAAAAAAGTTTCGTATATTGTATATAACAACAAATAAAATAGACATATGTTCAAAAAGATATTACATATAGCAATGATAGTGGCATTTCTGACTTCATTGGCATCAATGGTGTTGAGCATGATAAACAGCCAGAACTTACTTGCTATGTGGCAGATGACCACAGCCATATGGATAGGCGTAGCATACCTTAATCAATCAACCATTGATAAGCTACAAAAATAGATTTGGCAAAGTGAAAAAAGTTTCGTATATTAGAGTATAAACGATAAAGCACCATATATATCAAAGGTAAACAATTATTAAATCTTAAAAACAAACAACATGAAAAAAGTAACATTTGTAGCGCTTAGCATCTTTACAGCAGTATTGACATCTTGCGGTGGCGGTGAATCAACAACCCCATCAACTTGCGACACATGCGTAGTAGTTACTGACACTACAAAGGTGTCAGATAGTACGGCAGTGAAAGTAGATACGGCTAAGAAAGCAGTAGACTCAGTTAAAGCCGGTAAGTAATTACCACAAAGTCCGGTCCCCAGTTGGGCGCCGGCAACAAGCGGAGTTAGTGTAACGGTAGCACAACGGCATTCCAGTTAGAGGTGGTAGTTCAATTCTATCGCTCCGCTCTATATCGTGGGCATTCCATTCGACTCATATATTAATGGTTATTCCCGATTTTACTTTACATAGATAAAAAGCTCTCGATATTCGTAGTGCCAGTGTTATGGAAACGCTGGCACTTTTTTGTGCACCAAAACATAAACAAATGATATACCTACAAAGTGATGTGAATGAGCTAGGCCGGAAGGAGGCGGTACGAATAGCGAGGGCAACGCTCAAGTGGTGTGAACGTACGCTTGGAGTGAATCGCCGTAAGAAATGGAAGCTCAAATGCTACATACGTAAGGCGGACGAGGATGATGATACGTGTGGTGAGTACGACTGTTGGGATAACGAGATATACATATATTGGAACAATTGTGAAACTGTCCGTGAGCTTATTCAAACGTGTATACATGAATGGACACATCAGAATCAACCAATACTCACAAAGTATTATAAGTACCCAGGTACATACAGCCGGAATCCATATGAACGTGCAGCCAGATACGCCGAAGTGAAGTGGGCGCCGATAGCTTGGAAAGAAATAAGAAACAACATAAACAACAAATAACATATGGCACACATAGCAGGATATTTGGCAATAGGCCTATTCGCCCTTATGGGGGCCGTAGCAGCATTCGGAATAGTGGATGCATTCATACAATTAGATAAACAAGATAACCCAGATAAAAACATATAACACATGCCAAACTCAGCAGAACGTAGTAAACCAGTAGAAGCAACGATAATGCTTATATTGCTATTCGCAGGATTCGGACTTTTAGCTTGGGCTATTAGACACGAAGCAGAAACAAACCCACGTTGGTCAACAAAATCAATTAGTAAACCCGTAAACAAATAACATTATGGTAGCAATAGCAGTGATAATAACAGGATGCATCATAGCATCGGCATTGAATAACATTAACGATACATTAAAAAACAAATAACATATGGTAGAAGCAATCAGCATTTTAAGACACTCAGAATCGGTCCTAGCCAAAAAGATTAAAGGCATGAAGGATGGAATACCGAAGTACGCAGCCAACGAGAAGATAGCAGAAATCCGTGATGCTATCCGTGTACTCAAAGAATATGAAAAGTTCCAGCAGACAGTGCCGGATGGCTGGCACAACGCTTGGCCACCTATGCCGACAGGACACTAATTCGGACAACATTAAGTAAAATAAAATAAGCAAAGCAAATGTATAGTAACATAACAGTAGAACGCCTACAAGAAATAGAACAAGAACGTAACCAGACAATGGCAGACTTAGCATACCAACGCTGGATGAAAGAACTGCAAGTAGGTAGCCGGTATGTAGACCGACAACTGGCACTTAATGCACAACATGCAATGCAAGAGTGGGATAGCACTCGCCTGAATATAGACCGTATAACAATAAACACCGGATGTATGTAACACGTAGTATAACATAAGAACAATAGCTCTCATATAAGGAGATGAACCGCAATCTGGAAAGGTTGCGGTATCATTGTGCCACGAAGTGAAAGCGTATATCGCACACCGTTAGTAGAGTGCGCTCTGGAAGCGTGATACCCATTGGATTGCATCGAGCGCTCTGGGATATAGTAGGCATGGGGGTCTCACCGAATTTCATGTAAGCCGGACTAACGGGCATGGATGTACGCTCGTCGGGCCCGCTTAAATACCGAGCCCGGTTTTTTCGCTATGGAAACCCTTTTTTGATATAGATGTTGACACATCATTTCGGAATGAACTAAATCCAAAATAGCTAGATATTTATCTGTGTACAAATTAAAACCTAATACAATGTTAAGACAAGAAGTGTACGAGAAAACATCGGAAGTATTTGGTACTGTAGTAGCAGTAGCAAACGTAATAGGTTATACATCAGTTGAAGAAAAATGTGGTGAAGAAACCCCTGTTACCTACAAAAAGGTATCGGACGAAGTTGACATCAATATGATTATATGTAAAGCAATTGATGAAAACAAATATAAAGATTTACAAAAGAAACTATATATACATAATAAGACAAGACACCCCAGAGCAAAAGATTTAACAATCTATAAAAGGGCTTGGAAAGAAATATGTGA
>Ga0209088_10002108_pt1 | contig 12466 bp, 9 predicted proteins | sample S_140625_EF_Meta_FD_187324 | JGI IMG/M metagenome (GOLD analysis project Ga0209088, IMG submission 187324) | Freshwater microbial communities from Lake Simoncouche, Canada to study carbon cycling - S_140625_EF_MetaG (SPAdes) (version 2) | ecosystem: Environmental > Aquatic > Freshwater > Lake ...
GCCAGCAACTTTACCGCCCGCTTGTATGCCTTCTTGTGTTCCGTATTTGCCGCTTAACAAAGTGCCGCCAATACCGGCAACCGCGCCAATTGGGTAAGCCAATGCGCCACTTGCAGTAGTTAAACCCGCTTCTCCTGCGCCGATAGCGTTAGCCAAAATGCCAGGGTCTTTAGGCCGCATAACAATGTTGTCAAATGCGTCTTGAAAGGCTTGACCAACTGCGCTTTTTTGTTTTGGTTGTGCGCCTTGGCGTTGCAAACGTGCTTGCGCTTGAGCGTTTACGTCTATGTTTGCTGGCGTGTAAGGTGCTTCTTCACCAGAAATTAATGCGCGTAATGGATCAGCGGATTTGGCTGGCGCACTAACTTGTGCAGTTTGCGTAACAGGCAAATTTGCTTTTTGAAGCGTTTTTTCTGCTTCTGCAATAGACGCTAAATTTTGCTGATGTAATGGGCTTCCAGGGACAAACTGAGGTGTTGATTCTTTTAACTGTTTTAATGTGTCCGCAAGGTCGTTATAACCAAGCATTGCTTCTTTGGTTAACTGACCACCTTTTTTTGCAGGCGCATTTTGAGCAGGCGCAGGCTGCTCATCACCAGCAATAAGAGAGCGCAAAGGATCAAAAGCCATTAATCCAAACTCCCTTTAGTTATGAGTTTCTGAATGTTATCGTATTTTTCAGCAAACAACTTACGGGCTTTTGGGTCTTTACCAAGCAAATTATTGATTTGCGCTTTTTGTTCTTGAGGGTCTGTAACATTGTGAAAAATGTTAATTGCTTGAAACACTTTGGAATCTGCGTTTTTAGACCATTCTTGTTGAAATTTTGCAAAATTGTTGTCGCCATTTTTTTGTGCAAACAAATTTGCAGCAGGCGCTTTTAACTGAAGTTCAGTTTTATTGGCATCAATGCGTTGCATGATGTTAAGCAAAACGTCAGGGTTGTAAGTTTCCGTTCCCATTGCTTTTGCTTGCAATGATTTTCCAGCATCAGTATCCAATGAACCGCCGCTTGATTGCATTTGAGCAATTTGAAGGTTTGCCAAATCTTTTGAAAGTTGTTGGTAATCTGAACTTCCTAACAAGTTACTTACATTTCTTACAACAGTACCAGGAGCACCACTTGTGTACCAAGAATCAGGTTTTAATTTTGTAATTGCAGTAAAGGATTCTTGAACATTTCTATTCATGTCTGCGGTATTGTTTAACCCATTAGTCAAAGCAGTTCGCAATTTAATGCCATTGGCTTGCGCTTCTGCCTCGCCTGGCAATGGAATATATTGCTGAGTTGTGCGCTTGGGGAAAGTAGGAGGAACAGGGGCGCTCAATCCAAATGCGCCGCCCATGTCTAACGGTTGTACTCCCCCTTGTGGCGTTGGCGCAGCAGCAGCAGGCGGTGTTTCTCCTTGCATACCACCAGCAGTTCCAACGGTAACAGTAGGTGTTTGATATGGCAAACGACCAGGAACTTGCGTAACTGTTCTGCCGCTGGTGTCGACCGAAACAGTAGGCTGAACGGCATTGCGTTTTTCCAATGCGGTTTGCGTTTGCCCTGCGGTGTTTGCCAAGTAATCAGCAAATTGACCAGGCTTGCCCAATGCAGTAAGCAAACCTGGCGCAGTCAATGCGTCTGCCGTTCTTTCGGGAATGCCAGCAGTTCGTGCAGAAACTTTGATTTCGTGCATGATGTCTGAGGCATCGCTAGATGTTACATTTTTTGGGTCTTTTAAACGTGGGTCGGTACGGAATCCATCAAGAATTTTGGCAAACGATTCGTGCATTCCTGAGTCGTATTTAAACCGAGAATCTAATGCTTCCACTTCTGCTTTTTGTGCTTGAGAACTAGCCGCGCTGATTCGAGGTTGAGCAGTACCCGCTGCAACGTTTGCTTCTGTTCGTGAGCGCTCAGATTCAGCCTGCGCTTTAGCAACGTCAGGATTAAACATGGCTTGCGCTTTTTGCAGTTCCAATTGACGTTGTTGCAAAGCCAATGGATTCATCTGTTGCGCTTGCTGGTATTGCTGCACACCCGATGCCATGTTCATCATGTCCGCAAGTGATGTTTGCGGCATGGCAAGATTGGTGTAGCCTGTGAAAGAGTCTGCCATATCTAATCCTTATTTCGGGGGAGCAAGTAAAGACGCAAGGAATGTGGAGTTTGCAAGGCCACTTGTGCCGCCTGCCAATGCCTGCGCTTTGCCAACTGCTGCTGCGGCTTGTGCGTTAGCCAATGCGGTTTGCAGATCGGTTGTGCCTTTGCCGTAAGACGTTCCAGCCGCTTGTGCGCCAGTGTTTGCGGTTTGACCCATTCCAGCCATTCCTGACAAATTGCCATAGATGTTTTGGCGTTGCGTTTGATAGTTGTTAAACGCATTTTGATATGCGTTGCCTGCATAGTCTTGCGTGTACTTGTTCAAGCCTTGCAGGGTATTACCCGACAACGCACCACCGCCAACGTTTGCAGCGCGTTGGTTTGCCATTTGCCCCTGTTGGAGCATGAAATCATAGTTAGGCGCCAATCCTTTGGCTAAGTCTGAAGCGTCAAATTGGTGCTGCAAGTAACCCGAGCCTGTGCCCATTGTTGTGGGTTGTCCCGTTGCTGGATCGTATTGCTGATATTGACCCGTTCCAAGCGCACCAAGTTGACTTAGGGCATTAGTTCCAGTTGTTTGATAAGGCTTTTGAAACCCTAATTGCTGGTTGTAAATGTCTTTCAATACGCCTTGCGATGCCGTATTTGCTGCTGTTGTAGCGTCCAATCCGGTGTTGATTGAACTTATAAGATTTGCAGAATTTCCCAATCCGGTAATACCTGACAACAAGGCGGCAAGTTGTGTTCCTGTAAGGCCGGTTAATTGAGTTAAGGTATCTAAAAGTGTTGGCGTAACTGGAGGAACTACTGGAGGAACAACGGGTGGAGTTCCTCCAGGAATAGTTATTGGATTTAAAGGCGTAACTGGCGGGAGAACCAAAGGCGGGGGAACATACGGAGGAGGAACTACCGGAGGAACTACCGGAGGCGTAGGAATAACTACAGGAGGTAACGGAGTAACTGGCGGGAGAACCAATGGCGGGGGAACATACGGAGGAGGAATAACGTCTGGAACAAGGGGAGGAGTTGTTATAGTTACTGGAGGTAAAACCGTTGGGTCTACTACTGGAGGCGGCAAAACGGGTGGCAAAACGGGTGGCAAAGGGATAACGGGTGGCAAAACCAATGGCGGCGGAACATACGGAGGTGGAATTACATCCGGCGCTAAAGGAGGAGACGATACAGTTACTGGTGCTAACTCAGTTGCACCAGGTGCAAGTGATGCAAGATTTGATAAAAGACTTCCAGAAGTTACAACTCCCGATGCGGCGGCAAGAGCCTCTGGCGTTAAAGCACCAGAAGCGGCACCATAAGCACCAGCAGAACCTGGCCCCATACCAGAGGCCACCATTTCATTTAATGATGTTACAGAAGGGGCAATAGCAGCGCCTAAACCAGTTCCAGCAGCCGCAGCAAGTGCTTGTGGAGTTAATGCGCCAGCAGCAGCACCATAAGCGCCAGCAGAACCAGGGGCTAAACCTGATGCAATCATTTCGTTGATTGAAGTTCCTGCGCCTCCAGCGCCTGCTCCCATCCCAAAATCACCGCCACCGCCAAACAAATCACCAACAGAAGGGCCAAACAAATCACCAAGGGCAGGGGCAAGGAAATTAGCGCCAATCATTGACAAACCAATTGGAGCCAATGTTTTGATTGCTTCACCAAGGTTGCCACGGTTTACCAAGTTGGTAGGTGTGCCAGCCAAGTCAAGATATTGATATTGGCTTTTTCCATTGTCGTAGCGATAGCCAATAGGGGCCGCTTCAGTGTCAGGAACTTGATTACCCCCATGCACGGTTTTCATTGGGTACACCGGCTCTACGTCTGTCCCAATGGTTTGACGGGCGTTCTTTACCCAAGACGGCTCTGTAAAATCTGCCGCACTTATGGTTTTTTGTGTTGCTACCGGCGCAGTAACTGGTGATATAAAAGCCGCACTATTAGGCATTTTTTTGTCCTTACACGTTGTAGTACGGGATTTTATAAGCGTTGCCGTTAACGGTTACGTTTATAAACCCTACTGGGTTGGCTGGCAAGGTTGCTGACCCTGCGGTTGCCGTGGTTGCGCTTGAAAAATTAAGCAAATTGAGGAAAAACTGTTGCCATGCCCGAGTGGGGCGATTGGTGTTTGCATCCAAAAATACCGCTTGTGGATATGGATTGATCTGTTGTGTATTAGAAAGAGCCATTAGTTTTCCCCACTTGACGATTTAAGGTTAGCGGACACGATGACTGCATTTACAGGGTCAGACACCGCTACCTCAAACACCCTATCACGGGCCATGCCCAAGCGCCGCCAAATCGCACGATTCTTAAAACGACCCAATTGCCCAATGCTCACCCAATATTCTTTTGACCAAGTAGAACCACCGTCATTAGACCAACGCAGCATTGCTTTGGGGTTTGTGGTTGTTGTTGTGTCTGAAGTAATCAAAGGGCCAATAACGTATGTGTTAATAAAAGGAATTGTTAATGTTGCGCTGCTGGTAATTGTGTAATTTAAGCCCAAATAAATGGTGTTTGATGACACAATTCCAGGCGCATTTACAGACAATCCCGTAGTGCCAACACCAGGCTGGAACTGAATCTGCAATTCATCAAAGTATTGGCGTTGAAAGTCCGTAACCAAGTGAGGCGCACGGCGCAGTCTGCGGACGTTTGTGCCGTTGTCGGTGTAGTTCAGTTTGTCCAACGAATAGATTTTTCCGTTGGTGTAATCGCCGACTAGAACCTTGCCTTGGAAGGATGCAGAGCAATTGCTCCAATGACGCATATATGTGCCATCAGAGGCCATACCGAGCCATTTATGCCACATGGTTGTGGTGGCATCATAAGCCCATGTCAGATTCAAAGTCGGGAATGTTGTAACGTAGATTTCGTGGCCTTCAAGTTGATAGGTGTACGAAATAGCATCGTCAATGTATTGATTCGTTAAGGTATTCTCGACTGCATGGGTAGAAATCCTTTTAGGAATGTACCCTTCCATTTGCATGATCTGCGCTTGACCCCGATTGTTTCGGGAAACGTATGCAAAGGAATTGCCAAGGCGGGCAACCGAGAATTGGGCAGCAATACCGTGCTGGGTAGATGTTCCAGGGATACGTTGAAAAGGGAAAGGAACTGAACCAACATCCGTCCAAACCTCAGACGATGCCTCACCCATCAAATAGATTTCACGGTGGTCAACAATCAGAGCAACCAACTTATCAGGTGCGCCATCCTTAAATGCGTAAGACGTAGAGGACGAAATTGGGCTTAACAGATCAGACGAACCAAATTGCTGAGTGCCTGGGTTGTTGTAGACGAAATAATTGTCCACAATGTCCACCGATGTGCCGCCACTAAACGCACCATCAGAACTTGGTAAAACGCTGAAATTCAGCGCATACATTGTTATGCCGGTGACGATAGTGTGGGCGGTGCTGATCGTATAAGTACCAATTCCACCCGTTCCCGTGCCCAATGCTTTAATGATTGTTCCAGCCGTGATGCCTGCACCTTGTAAGGTTTGACCAAGGTAAATAGTCCCGCTGGCGACTGCGGACACTGTAAGGGTTGTTCCCGCAATAGTTGCGGTAAACCGAGCGCCCACCGCCGCAGAAGTCATTGTTTCTGCTGCTACGGTTTGGGATAAATTGATTGTGTAAGTACCTACACCACCAGAACCAGAACCCAAGGCGGTAATCACAGTCTCTGCCGTGATGCCGATTCCTGTCAGCGATTGGTGGGCCGTAATCGTGCCGCTGCTGACTGCGGTAACCGTTAGGGTTGTCCCACTAATAGAGCCTGTAAAAACGGCGTTTGCTGGGCTTGAAATGCGCCATGTGTAGCGGTAGGCTCCGTCCACAATGTAAGCGTTAATTCCGTTGTCAGAAAGGCCAACACGACCCGAGGACGAATTGAGAATGCCTACCACGGTTGCAGACAAGTTTGACGTAAAGACGTAAACGTAGGAACCGCAAACCGCAATCATCTGACTGCCGCCCGACAAAGTACGCAGGCCGCGCACTTCGGCGTTGTTTAGAACCGCCTCAAGGGTTAGGCCAGGGGTCGGATACAACGCCACAACGCCCCGAACGCCACCCTCTTTGAGTGGGTCAATTTCGGGGAAAAAGTTAATACACTCCTGCGATTCTTGATAAATCGAGGGTGCTTCGTAACTTGGGCCGACAAATCCGAATTCGGGCATGACAGTCCTTTAGCGCAAAAAGCCGCCCGTGAGAATCCAGCCGGCATCTTTTGAACGTCCAGTGAGCAAAGCATCCTGATAACGCGAAACCATCTGCGGGCGCATATTGGTGCGTTTAATGGTCGCCTTGGCTTCGCCTGCAAACTTGGAAATCATGCCAATTTGCACGGGGCTGGCCTTGCCGTACATAGGCATCAGGCGTTCTGCAAGGCACCAACGCAGCGCGTTAACGTAGCCTTGCGGGATTCGCATAATGTCATACATCGTTGTAAAACGGGCAAAAATGGTGTCCGTAAACAAGTGCATTTCACCTTGAGACGGATTGGGCCAAACGCTTAGATTTCCCAATGTGTCGCCAGGGTTGTAATACAAAGCCTTGGGCCAAGGGCCATTAAGGGTCTTGAGGCCAATCAATGAGTAGTCATCAAGGGTTAGAACTGCCACGGGATAGTCGAGGCCACCACCAAGGATAGGCTGACCGTTGGACGTTGTGTTAACCCGCACAAATGACGAATTGACGCGCAAAGGTTTTTGGTAGTAACCCGAGATTGTGGTGCTGGCAACCGTCTGCGAAATGTTGACTTGGTAAGTGCCAACTTCCAATGTGTTACCGCCAGCCCCGCTGATAAACGACACAATGGTTGTGCCTGCGGTGATTCCTGTGCCGGCTAGGGTTTGATTAAGCGTAACTGCGCCTGACGCAATAGCGGTGATTGTCAGGATGTTGCCAGTGATTGAGCCGGTGAAACTTGCACCGACTGTGCCGCCTGGCCCGATTGTGTATTGGGTCTGTCCACTTACCACCGGAAAAATAATTTCCGTGAAGTTGTAGACCATCATATCTTCGTTAGACCATTGATCTAACATATCGTTAAGCATATCAAACGCATCTTGCGCCGCATCAGGCGTAGGCGTTTCACCGGCTTCTAGTGCGCCGATATCCTTTAATGCTCTTGAAACTATGTCAATTGGCTGTGCCATTGCTACTCCAGGTAAACACGGGCGGTTTCCACGGAGGCACAACAGATTTCGTCTTGCTTAGAAGCGCCAATTGTTCCTCTAGCCGTGATTCTATTACATTTTGCCCAAATTGCGTTGCGCCTTCTTTGATCCATTGAATCACTTGGCTTTCTTTTACGTCAGCGTAAGGCGTTTTTACATTGAACTTGTCAAACTCCCAATTTCCTTCAGTTTCAACTGTATTTTTGCCATCAGTTGCAGAAATATAATACTTGGCGTGGGTTATTACCTCATCTTCGGAAATAACCTCAAGAATTTTCCATTTTGCAATCATGGGGCATCAGGCCAAGTCACTTCCCAAGGAAATCCGCTTTGTTTGGTCAAATCGCGCAAAGCCTGACGATAAGCCGCCCAAGTGGTTTTATCTGCTGTGCTATCAGCCAATTGCGTCCAATCGGATTCTGCCAATTTTACGTTGCGAGAATCACGCATAGACTTAGATTGCTTGGCATCTTTGGCGGCTTGGTATGCAGCCTCTTGTTCGGCAGCGGTGGTTTCCTCATCAACAAACACAGGGCCAAGGGTGTACTTGGTGTACCACTTACCGTCAATCTGCTCCACGCCGCTGCGCTGGCTGTACTGGTAGCGTGTACCCGTTGCTTGTGGGCCTTCCAGCAATACATCCACGCCCAAGGCTTCAGCAATCTCAGGAGTCAGGATTTCATAAGACGGGCCGTTGTTGGCTTGCAGGTAGGAGCGTAACTCACCCTCATACATTACTGCGCCGGTTTCTCTGATTCTGATTTCCATGATGTGTCCTTATGCTATTGCGAGGAAGATGTAGGTTGCTGCGCTGGTGTTTATTGCAGCCAAGATAGTAGCGTTAACAGCAAACCCAGTTGTGACTGTAGTAACGGAACCAAGGGTTGCGGCTTGAGCCGCTGTGCTGTTCATAAGCAAATACGGGTCAGTCAGTGTTGTCATGCCACGGGCAGTGTCGTAGGTATACCAATCACCAGTTGAGTCTGTGCGCTTAATTAGGACAAACCTTGCGCCGCCTGTGAAACCGCAATTAATAGTTTGCGTTGTACCGTTACCTGTGTATGTGCCTACCTTAGAAACACCGGCAAGGGTTGCAAATAGGTAGGTAACGTAATCCGAGGACGTATAAAAATATCCTGTCGGTATTGTTATTGTGGTAGATGTTGCTGACCAAGTTGATGTGCCGCCACCACCATAATTGGTTGCGCCGTAAACATTTTCAAGAAACATATACTGGCCGGTTGTCAAACCAGAACTACCAATTACAAACCAATTTCTTCCCGCGCCATTTCTTGGTTTTAAAATAATTAACTCAGGGGCAACACCAAGATTGTGGTTTTGGGTAACTGGGGATGAAATTGACCCCGGTGTTGTAAAACAAACTTCATCAAAAAAGCCAGGGGCGCGGCGAAATGAATACAAAGCGTACCCAATATTTCCTTCACCGTTATTATTAAAATATCCATTTGCTGGAATATAAGCCGCAGTGCTGTTATCAAAATTCCAATATGTAGTACCATAACTTGATGCAGCGTTTGTGTTATATGTTGATAAAACACTTAATCCACCGCCTGTAAGCCTACCTGTGTTATAAAAACCATATGAAGTCAGCGTGTATCTTGGGCGATGCAAAACCATATCAGACGGAAAACCACCACCTGTTAATAATGGGGTAGATGTTGGCTCTGAAGTAGCGGTTGTAGGACTAAAAACCTTAGTCGCATCCGTAGGCGTTTTCATTGGCCCACGGCGTATTGCTATGTAAATGTAAGTATCGGAATTAGTGTTAACTTCAGTATTGGTTGAAGTAATTTGAAAACCTGTGGCAGTTGGACTAGCATATTCAACAGATGATTCGGCATCGCTTAAATTTGCTTGTAAAGTTGCATCAGCAGAACCAACAGGTATGCCTCGCATATTATCAAGAATTTGCCAATTGCCAGTGCTACTAGAATTTTTAATCATTATCCATTGTGGCTCATAACCAAGAGTAACAACTGGCCCAGTAGCAGAACCATTACCTGTATAAGACCCACAAGTAATCACATTGTCTGTACCAGCAGCGCCAAACCCGCCAGCGTTGGAGGCAAAAATGTAGGCTATGTAAGTTTGACCTGAATTGTTATATCCAAGGTTACTTGCTGCGTTAAATGTTGTAGATGTTGGATTCCAAGTTGCAACTCCTAAATTTAGTGCTGCGCCATCCGTGTTTAATACAATAGTTTTATTGTTAGCCGTAGGTATACCAGAATGATAAGAATACCAAGCGCCACCCGCTGATGTTGCTCTTTTTGCGAGAATACACTCGGGCACAGAACCAAGATTATGCGAAATTGTTTGTGAACCAACTCCGTTACCTGTCCAAGTCACAACATCAAAAAACTTGGGTTGTTTGCGGAATGTCCATGAAACGTAAGTTGAACTAGAAATATTTACTTCATTTTCATACGTACCACCAGTTCCAATAGTAAAACCAGTGGTATTAAATGCAGTTAATGAATTTGAATCAGTTGTAACTGCATATGTATTATTTGAATGTAACGATTTAGTTGCCCCTTGAGCCGTGTCAAATAAATTATTGTTTGTAGCGCTACTTCTGCTTTTAATCCAAACCATTCCACCTTTGGTAGATAAATCAATGTTGTTGGTAATTGTTTGTGCAGCGCCCGTACCCGTATAAAGGTATGTGCTAAACACTTCCTCAATGTAGGCTGGAACAACAGCAGCGCCGCCGCCATAAGCGTCAGTTGTATCGTTACCTGATGTTTGTTGGAGTGGCATATTACTTGTACTGTGTGAGTGAAGCCAATACGGTATATGTTGCGCTTGCGGTCTTAATTACAGCAAAACGATACACATCAAGCCCCGAGGCATTACCCGCAGTAGGAGCGCCGCCAATCCACTTAGGTGTGACCGATGTTCCGTCAATGGTCACAGCATTGTTGTAATAGGCTGTAGCGCCTTGGGTGGTCACCAAAGTAAACGTAACCGACTGCCCTGTTGACAAGGCCGTATTCATGCTTGTGCCGCTGCTAAACGCAATGTTTAGCGTCCAGTTGTTTGCCGCACTGGTTGTGTAAAGTTGAACCGACCCCGATTGAACATAGAAGTTTGTTGTTGCCGAGGGAGCAGCAGCGACTACGTTAACCGTTTCGTTAGAGTCAAGCAGTGATGTTCCAAACGTGCTGGACGATCCGCTAAACGTCTGGGTGGCAGTAAATGTGTTTGCTGCACTTGATAATGCTGCACTTGCAAAAGACAGCGTTCCGCTTCCGTTTGTAACAATTGCTTGATTTGCCGATCCGTCTGCGCTAGGAAGGGTAAAAGTAACGGTAGAAGCGGTATTTGGGCCAGCAAGATTGACCGCGCCGCCTAAAGTTGCTTGAAATGTAAGTTGACCCATGATATTTCCTTATGGTGCAATTATAAGTTGCGAGGCTGTTAATGCGCCAGTGGAAGGCGTATATTTAAGTTTAGTTGAACTTGTGTATTCCGTGGTTACCGTTCCGCTTGTTGCAGAAGAAAACAACGGGTAACGAACCGATGCCGTAGTGGTATCGTCAGTAATTGAAATTCCAGCAGCGGGAGTAGACCAAGTGGGCGCACCCGAGGCATTAGACGTTAGAACCTGGCCTGACGTACCCGCCGCAGTAAACGCATAAGCCGTACCCGTGCCGTACGGAACCGCGCCCGCAGTTGGAGTCGCTGTTGCATTTGTTCCCCCATTCGCAATTGGCAGCGTTCCGGTCACGCCTGTGGTTAAGGGTAAACCCGTGCCGCTTGTTAGGGTTACGGATTGGGGAGTGCCCAATATAGGCGTTACCAATGTGGGGCTGGTGGACAATACGTTATCACCAGTGCCGGTGCTTGTTGTAACCCCTGTTCCACCCGATGCGACCGGCAATGTTCCAGTAGTCAACGCTGAAGTTGACGTAGCGTAAACCGCGCCGCCCGATGTAAACGTGCTCAGTCCTGTGCCGCCGTTACCCGTGTTCAATGTTCCAGCAAGGGTAATTGCACCAGTTCCAGGCGCTGAAGGCGTTAAACCTGTTGTTCCTGCGCTAAATGATGTAACCGCGCTGCTCGAAAGTGATCCCCAAGCAGGAAGCCCCGCCACCACCGAAAGGATTTGGCCTGTGGAGCCAATACCAAGCATGGCAGTTGTGCTTGATGCGGATTGATACGGAAGTGAACCCGCTGCGCCGCCCGCAAGGTTTGTCGCCGTAGTTGAGGTAGTTGCCGATGTTGCGCTAGTTGCGGTGGCTGCATTGCCTCCAATGGATAAACCGCTTGCAGTGCCCGTTAAACCCGTTCCAGGGCCGCTAAATTGAGTGGAGGCGGTGATAGTGCTGCCACCGACTGTAGATCCGCTAATCGGCGTTCCTGTGATGGTGCCGCCCGTGATTGCCACATTGTTGGCGTTTTGGGTGGACATTGTGCCCAACCCCGAAACTTGCGTGTTTGCAATCGCAATCGTTGTGTTTGTCGCGCTAGTGATCTGCCCTTGAGCATTTACCGCCACAACCGGAACAGTTGAAGCAGAGCCATAGGTTGCAGCCGCAACTCCAGTATTGGTAATGCTAAATTGGCTTGATGCTAGGGTTAACCCTGTGCCTGCGGTATATGATGCTGCAACGCTAAAATTGCTCCAAACGATTGCAGTTACGCCTAATGTTCCACCTGGTTGGCTTGTGCAGTAAAAAGCCGTTCCCGCAAGGGTTGAGCCGCTTTCCACAAACAAGAAAGCAGACACCAATTCATTGTAAGTATCAGCGTCAGGAGAGCGTGACCATGCGCCAGTAGCGGCAAGATAAATGCCATTATTGGCTTGAGTGTTTTGGTTTTTAACTAAAACCCTATCTCCCGCCACAACTGTAATGCCATCAATGGTTTGCAGACCAGAAAGGGTAATGTTTGCCGTTGTTGCACACAAGGCGGGTTGCTTAAACGAAAGCCCAAGCGCTAAAGCGTCAACGTAATATTTGTTTGTTAAGTCATTTGCCCCAACAGGAGCGTTTGATCCTGTGGCAGTGGTAAATGCCGCCGTGGACGGGGTTGTAGCGCCGATTGTTGTGCTGTTAATCGTGCTGTTTGTAATCCTCAAACCTGATTGGTCTGGGGCTATTGTTGCCGTAAATGGCTGACCCTGCCCAATAAACGTTTGAAACGTGTTATCCACGTTA
>Ga0209088_10002109_pt1 | contig 12461 bp, 6 predicted proteins | sample S_140625_EF_Meta_FD_187324 | JGI IMG/M metagenome (GOLD analysis project Ga0209088, IMG submission 187324) | Freshwater microbial communities from Lake Simoncouche, Canada to study carbon cycling - S_140625_EF_MetaG (SPAdes) (version 2) | ecosystem: Environmental > Aquatic > Freshwater > Lake ...
CATATACCCAGCTCGCACCCGTCAACTTCTTGGCTGGATCATGAGAAACCCAAAGTTCCACCGGGACTTTCTCGCCGGAATAAACCTGCAACCTGTCACATCGCAACGACACCGCGGTTGGACTCAGAGCATCTCGGTAGGCAAACCACCCTTTTTTAGGAACCCGATCCACGTCCATGATCGCTTTCATCCAACCACACGGCCAAGCATCAATGAAAAGATGAATTGCGAAAGTATTCATCCACGGATTTCGCCGGTACGCCTCCGTCATCAATCGCGTGATCCACTCCTGATGATGCTGGCTCGCTTCAATCCACCCCCCCGCATCCTTGGGAGTTTCATACCATAGAAAATGAAAGTTCCAGCTTTGAGACTCCGCTAAGATTTGGGGTGTCCACGCACTTTTCAGCGTCTGCGGTTGCCAGTCCCGCGGATAATATTTCTTCATCACCCCATGCGAATCCAATCCCTCCGAGCCAAACTCCCCACAGCCATAGTGCCATCCGGGCCGAACAGGTAGCCACTTTCCAAATTGCAAAGCCCCCAGATCGATTCCATGGCCGATATACCAACCGCAGTAGCAGTGATTATCAGGCATTCCGTACGGAGCAGGCGGATCATAATCCCCATCAACACATTTGATTACTCGATCAGGATTTTCTTGTCGTACGGCCTCGATCCCCATCAAAAACATCCGCTCCAATTCATCTCGTAGCAGAAAACGATGCGGTTTCGCTGCGGCTGCGGGTCTGGGTTCGTTGATAAAAGAAACCAGAATGTTGGAGGGATGGGAGCGCACGTGCCGTTCCATCCGACTGCACTGGCGCACTACTTCGAGCATTTGATTCCGACGCACCGTGGCAAACATCGGCATATCGGTTTGGAGAAGTAGGCCCAATCGATCACACATCTCATAGATTTCTCTGTGCACAGGTCGCTGGGTCAGACGTAGGAAGTTCATGTGAGTGAGCTTTGCCAAAAGAATGTCATCCCTCAGCTGATCGAGGTTTCCCTCCATCAAACACCTCTCCAGATGGCCCATCGTATTGGCCCCACGGAGGCGAATTTCACGATCGTTCAGGTAAAATTTCCCTTTGGGTTTCGAATTCACATCCTGCCGAAAGGAGCGCATTCCAAAGGAGGAGGTCATCCCATCCACGATCTGGTCCCTCGAATCCACAACCTCCACCTGCACCTGATACAGCCAAGGGGTGTTCAGATCCCACACCCTCGCATTGGCCATAGGGACTCTCAGGGTAAAGAAATTTACCCCGTTTTCGATCTCGGCTGGGATCTCCGCCTGATGGTCTCCATCCAAATCTCCGAAGCCGCGTATGGTCTTGGCTGAAGGTTGATACCTTTTTTTATCTAAAACTAGTTCCGAAAAGTTTTGTCCCACTACTGTGACCTGCAGTGTCGCTCTCTCAGGAACACCCAGCCCCCTCTGGGTCACCTCAATCTGGACCTCTGCCGCTTCTTCACTCAACAAGGGTCGCACCCAGAGATTGGTAATTTGGTATCGAGATCTTCCCTCAAAGAACACCCGATTCCAAATCCCCATTCCTGCAGGACAGTGATGCCAACCTAACTCGGGTTCATTATAGCCCAGACCAGTCGCGGCGTAGATCTTGTCCCCATTGACCGCTTGGCCGTCTTTCTGACTTCCCAACATCGTAAAATCGTTTTCCACGCGAACCAAAAGAATATTTTTACCTGGGCGAAGTGCATCCCGACACGAAAATTCAAACTCTTCGAAAAATCCCTCGTGCGAGCCTACGCATATTCCATTGAGATAAACCTGACACGCGTAATCAACCCCCCCGAAAGAGATAACCACATCCTCCTGCTTGAACACTATGCTCTCGAGATCAAATTCGGTTCGATACAGTGTGGCGGCCTTGCCCAGAGGGGGGCCATAATGTGGAAGTCGAACCTCCTGCCATCCACCTTTACCCTCCAAAACAGAAGCGAACTCTCGCCGATCTGCATCCGATTCTAATCTCCACTGAAATTGTTTAATCTCCTGCCTAGTACGACAACTTTTCATCGCCGGGGCATGATTCTCTAAGAAAGGTGCATGCTCTTTTCTAGATTGAGCCAAAGCCTTTGAGAGCTCCTCTGCATTTCGGATTTTCTGTGCCAGTGGCCGAGTTTTCTTCAGCGGCCCCATCCGCCAGGGTAGACTTTTCTTGGAGCAGGCGATTCGGACTGATGGCCGTAACCCTGGTCGCTGTGATCCAGCCGACTGGGTCGCGATCTCCGCAAAGTAATCGTGGGCGGGAGGAGATGATTTCATCTTCTTAATGTCCAGCCACCCTGAGTGTTGCGGGAGCCTCATTCTCAAAACCTGGGGGGCGATATCCTTGATCCCCTCCGCGAGCCAGCCAATCTCGATACAGGAAAAAACACATAATGAATCCCATCAAGGTGCAACCTCCACACCAGATGTAAATATACCGGTAATCTTTCATCGTTTCTAAAAGCCATCCCGAAAGCACCGGAGCCAAAGCCACACCTAAAAATCCAAAAATCTGATTCGCCGTAAAGAATTGGCCATATTGGGCACGTGGGAGAAGACGGGGCAAGATCGCTAAGTACGCCCCCATATAAATTGCTTGAGCGATGAAGTTCAAAATCAGCCAGAGCGTAAAGCTCGCCTCATCCGCAACGAAAAAGAAGTTGGCAAAGAAAGTCAGGCTGGAGAGCAACATCCCCACCATTCCGACCCGCAGCGGATGAAAACGATCCACCAAAGGGCCGATAAGAAAGAAGACGGGGACTTGGATAAGAGAGCACCAGCCCCGCACTTTTCCGAAAGCCTCCAAACTAAGCCCCAAGGTCGGAGCATATCCGAGATCTTGCCCCGGCTTCGTGCCGAAAAAGACGAGGAAGGTCCAAAGCGGGACAATCGCACTCCAGAAACAAAAAGCCAGGGAGTAGGTCTTGAGGTAAAAGAGTTTCGAAAAACACTCCGTGAAGTAAGCTTTCGCCATCACTTGGAGGGAAGTTTTCGGCGGCGGTTGGGGGTACGTGCCCTCCTCCACCTTCCAGACGAGCAAAATAAATGAGGCGGCGTAAAGAAGAGCCGCAATGATATAGATCAATTCCGTATGCGTTTCCGCTTTTCCAAACATGAACCGATGAAACACAAAAGCCCCCAAAGCACCGACCGCACGGTAGCAACCGACAAACTTTCCCATCACCTCTGCAGGGATTACATCCACAAAAAGAAATTGATACACCTGCATGATGTAAGTGTTGCCTACAATAAAGACCATCATGCACCCCCCAATCCAACCGATCTGCATGGCCGCAAGGGAGGTCGCCCCTGTCCACTTCCCTAAAACGCTTGAGATCGGCTCAGCCAATCCCAACCCCACCAGGGCAATCACCACAAAAGGAGTCGCCAAAAGAAGAAAAGGTCTACGTCTACCCATCCGACCACGATGCCGGTCACTCTGCACACCAATAATGGGATTGAGCAGAATTCCAAGAACTGCTGGCAAACTTCCAGAAAGAAAACCGATCAGCGTGTCGGAGGCTTTGGCCCAGCGTAGCTGGAGCGGCACCAAGGAGGTGGGCAACTGCTCCATGATTTGAAGACACAGATCCCCCAGCAACATCCAAAACATCACTGTCAAAAGAGCCCGTGATCCATACACCAGCGAACCCACCCGATATGTTTTTTCGCAGTCCCCTTTTCCAGTCGATAGCTCAGCAGAGCTCATTCAATGGCTCCTTTCTGACTCCCCAGATTTCCTAATAGATTTCTGCTGCCGCTCAACTTTGGCCAAGAGAAACCATACGCCGCCACTACTGCAAAGCACCCTAGAGGCACAAGAAAAGCGACCGACATATCTTTCACATCCCCTACCCATCCCATCACCTTCGGGAGCAGAGCCCCACCCATGATCGCCATCACGATGAAGGAGGATGCCATCTTCGACTTCTCTCCCAACCCATGAATTCCCAACGCGAAAATGGTTGGAAACATCACCGACATAAAGAAGAAGCTGAGAAAGAGCGCACCCAATGACAGCCATCCCAACTTCAGCACAATACCTGCCATCATTCCCACATTGGCTAACGCATAAATCCCCATGACTCGATGCGCAGGAATTTTTGCTAAAACCCATGCCCCCGTCGCTCGCCCCAAAAGAAAAAGAGTAAATCCAAAATAAGCCAATAGCTTCGTCGCACCCTGCTCGCTCACAAACCACTCCCCGCCCCTTTCGCTTACCCCCGCGCTTCCCCCTAGCCAGAAACTATTTTTCCACGATTCCCCCACTGGGGGAATCTCCGACACCACATAGTTAATGAAAAAGGCAAAAATCCCGGCTTGAGCCGCCACATAAAAAAACTGCGCCACCACTGCCATCACAAAGTGGGGATGAGACCAGATCGACTTTGTTAATCCAGTCGTCCGACTACTCAACTGATACTCGTCAGGCGCCTCCACCTCAGGGAGCCGAACCACCAAAAATACAAGCGCCAGCAACAGAACTCCGCCGGCGATCCCTGCATAGGGAATCCACAACTGCTGATGCGCCACCTCTGCCCCTTGAGAAGAATAAAAGAACATTCCGCCTACGATCGGTCCCAGAATCCAACCTACCCCATTAAAACTCTGGGCAATGTTGATCCGAACCGCTGCAAACTGGGGCGCCCCTAAAACCGTGGTGTAGGGATTGGCGATCGTCTCAAGAAATGTCAGCCCCATCGAAATCACACACACCCCAAGAAGAAAGGCCCAGAAGGTTGAAATCTGGGTTGCGGGAATAAACCAAAGGCAACCCAGTGCCACCATTATCAAACCAGAAAGAATTCCCACCTTATATCCCAACTTCCTGGCCAGCCATCCCGCAGGCAATGCCATGAGAAAATATCCCAGATAGTGAGAGAACTGAACCCAGGCGGACTGCGCTTTCGTTAAGTGCAGGAAATCCTGAAAATGCTTGTCCATTACATCGATCATTCCGTTGCACAACGCCCAAAGAAAAAAGAGCGAACTAATTAAACCAAAGATCCCCAGATGGTTTCTTCCATCTGCCCCTTGAAAAAGTCGCCCTTGATTCGATCCTTTCAATACGGATCCTTGCTCAATCATATCGAGCTAGCCTAATTCAAGCCCTTCCATCTACAATTCCTTTATGCGCAGTTCCGATCATAAAATCAAAGTCGGCATCCGCCCCACCATCGACGGCCGCCTTGGAGGAGTCCGTGAATCCCTTGAAAATCAAACTCTCTCCCTCGCTAAAGCCGCCGCCAAACTTATCTCCTCTTCTATCCGCCACCGAGACGGCTCTGTTCTGGAATGTGTCATCCCCGATAAATGTATCGGTGGAGCCGCCGAATCCTCCGCCACCGACTCTCTCTTTTCATGCGAATCGGTCGGTTTCACCCTCACCGTCACACCCTGCTGGTGCTACGGCTCCGAAACGATGGACATGGATCCGCTCCGCCCGAAAGCCGTCTGGGGCTTTAACGGAACCGAGCGACCCGGTGCCGTCTACCTCGCCGCCGTCTTGGCCGGCCACGCCCAAAAGGGTCTGCCCGCCTTCGGAATCTACGGCCGCGATGTTCAAGAAGCCGGTGATCTGAAAATTCCCACCGATGTCTCAGAAAAGGTTCTCCGTTTCTGCCAAGCCGGTCTCGCCGTTGCCACCATGCGCAATCGTGCCTACCTCGCCATGGGCGGAACCTCTATGGGTATCGCCGGATCGATCGTCGACCCCAACTTCTTCGAATCCTACCTTGGGATGCGCGTCGAAAGCATCGATATGACCGAATTCGTCCGCCGGATGGATCGCGGCATCTTCGACTCTTCGGAGAAGAAGAAAGCCCTCGCTTGGACCAAAAAGAACTGCCGCGAAGGCAAAGACTGGAATTCCCCAAAAACGAAACGTCCTCGCGCCCAACTAGACAAGGAGTGGGAAAAATCCGTCGAAATGTCCCTGATCGCCCGGGACCTGATGGTCGGCAACCCTGCGCTAGCCAAAGCCGGATTCGGCGAGGAAGCCCTTGGTCACGATGCCATCGTCGCCGGTTTCCAGGGCCAGCGCCAATGGACCGACCACTTCCCCAACGGCGACTACCTCGAGGCTATCCTCAATAGCTCATTTGACTGGAACGGTCGCCGCGCTCCCTATCTCGTCGCTACGGAAAACGACGCCCTCAACGGAGTTGGAATGCTATTCGGCAATCTTCTCACCAACACCGCCCAGATCTTTGCTGACGTCCGCACCTACTGGAGTCCGGATGCGGTCAAACGTGTCAGCGGGGCCAAACTTTCCGGCGGAGCTTCGGGAGGATTCCTCCATCTGATCAATTCTGGTCCCGCCGCCCTCGACGGAGCCGGACGACAAAAGATTTCCGGCAAGCCCGCGATGAAGCCTTTCTGGGAAATCAGCGATGCAGAGGAAAAGGCCTGCCTCGAAGCCACCAGCTGGCACCCCTCCATCACCGAGTATTTCCCTGGAGGAGGTTGGTCGACCCGCTTCCTCACGCCTGGTTCCATGCCCTGCACTATCCACCGGCTCAACCTTGTCCGCGGACTCGGTCCCGTTCTTCAAATTGCCGAGGGCCAAACCGTCGAACTCCCGTCCAAGGTGAACCAGATTCTGGAAGAAAGAACCAATCCCACTTGGCCCACCACCTGGTTCGTACCTCGCACGGGTGGAACAGGGGTCTTCCGCGATGTCTATTCGGTGATGAACACATGGGGTGCAAACCACTGCGTACTAACCTACGGCCACGTTGGAGCTGACCTGATCTCACTCGCTTCTCTCCTGCGGATTCCTGTCTACATGCACAATGTGGATTCGGAAAAAGTTTTCCGCCCCTCGGCATGGAACGCCTTTGGGACGGCCGACCTCGAATCAGCCGACTTCCGTGCCTGCGCTAACTACGGTCCCCTCTACCGCTAAGCCAAATGACGATTCCCCCTTTCGCAATCTGAGTTCACGATTCATGAACCCCTCCTACCCGTCAATTGAGCTTCTTGCCGAACGCGCCCGGCAGCGCATGCCCGGTTTCGCCTACGACTACCTCGCCGGGGGTTGCATGGCCGAAGTGAATCTTCATAAAAACACGAGCGACATCCGTGCCGTGGAGCTCCGCCCCGCCTACTTACGTGACTACAAAGGCGCTTCCCAAAAAACCACCCTCTTCGGCCGCGAATACTCTTCTCCGTTTGGAATCGCCCCCGTTGGCCTCCAGAGCCTGATGTGGCCGAAGTCGTGTGAGATCCTTGCCCGCACTGCGCGCAGGCAAAACATCCCCTTCGTCCTCAGCACGGTCACCACCGCCAGCATTGAAACCATCTCAGAAATCACCGAGGGGGACTTCTGGTTCCAGCTCTACCATCCCGCTGAAGATTCGCTCCGCGACAAACTCCTGCGTCGTTGCGCCGATGCCGGCTGTAAGACCCTCGTCCTTCTCGCCGATACCCCCACCTTCGGCTACCGCCCCAAGGAAATCCGCAACGGGCTATCCGTCCCTCCCAAGATGAGCCTCCGAAATGTTTTCCAGATGTGCACCCGACCAACTTGGTCTTTCTCCCAACTTTTTGCAGGCATTCCTCAATTCGCCACCCTCAAGCCCTACATCCCCGCCGGACTTTCAATGAAACACCTCGGGCTCTTCATGAATAAGACCTTCAGTGGCCGGCTCACCGCTTCCCGCATCCGCGCCATCCGGGACCAGTGGAAAGGAAACCTGGTAATCAAAGGAATCGTCAACCCCGAGGACGCCGAACTCGCTCTTTCCCTTGGTGCCGATGGTCTTATCGTCTCGAACCACGGCGGTCGCCAGCTCGACCAAGGTCAGTCGACCGTCAAATCCACCGCCGCACTGGCAAAACAGTTCAAAGGCCGCACCAAAATCATGATGGACGGAGGCATCCGCTCCGGCTCCGACATCGCCGTCGCCATGGCCAGTGGGGCTGAATTCACCTTCCTGGGCCGCGCGCCGATGTATGGGGTTTGTGCCATGGGCGCTGCGGGAGGCGATCAGGTCGTTGAAATCCTCCAAAAACAACTCCAACAAGTGATGGAGCAACTCGGATGCGAGGTTTTGGAACATCTTCCACGCCACCTCGTCTGATAAGCACCCCATCAACCGATGAGCCTCTCTCTCGATCTCGTTCCCTATGGGGGTTGGACCAAAGCCGTTCGGATGCGACGCGACGGATGGGAATTGATTGCCCCGCTCGAGATTGGGCCTCGCATTCTACGGTTCGGCCCAATGGACGGCCCCAACGTTCTTTTTGAAAACAAAGAGCAGATGGGAAAGACGGGCGCCAAGGAGTGGATGATCTACGGTGGGCACCGACTCTGGACCGCCCCCGAAAACGAGCAGTGCTACGCCCCGGACAACGACCGCGTCTCCTTTGAACTTTTGCCCGAAAAAGGATGCCGCCTCACCGGAGAAATGAATCCAAAGTTTGGCTGGCAAAAAAGCCTGGAAATCCTCTGGAACCCAAATGGCCTCGTCCAAATCGAACATCGCCTCATGAACTCCACCGGAAAAGCTCTCCCCGTCAGTCCGTGGTGCCTGACCGTTCTCAATCAGGGTGGAATCGCCTTCGTCCCCCAGCCTGCCTACGTCCCCCACCCCATCGATCTTCCCAAGGGCACCAAGTTCTCGATGGACGATTATCTTCCCAACCGGAACCTGACCCTCTGGAAATATACCGACCTGGCAGACCCCCGTATCCACCTCGGTCGGAATCTGTGGACTCTTGCGCAAAAGAAAGAGACCAAATCTTTCAAGATCGGTTTCTGCCACACCGAAGGCTGGATCGGATATCAGCTGGGTGATCTCTTTTTCGCCAAATGGATCTCCCACGAAAAGGAGGCGACCTACCCAGATCGGGACTGCAATACAGAGCTCTTCACCAATGGAGATATCCTGGAAATCGAAAGCCTCGCACCCGAAAAGCCCGTCTCTGCCAAATCTCACAGCATTCACTTCGAATGGTGGCATATCGCCAAAGTAAAATTCACCCCAAACGACGAAGCATCGATTCTAAAACACATCGCCGCCCTGCCTCGACCAACTCTGTGAATCATCGAAAACGAGCCCGGGTCATCTGGGAGCGCGACTCAGTGGAGGCGGAGCGGAGTCTGGGCCATTCGATCGAGTTTTTAGTCACTCGACCAGACGGATTCGCCTAATTCAACAACTCCTGCAGCTCCGTCCAGTCCAGTCCCCTGACAAAGTCCTCCTCACTGACCAGCGTCCCTCGAAAAAGTTCCTTTTTCCGCTCCTGCAAGCGCACGATCTTTTCCTCCACCGTGTCGCGTGCAATTAGTTTATAGGAGCTTACGATCTTGTTCTGCCCAATTCGGTGTGCCCGAGCCGTCGCCTGATCCTCCACCGCAGGATTCCACCACGGATCAAAATGAATCACCGTGTCCGCCCCTGTAAGATTGAGACCCGTTCCGCCAGCCTTCAAACTGATCAAGAAAACTGGGATATCCTGATTTCGCTGGAAACGATCCACTTCGCCTGCCCGATCTATCGTTCCACCATCCAAATAACAGTGTGGGGTTTTCCTTCGCCGCAACTCCTCCTGAACGATCTTTAGCATCGAAACGAACTGGCTGAACACAAGAATACGATGTCCTCCCGAAATCGCTTCCTCCAAGCGATCCAAGAAGTACTCCATTTTTCCCGAAGGCTCACTCCACACCTTTGTGCCCGAGTTTGGTTGCGGGAGTAACCCCAGATGACAGCAAGCCTGGCGCAAGCGCATCAGCACCGTTAGCACCGCAATCCGATCTCTTCCCCCCGACGCCTTACCCGAAAGTTCACTGACCTGCTTTCTTCCTTCTTCCAAAATCTGGCGGTACACCCCCTTCTGTTCATCGGTAAGCTCGCAGTAGGCGATCTGTTCAATCTTTGCGGGAAGATCCTTGGCCACTTCCGCCTTGGTTCTCCGCAAAAGAAAAGGTCGGACCCGTTGACGTAACCTTTGCTGGGCTTTCTCATCGCCCAGTTTCGCCACAGGAATTTCATACCGGTCGCGAAAATCGGTCGCCGTCCCGAGATAACCTGGCATGAGGAAATCGTAGATCGACCAAAGATCGAGCAAGGAATTCTCCAAGGGGGTGCCCGTTAAAACCATCCGATGATCACTGACCAACTTTTTTACGGAAACCGCAGTCTGACTCGTCCGATTTTTGATATTTTGTGCCTCATCCAAGATCACCGCATCGAACTCTTGCTTCTCATACTCAGCGATATCCCGTCGCAACAGGGCATAACTGGTAACGACAAGGTCATACTCTGGAATCTTCGAAAGCAGGGCTTTTCTGCCAGCCCCATGCAACGCCAGTACTTTCAAGTCTGGAGCAAACTTCTTGGCCTCGTCCAACCAGTTCATCACCAAACTGGTCGGGCAAAGAACTAAACCTGGAAGCTTTGTTTTATTTTGGGCTCTCCGCAGCTCCAAGAAAGCCAAGGTTTGCAATGTTTTGCCCAAACCCATCTCATCCGCCAGAACTCCCCCAAAGTGATTCTTCGCAAGATAAAGCAGCCAACCAATACCCTCCCGCTGATAGGGCCGGACGATTTTTTCCAACCGCTCTGGTAGCTTCGCCTGCTCATAAGCAACTAAATCCGCAGGAGGTTTCCAATTCGACTTTCCACTAACGACCCAACCCGTCCCCCGAATCGCCTCCCCAAAGTAACCTCGGAACCGCTTCTCCAATTTATACCGTGTTCCATCGTTTCGAACTTGGCAATCCTTTAACACCTCCTGAAATTCCGCCACATCGTCCGTAGGGACTAAAGCAATTCTTCCTCCTGCCAATCGGTGATGACTCAACCCCGTCTGTAATAATCTCTGCACTTCCGCAGGAGTTAGTGCATCCCGATTTCCACCCGATCGAAAATCTACCTCCACCGTCAACCAGGAACCTCCCGTATCTCTTAAAGTTACCTCCGGCGCCACATAATCACATCGGTTCAACAACGACTCCATCCTCGGCGTGACCTTCACCTCCCACTTCTGCTTCCAACGCGGAAGAATGTTCGCAAGAAAAGCACCCACCTTCCCCTCTCCTGCCAAGGTGTAGCGCTCTGCTGCCCGTTGCCCTGGCAAAAAACCTGCCGCCAACAACTCCCTCTGGGCCGTCCGCTCAATCGCCCTTCCTCGCACCCGATATCTTTTCGGATCCGTTCCGTCCGGCATCCACGCATCCATACCCTCATTTTGCCCAGGCATACCCGCCAACACATGGGACTCCTTTCCATAGACCGCTTCCAATTGGCAGCTAATCCCAGAAAGAAGTCCATCCAACTCGACCCGAATGGCAGGTGCCATCGTCTCAAACTGCAAGCCACGCAACCTCTCCCCAGGTTCCACACGCACATGCCGCTCTAACAACGGCATCTCCCTCTGCAAAAAAGTCGCAAGCCCTTCACGTGCCACCGATCGCTCCCCTTTTCGCAACCCCTCGTATGCAACTGGCAAACTGTCCAGAAGCTCTAAATGATCCCCCGTAAATCGCCAGCGACCATGACTCCCTTCCAATACTTCACTTCCCTCAGGCCCTGCAGGGGCCACTAGAAGATCCAAATGCAAAATTCCCCCCTCATCCAACTCCGCTCTTAGCCGAGTCCCCTCCACAGCTCGTGAAACGACAAAATGCTTTTTTCGTCCAAGAAAGATCCGCGGATGCCCCAACAAGACAGGGAAAAAAAGATCTCGGTCAGCGGAGTTTAATTCAGCCTCCCCATGAACCGAAGCCCCCTCCATTTTTTCTAACATTGATAAAAGCACCGCGTCCGACTCATCCACAATGTACGGCTCGACCTTTTCAACCGGTACCGCATCCAAACTCTTCGTCGGTCCACCGTCGACCGATGCTTCCACGGTAAGCGGAATTTTTCCCGCACGCCATGCCTTGCCCAAATCGAGTGGGAGATGCACCTCCAGACAGAGCGGCTTGGATCCTTTACCTGCTAATTGACCTAAAACCCGAGGGAATCGTGGTGCCATCGCCCGTGCCGCTGCAGCGACAGGCCCGGCTACAGCGCCGTTCGGTCGATGCACCGGCCCCCCTGCCGCCTTGCCGTTTTTCTCCAAATATTTCAGGCTTAAAGCAATGACGTGCGGACAAACAGTTCCGTACTCTCTGGCTTGTCGGCAACTACATAAATTTTCCACATCCGAAAGTCTTTTTCCCAATTTCAACCGCGCATTCACAGTGCCCGTCCCAGCCTGAACTACGCCCCCCAACATTGGATCCACCCAATCCACAGACATCACCTTGCCCGCCTCCCATAGAGAACGGCCCTCCTGCATCGCCCTCCATCCCCCGATTTCCAACAACATCTCTTTCGAGAGCACGGAAGGTGCCGAATTAGTTTCCGACATACTCCTAAATCCTATGAAAAACCGACAAGACGAAGCAATACCCCCCTCCACCCCCTGTGCCATCCTTGGGAACAAC
>Ga0209088_10002110_pt1 | contig 12460 bp, 13 predicted proteins | sample S_140625_EF_Meta_FD_187324 | JGI IMG/M metagenome (GOLD analysis project Ga0209088, IMG submission 187324) | Freshwater microbial communities from Lake Simoncouche, Canada to study carbon cycling - S_140625_EF_MetaG (SPAdes) (version 2) | ecosystem: Environmental > Aquatic > Freshwater > Lake ...
TCGACAGGCTGCTGGAATGGACCGTGAGGGATGAGAAAAAGTCTTAGCTCAGCCTAGTAGTTACCCCATCACCTTTGCTTGGCGGTCTGCTTAAGATGAATCACAAAAGAACGGGCGTTCTTTTTTATTGCGTCTTTTAGCAAATCAAAACAATTCATACAAAGAGGTGAAAGATGAAATCCATAAAGTGGAAACTTGCACTGCTTGCTACAGCAACCGCCGCCTTTTTGGTGGGTTGCGGTGGTGGTGGCGCCGATCAAACCAGCCAACGCGCAGGCATCACATCCGTGAAAGTCATGGGCGACAGCCTGGCAGACAGCGGCACATTCAAAGGCATTCCCACCAACGGTCGAATTTTTTCGGTGCAAGACAGCGCCAGTGAGCCCAACACAGTTTGGACAGAACGCATTGCTGCACTTTTGGGCACCCCTCAACTTTGCAACTTTTTCAAATACACGGGTGCTGCAGCTTCCCCATTTTCCTTGGTACCCGGTTGCTCTAGCTATGCCGTGGGCGGGGGTCGCATCAACAACTTCAGCCCTCAAACGGGTGGCGGTGCTTCACCTTTCTCCATTACTTATCAATTGCAAGTTGCATCTTCTGCTGGCAACTACAAAAGCACCGATTTGCTTCTCATTGATGGCGGCGGCAACGACGCAGCCGATTTGGTAGGCGCTTACCTCAACGCTGCCAAAGATGGTGGCAGCAGCTATGCGGCCATGGCAGGCACGCTCATTCCAGCAGCCACCTTAGGTCCCATGTTGGCTGGCGGCCAATCAGGTATGGCACAAGCAGGCGGAGCCTATATGGTGGCCTTGGCAGACAAGTTTTACGGCAGCATCAAAGCCAACGCCTTAGACAAAGGTGCAGAGCGCATCGCTGTACTCAACATGCCTGGCATTACCAACACGCCTCGATTCCAAATGGTGTTGAGCGGTATTGCTGCATCTTATGGCGGCGGGGTTGCCGGTGCAGGTGCTCGTGCCCAATCAGAGGCTTTGTTCAAGTCATGGGTAGAGGCCTTCAATGCGCGCCTTGCCACTTTGGTGGCCAACGACAAACGGATTGTGTTGGTCGACTTCTACACGGCATTCAATGACCAAGTGGCCAACCCAGCGCAATATGGTTTAACCAATGTCACCACCCCTGCTTGCCCCATCACTGGCATGGGTGCCGACGGCTTGCCTTTGTACAACTTCCAAACTTGTACAGCGGCTGCATTGTCGGCCATGACTCCGCCAGCAGGCGCAACGGGTGGCAGCAACTGGTGGCAAACCTATGCTTTCTCAGACGGCTTCCATCCCACACCATTGGGCTATCAGCTGCTGAGCCAGTTGGTTGCAAAGTCTTTAGCCACAGCAGGTTGGTTGTAAATCTCAGCGAAGGACAAAAATCATGAAATCTAAATTCTGCTTTGCGCTGTCAGCGATCACAGCACTCTCTGCACTTACTTTTGGTACCGTGGCTCAAGCTCAATCACAGGGCAGCTGGCTGGTTCGCGGCGGCATCATGCAACTTGCGCCGCAAGTCACAAGCGGCACCTTGACGGCCCCCTCACTTCCAGGCGCACAATCAAGTGTCAGCAACAGCACTCAATATGCGGGTGGCATCACATACATGCTCAGCAACAGTGTGGCCATTGACTTGCCAATTGCTTTGCCTTTTAAACACAACCTCTATGGTGCTGGCAGCATCGCAGGCGTTGGCAAAATTGGTGATACCAAAGCCATTCCCGCCACTGTCATGGTGCAATACCGTTTTGGTGAGTCCAGTGGCATGTTTCGTCCTTACTTAGGCTTGGGCGTCACCTATGCCAAGTTCGATGGCGAGCACACCACCGCTGCACTTTCTGGGCTCACAGGTGGCACACCGCTTACGCCAACCACGCTGTCTATTCAATCCAAATTGGCTGCAACCATGCAAATGGGTGCTTCTTACAAAATTGATGAGCGTTGGTTTGTAGATGGTGCAATTACCAAAACGCCGCTGAAAACTCGCAACACTTTGTCCACCGGTCAAACCTTGGACATCACCCTTAACCCCATTGGCATTAGCTTGGGCGTGGGCATGCGTTACTAAGCGTTACGAAACGAATGAAAAAAACACCTCTAGGGGTGTTTTTTTTGGTCAAGTCCTTTTGTTTTAAGCCCCTACAGCTTGTTCTTTGAAATTATTTTTATGTTGCCGCCGACTGTGGGTCTTCTTTTGTGCAGGACTTTCCCATCCTGGAAACACAAGAACTGCTGGATGACATTGAAGGGCTATCGCAAAAATTTTTGCACGATCTATACCCAAATTAATGCGGTCATTTTCGATGGCCGAAATGGTCGGTTGAGGTATACCAGTGATCTCTGCCAATTGCCCTTGGCTAAGTTCTTGGAGTTCTCGCAAGATTCGGAGCGTTTCGCCAACGGTAACTTCAACTCTTTTTCTTGCGGGTTTAAATTCTGACATGTCAGTTCTTTTCGTAGTCATGTGGGGTTACCTCAACAACTTGAATCCTTAAAACTTTGGCGATCACTTTGTAAATGACTCGCCACTGCAAACTTAAACGAGATGAGCGATAGCCCGTCCACTTGCCAGTGAGCGCTTCATCGCGAAATCCCTTGATGCGCCGTAGCCCTGCAGGGCCAGAAAGTGTCGCAATGTTTTTCCAAGTTTCATACCGCTTCAATATCTCTGTGGGCACGCGTTTTGAAAGTTGCTTTTCGACATGACGGTGTTCTTGGATTTCCCACATGAGATCATCGTTACATACCATTTATAGTATGTCAACCTACAAAGGCTGTCAATGCATTTGATTGCGAACGCCCACCGAATCAGGCTGCTGCGCGATTGAGCCTATCTCGCACACCTTCCCACTCGGGGGTCTCGGGGGGTGTCTCAATCCAAATGGTTCGAACACCTCGCGCATCAAAATTGCGCAACACACTGAACAAGTCATGCGCAGCTTGCGTTGCGTTGGAGGGCATGGCGCGCCAAATCAAGCCAGCACCCATGCTTTCGTGAGAAGGTTTTTGGACAGACCACAATGCCAAGTTTTGGGTATGCGGCCCTAAGGCTAACAGCGCCTTTTGCCACTCAGCAGAACTCATCAAGCGAACTTTGGCTGTGGGCGCGTAATGGGATTCCAAGGTGCCCGAGGCTCGAGGAGCTTGTGTGTGAAGTGCTTCTGGACTGACCAGTTTCAAGCCGCATCCTTGCTCGATTTGAGTGCGACTGATTTGCCCTGGTCGAAGCAGCACTGGGACCCCGCGGGTGCAATCGACAATGGTGGACTCAATGCCAACCTCGCATTCGCCCCCATCCAAAATTAAAAGTTCAGGTCCAAATTCAGTTTGCACATGCGCAGCGCTGGTAGGGCTCACACGGCCAAACAAATTGGCACTGGGCGCCGCCACACCCCAGACACCTTTTGCGGCGCAAGCCTTCAGGACTTCAAGGGCTAGAGGGTGAGAAGGGCAACGCAGGCCGACAGAATTTTGTCCGCCCGCTGCAGCTGCGGCCATTTCTTCCCGACGTGGCAAGATCAGCGTGAGCGGACCCGGCCAAAATTGCGACATCAGTTTTTGCGCAAAGTCGGGGACTGAACTGGCAAATTGATGCACTGAACCTGCAGACGCCACATGAACAATCAAAGGGTGATTGGAAGGCCTCCCCTTGGCTTTGAAAATTTTGGCAACGGCAGTTTGGTTGCTGGCGTCGGCGGCCAAACCATAAACAGTTTCTGTTGGTAAACCCAAGAGTTCGCCTGCACACAAAGCTTCGACTGCTTGCTGCACGTGCACGGGGTTGCTGCCTGAAATGATCATGGACTGATGGGTCAGATAGAGGTGATGTCGAAGTGCGGTTGGGGTGCGATGTGTTTGGCGTGCAACTTAAAAAGCTTCAATGCCCAAAATAGCCGCTGCCTTCAAAGCCACTTTGCGGACCTCTTCCGATGTTGCGCCGGTCACATTCAGGTGACCCATCTTGCGTGCCTTGCGCGCTTCAGTTTTGCCATACAAATGCAAGTGGGTGCCAGGCAATGCCAAAACAGCAGCCCAATCCGGCAAACGCACCGCGCCCTGTGAATCAAACCAGACATCGCCCATTAAGTTGAGCATGACGGCAGCGCTGTGTTGTCTGGGTTGCGTCAAAGGCAAACCTGCCAATGTCCGAACTTGTAAATCGAATTGCGATTGGTCGCAAGCGTCTAGCGTGTAATGCCCACTGTTGTGCGGACGCGGCGCCATCTCATTGACCACCATGCTGCCATCTTGAAGTACAAAAAATTCAATGCACAAAACGCCTACATAATCGACGCCTTCTGCAATGGAACGTGCAGCAGCCACGGCTTGCTGCTGCAAAGCTTGAGGCAAATGACCCTCATACACTTCAGTGACTGCCAAGATCCCTTCGCGGTGCAAATTGCGCTGAACCGGAAAATTCACCATGTGCCCATCGCGGCCTCGGGCCAGGATGACAGAGCACTCCAAGTCCAATGGCAACATTTTTTCCAAAACACAAGGGACTTGCTGCAACGCTTGCCATGCATCGCGCAAAGCCGTTTCATCTTTCACACGGACTTGGCCTTTGCCGTCGTAACCCATGCGCGCAGTTTTCAAAATGCCGGGCAGCAAGTTTTGATTCAAGGCCACTGTCAATTGGTCTTTCGTCTCAATCACAGCATAAGGGGCACAAGGGACGCCGCATTTCACGAAGTGCGCTTTTTCTGCAGCACGGTCTTGTGCAATGGCCACCGCATCGGCGCCGGGAGACACAGGCCTGAGCTTGGCCAATTCACGCAGAGCTTGAGCAGGCACATTTTCAAACTCAGTGGTAATGGCAGCACTGCACGCTGCCAATTCTTTCAAGCCACTTGAATCGGTGTAATCTGTTTGAATGTGGCGATGGCTGACACGGCCTGCCGGGCTTTGAGCATCGGGGTCAAGCACCGCTGTGAAATAACCCATGGTTTGGGCTGCATGAACAAACATGCGCCCCAATTGGCCACCGCCCATCACACCCAATGTGAGAGGTTCAGCAGTAGAGGAAAGGCCATTGCTTGAACTACCTCCTGGCAACAAAGCTACAGACTGTGTCATGCCACTCATGCACCACCTACAGGGGGCAGGGTCATGGCTTGCGCCGCAGCCGTTTGATCTTTTCTGAATTGTTCCAGTTTGGCCTGCAATGGCGCATCGTTTTGAGCCAGCATGGCCACCGCAAACAATGCGGCATTGGCCGCCCCTGCCGCACCAATGGCAAAGGTGGCCACTGGAATGCCTTTGGGCATTTGCACGATGCTGTGCAAGGAATCAACCCCTTGCAAATGTTTGCTGGACACAGGCACGCCCAACACCGGTACCACTGTTTTAGCCGCTAACATACCAGGCAAGTGCGCTGCACCCCCTGCGCCAGCAATGATGGCCATCAACCCACGTTCAAGGGCCGTTTCGGCATATCTGAACATTTCATCGGGCATTCTGTGGGCTGAAACCACTTGAGCCTCGTGATCGATGCCAAACTGTTGGAGAATCTGGACTGCGTGCTGCATCGTGTCCCAGTCAGAGCTGGATCCCATGACCACGCCAATGCGTGTTTTGGCTTTGGATGCTGTGTTTGGCATGTTTGGCTTTGCTCAAGCGTCTAGACGCAGTAGGTAAGATGGAAAAACTGTTTCGGCTGAATTTCAGCCGAATCCTTGAATTTTAAGGTTTAGGCCATAGGTCTGGTAAATATGATTGATGTCACCGTAGAAACATTTGAAGCTGAGGTCATTGCGGCCTCCATGACCACCCCCGTTTTGGTCGATTTTTGGGCGCCCTGGTGCGGTCCTTGCAAAACTTTAGGCCCCCTCTTGGAAAAGGTAGAAATCGCCTATGGCGGGCGCTTCAAGTTGGTCAAAATTGACTCTGACCAAGAGCAACAATTGGCTGCTGCCTTTGGCATCCGCTCCATTCCCACTTGCGTCTTGCTCAAAAACGGTCAACCTGTAGATGGCTTTATGGGCGCTGTGCCAGAAGGCAAATTGCGCGAATTCCTCGACAAACACGTACCCGGTGAAAACGAAGTTTTGGCTGAAGCTGAAGTGCAAGAGGCTGAAGCCTTGTTGGAATCAGGCGACCTAGAGACGGCTCAAGCCAAACTGATGCAAGCGCTTGAAGCCAACCCCGACAATGACGATGCGCGCTTTGACTTGGTCAAACTGCTCATCAGCATGGGCCAGCTCCAAACAGCTTCCACTGTGCTGAGCCCCTGCCTGTCTCAAATTCCGCTCAAGTTGCGCTTTGAAGCCTTGAAACAGTGGCTCGATGCTTTGGCATTTGTCACCACCGATCCGATGGGCCAATGGCCTTTGGAAAAGTTTGACGAACTCATTGCTGTCAACAAACGTGACTTCGACACTCGCTATGCCAAAGCCCGAGTGCTGTTGGCCAGCGACGATTGGACAGGCGCCATGGACGAGCTTTTAGAAATTATCATGCGCGACAAAAAGTGGAGTGACGAAGCTGCGCGCAAAACCATGGTGGGATTGTTGGAGTTGCTCACGCCGGTAGCGCCTAAAGGCGGCGCCGAACACACGGGCAAAACAGCTGGCGGTATTGAACTCATGGGTCAAAGTGCCATTCAAGAAGACCCGCAAGCGGCCATGGTGTCGAGCTATCGGCGCAAGCTCAGCATGATGCTGAACTGATGCGCACGGCGTGTTAAGTTCATCAACACTTGGTGCTGACTTGATTATCTGGTAGCGCCCGCCTGCGCCTCAATCAGGCTGTGCATGCTGCGAAGCATGCCGGCCATCATCAAAGCCTCTCCCACCACAAACATAGGCCCCACTAAAAGACCCACCACATCGTCTACAAAGGCCGGTTTGCGGCCTTCAAAGATGTGGCCGACGAACTGAATGATCCAACCCATCACAAACACAATCAGGCCAGGAAACCAAGCAGCGTCGTAAAGCGCATTCATGCCCCAGCCCATTGCCGCATCGGGCGTATGAGCGAATGCAATCAGAGCCCCATTCACCAAGCTGGTGGCGAGCCCAAGCAACAAGTTGCCTCGTGAAAGGTACCAAAGACTTGAAAGCACCCAAAGCAAGCCCGCCAAGGTGACCGTTTGGCCTGCAATGTCGAAAGATACCAAGGACAGCAACATGCCAATGGACAAGACGATCAGGGGGATACCCACCAAGTGCGTAACGATGTTGCGACGGTCGCGATGGTAGTGCGCGTACTGCACCATCAGCTCAGACGCTGAGCGAAACAAACTGATCATGAAAAGCTTCTCCCAGATTAGAAGCAAAGCCAAATTAACGCGTTAAACGCAGCAGTGCTTCTTCGTATTTTGCCGAGGTCTTCTCAATCACTTCACGGGGTAAACGAGGAGCGGGAGGCGTTTTATCCCAAGGCTTGCCGTTGACCAAGGTGCTTTCAAGCCAATCACGCAGAAATTGCTTGTCGTAGCTGGGTGGATTCACACCTTCTACATAGCTTTCAGCCGGCCAGTAGCGGGAAGAATCGGGCGTGAGCACCTCGTCCATCAACACCAGGGTGCCATCGGCATCGAGTCCAAATTCAAATTTGGTGTCGGCAATGATGATGCCTTTTTCGGCTGCAATGGCACTGGCTGCTTTGTAGAGGGCAATGCTGATGTCTTTGATGCGCGTGGCCAAGTCAAGGCCAATCATGTCCACTGTTTTTTCAAACGTGATGTTTTCATCGTGCTCGCCCACGGCGGCTTTGGCGGCGGGTGTGTAAATGGGCTCTGGCAATTTGCTAGCGTTCTTCAAACCTGCAGGCAACTTCACACCACACACGGCTTGAGATTCTTGGTATTCCTTCCAACCGCTGCCAGCCAAGTAACCTCGCACCACGGCCTCCACAGGCAGAGGTTTCAAACGCTTCACCAACATAGAGCGACCTTGAACTTGCGATACTTCTGCCCCACTCACAGCACTTTCAGGCGCATCGCCTGTCAAGTGAATAGGGCAGAGGTTCAAGCCCTTGGGGCCGAGTTTGTCAAACCAATACAAAGCCATTTGTGTGAGCAACACGCCTTTGCCTGGAATGGGCTCGCCCATGATGACATCAAAGGCACTGATGCGGTCGGAGGCCACCATCAGAATGCGATCGGTGCCTACCGCATAGTTGTCTCTGACTTTGCCACGCGCGAGCAAGGTGAGAGAAGTGAGCGCGGAAGTGTGCAATGCAGAAACGGTCTTCATAGTGCCTGCATTATCGAGCCAATTTCAGTGAACAACTTGCGCCAATTCGCCTTTTGCGTATTGCGCTGCGACCACTTGCAAGCTGTGTCCTTTGATTTTGGACGCCTGTCCAACGCAACCAAACTCGATGTAGCGTTGTTTGCAAATTTGCTTAGCGGCTTCACGTGCAGGCTTGAGCCATTCGCGAGGATCAAACTTCTCGGGGTTTTGCACCATGAACTTGCGCACTGCGGCTGTCATGGCCAAGCGAATGTCGGTATCGATGTTGATCTTTCGCACACCAAACTGAATGGCCTTTTGAATTTCTTCGACCGGCACCCCATAGGTTTCTTTCATGTTGCCACCATATTCACGAATGATGGCCAACAAATCTTGTGGCACGCTGGAAGAGCCGTGCATCACCAAGTGGGTGTTGGGAATGCGTTTGTGAATGGCTTGGATGCGGTCAATGGCCAAAATGTCGCCCGTGGGCTTGCGCGTGAATTTGTAAGCGCCGTGGCTGGTACCAATGGCAATGGCCAAGGCATCAAGCTGTGTGCGCTTGACAAAATCGGCGGCTTGTTCAGGGTCGGTCAAGAGCTGTTCGTGTGTCATGACCGCATCGGTGCCGTGACCATCTTCTTTGTCGCCTTGCATGGTTTCCAAGGAGCCTAAGCAGCCCAACTCACCTTCAACCGTAATGCCCAACTTGTGCGCCATGGCCACCACTTTTTGCGTCACTTCGAGGTTGTAGTCATAGCTGGCAATTGTTTTGCCATCGGCCTCCAAGCTGCCGTCCATCATGACGGAGCTGAAACCCAAATTGATAGCGCCTTGACACACGTCAGGGCTTTGGCCGTGGTCTTGGTGCATCACCACAGGAATATCAGGGTAGGACTCGACGGCTGCTTGAATCAGGAGCTTCAAAAAGCCTTCACCCGCATATTTGCGAGCGCCAGCAGAAGCTTGCATGATCACAGGCGCACCCGTTTCTTTGGCAGCCTCCATGATGGCCTGGACTTGCTCCAGATTGTTGACGTTGAAAGCAGGAATGCCGTAGCCATTGGCGGCAGCATGGTCCAGCAACTCACGCATTGATACGAGTGCCATATTGAAAAGTCCCAGATTGAATGAATATTTCCCAAGCCAACTTGTCGCCATCCATTCTCAAGCACTGAGGTTTGAAAAAAGACATGTAACTGGCTTGTAACTGGTCATGATTTTAACAAGCGTCTGTGAAAATTCTGAGTTTATTGGCCAGTCCGACTATGATTTAAATGATGTTCGCAAACCTTCCCCCAATGCAAGACCGCCAATCAGCGCCAACTTGGCGAGTTCCCGCCGCCATCAGCCTCGGTTTGATGTTGCTCTTATTGGCGTGGGACTTTTCGGGTGGAGACATGAAGATGGCCGCGCTCTGGGGTGACAGTGCAGGTTTTGCTTTGCGCCAGCATTGGTGGATGGTCAAGGTGATGCATGAAGGCGCTCGAACATTGGGATGGCTCTTCTTGTTGGGGCTGCTGGTCGGCATTTGGCGGCCTTGGGGCACCCTCCGGTCCTTGGCTAGCGCAGAGCGAGCCGCCCTTTTTGTGAGTGTTGTGTGTGCTTTGCTGTCTGTCACGTTGCTCAAAGGGTTCAGCCAAACCAGCTGCCCTTGGGACTTGCAAGTCTTTGGGGGGCAAGTTCCTTACGTATCACATTGGAATATTTGGGTTCGCGATGGTGGCGTGGGTCATTGCTTTCCTGCCGGTCACGCATCAACAGGCTTTGCCTTTATGGCGAGCTATTTTGGTTTGAAGCAAAACAGGCCAAGCGCTGCGACCAAATGGTTGCTATGCGCCTTGGTCATTGGCTTTGTCCTGGGCATTTCACAACAAATGCGGGGCGCTCATTTCATGAGCCATACGCTTTGGACCGCCTGGCTTTGCTGGACCGTGGGTTGGCTGAGCCACGCTTTGTTTCATCGTTTTTTCAATCCCTTGCGCACCATTTAAAAAAATGGAAAGGGGTCCAAATTCAAAAATTTGTACCCCTGATAGATTGGCGCTTGTTGAGGAAGTTAATCTTTACTCAGCACGACACAGTTTGAGCATATTGGTACCCCCTGGTGTGCCCATAGGCTCACCACAGGTTATGGCATAGATATCTCCCGTTGACACAATGTTGCGCTTCTTCAAATGCATTTCGGCTTGCGACAAGGCTGTGTCGAGGTCTGTGCTGGTGTCCATCAACAAGGGGCGAACATTGCGGTACAAAGCCATTTTTCTTTGCGAGCTGACCTTGGTGGTTAAAGCATAAATTGGAATTTTGACGCGATGGCGGCTCATCCACAAAGCAGTTGAGCCCGATTCGGTCAGGGCCACAATGCCTTTGGCATTGAGATGGTGCGCCGTAAACAAGGCCCCCATGGCAATCGATTGGTCAATGCGGCTGAAGGTTTGCCCACTGAAATCGGCATCCAGTTCATACTCTTCGGCGGCCTCCGCAGCCAAACAAATTTTGGCCATTTCTACAACGGTTTCAAGGGGGTACTTGCCGGCAGCTGTTTCTGCGCTCAACATGACGGCATCGGTGCCATCCAAAACAGCGTTGGCCACATCACTGACTTCAGCGCGCGTAGGCACTGGGTTGGTGATCATGCTCTCCATCATTTGGGTGGCCGTGATGACCACCTTGTCGTGCGCACGGGCCAATTTAATCATGCGCTTTTGCAGAGCAGGTACCACGGCATTGCCCACTTCAACGGCCAAGTCGCCCCGAGCCACCATGATGCCGTCGCTGGCCAACAAAATTTCTTCTAGGCGTGGAATGGCTTCTGCGCGCTCAATTTTGGCAATCAAGCCAGGCTTGTGGTTGTACTCGGCAGCGGCCACATTGGCCAACTGTCGAGCCATTTCCATGTCGGTGGCATTTTTGGGAAAACTCACAGCCACGTAATCGGCTTGAAAACTCATGGCCGTTTTGATGTCTTCCATGTCCTTGCCTGTGAGGGCCGGTGCAGTGAGGCCGCCACCTTGTTTGTTGATCCCTTTGTTGTTGGACAACTCACCGCCCAACTTCACGGTGGTGTTCACTTTTTCACCTTGTACGGCGTCAACCGTCAGCACAATCAAGCCATCGTTCAACAGCAGCACATCGCCGGCCTTCACGTCGCGGGGGAGTTCTTTGTAATCAAGTCCGACCCCTGTTAAGTCGCCAGGTTCGGTGCGGGAGGCGTCAAGCACAAACTTGGCACCTGGCTCCAACATCACTTTACCTTCGACAAACTTACCCACGCGAATTTTGGGACCTTGCAAATCGGCCATGATGGCCACCTCTCGGCCAGCCCTGGCTGCCGCCTCTCTCACCAACCGAGCTCGGTCAATGTGGTCCTGCGCTTTGCCATGACTGAAGTTCAAACGAACCACATTCACCCCTGCGCGAATCATGGCTTCGAGCAAAGCAGGATCGCTGGAGGCGGGGCCTAAGGTGGCAACAATTTTGGTAGCACGGGTTGGCATTTGGAAAAGTCTCCGGTGTAATTTAATTTCAATTTTCCCACGAAATGAGTTACATCCCGAGAACAAATGATCAGTTGTCGCCTTTGATGCCTGCTTTTTCAACCACGCGCGCCCAACGGCTCAATTCGTTTTTGGCCAAATCGCTCATGCGCTCAGGCTTGCCACCGGCTATGACCAAGCCTTGCTTGTTCATGGTTTCTTTGACATCGGGCAATTGCAGCAAGGCATTGATGTCGGCATTCAGTTTAGCCACCACATCAGGGGGTGTGCCCGCGGGCACAAAGACGCCATACCAAGTTTCAACCACACCGTTGGCCACGCCCAACTCTTTCAAGGTTGGCACATTGGGAAATGCTGGTGAGCGCTCTGGGCTCATTAAGGCCAACATGCGCAAAGAGCCATTTTGCAAATGCGGCGCAGCCGTTTGCAAAGCCACAATGCTGGCGTCAACATGCCCACCCATTAGATCGGTGAGCGCACCAGAGGTTCCTTTGTAGGGCACGTGCAAAAGCTTAAGGCCCGTTTCTTGGGCTAACAATTCCATGGCCAAATGTTGCGGCGAGCCTGTTCCGGGAGACGAGTAATTCAAAACACCTGGCTGTTTTTTGGCAGACTCTTGAAAGTCTTTGAAGGTGTTCAAGGCCGACTTGCCCGATGTAGCCACACCCAGCGCACTGGTGCCCAGCAGAATAACGGGGGCAAAGGCTTGATGCGGATTGAAAGGCAGTTTGGGCATCAGTGCCGGAAACGTGCCGTGTGCAGTGGCAGTGAC
>Ga0209088_10002112_pt1 | contig 12452 bp, 16 predicted proteins | sample S_140625_EF_Meta_FD_187324 | JGI IMG/M metagenome (GOLD analysis project Ga0209088, IMG submission 187324) | Freshwater microbial communities from Lake Simoncouche, Canada to study carbon cycling - S_140625_EF_MetaG (SPAdes) (version 2) | ecosystem: Environmental > Aquatic > Freshwater > Lake ...
CCAGTTAACTACACACCTGAGGAGTGTCAGGTTAATGGCTCTCTTTCGACCTACAACCACCCCCAGTACCGACAAGCACACATAGATGTGCGAGCAAAAATCGAGCAGGCGATCAGCCGCACGCTTTACAAAACTTACTACTTTGACCGTTTTTACTGGTCTGGTCAGGAGCTAACAAAACATACCGATAGGGACGCTTGTGAAATAAGCGCCACCGTACACATCGGAACAAACCTTCAAGAGCCCTGGCACATCTGGATTAAAACCCCATCAGGTAATGAAAAGAGTGTACTTTTAGCCCCCGGTGACGGAATGATTTACAAAGGTTGCGAACGACCACATTGGCGGGACGCTATGCCCGGCAACACGCAGCCTGGGTTAGAGAACTGGTATCACCAGATATTTTTTCACTACGTTTTGCAGGATGGTATTAGGGCTCATTTTGCAGGGGATATTGGTCATTAAAAATGGCAGCTAAAGCTAAGACCGGCACTGCATCTATACAGCGCAGAGAGCCCAAACCCAAAACCACTTCCATCGGACAAGGTTTGATGTCCCGCCCCTGTCGCAGGGGTCGCAAAAAGCATCGTGGGCAGGGGCGCTGAGGCGGCAACTTAGGTCACACCTGAGTAGTTGTGTGGCGCTGATCAATGACGGAGGAGCAACGCAACATTGATGTCATTGCGCCCAACTGGGTAGCTATGACCATTCCTCCGCTACTGGTGTCGGCAGTTGTTGGGTTTGGGGCGTTGTGGATCCAAGTGACAAAGATCGACCAATCGCTTACAGCACTTCAGAGCGACATTACCGATCTTAAAAACGACAGCCGCGAGAGGCTGACTGATTTGGAGCGTCGTATCCGTGTTCTTGAGATGGTGAAGCGGTAGGTCGGAAATCTAGGTCAACCCACACCAGTCTTATGGACTCGAACACAGCAGCTGCAATCGCAGTTGGCGTTGCTGCCACCAGCGAGATCCTGGCTTACACCCCACTAAAAGCAAACAGCGTGATCCAGCTGCTGCTTCAGGTGTTGGGCGTTGTTTTTCCCCGTCGCCGCAGGTGAGCGACTTTCTGACCGCCGCTAGGTGGACAGATAAGACGCACCCGGCCCCCCACCAGATCGCAGCGTGGAACCAAGCGTGGGAGCACATGAGTGCAGCTCACCGCAAGGATTTCCTTGAGCTATTTCGTGCAGCCCCAGCACCAAAACAACCCACGCAAATGACTACTGCTAACCCGTTAAAGGTGCCCTACTTTTCGCAGCGAGACAGTGCTGTGCCTGGACAGGCAATGCGGATGTGCTTCTCCAGCAGCTGCGCCATGCTTACCGCGTACTTACGTCCCGGCTCGATCACAGGCCTCAACGCCGACGATCAATATCTGAAGCGGGTCATGCAGTACGGCGACTCAACAGATGCCAGCGCCCAAATCAAAGCACTCCACAGCTTTGGCATCACCGCCCGGTTCATCACCAACGGAGACTTTGCGGACCTAGAACGCCAAGTGCAAAGGGGCATACCAATTCCCTGCGGTTTTTTGCATCACGGAAGCGTTGCCCACCCCAGTGGAGGGGGCCACTGGTTATGTGTCGTGGGCACAAAAGCTCCCACTCACGTCATTGTAAATGATCCATTTGGAGAGATGGATCTAGTTGGGGGCACCTACCCCAACTCAAAAGGTGCAGGAGTGTCTTACAGCATGAAGAACTGGGGCCCTCGTTGGATGGCAGAAGGTCCCAGAACAGGTTGGGCAATTATTGCGGAAAAATGAAGACGCAGTATTTGGTGGACGTAAAACTTCAGTTCATTCTTGATAGCTACGAGGAACCAGACGACATCGCTGAAAACATTTACGCACGATGCGCCGACTTTGCGTTTTCCGAGGACCACCTGCTTCAGCTTGAAGTAATTCCGTGTCCCCTTCCACCAATCTCCACGGATGAATCACGCGATCTGCGAAACTCACCTGTTGAGCAAACGTGATGCTAAGCGCCGATTTCGAGACCACATCTTTAACGCATGGCGAGGATGCTGCGCCTATTGCGGGCGTCAGGGCGCTTCGACACTTGACCACATAAAGCCCCGATCTCGCGGCGGCAGCACCAACGTGCCCAACCTTGCCCCAGCCTGCGCTGAGTGCAACAGGCGCAAGGGCAGTGAGGAGGTGTTTAGTTGGTTCCGCCGGCAGCCCCAGTGGACTGCAGATCGGGAGGCTGACCTGCTTCTGTGGACACACCAACACTGCTACATAGATAGTGGAGCATTATTTCTGCTTGCCACTGTTGAGAGTGGGTGAATCGCATCCCCCTGCCCTCAACCACCCACACCAAGGTGCCATTGTTATCCAGTTCGGCTCGCATCTCAGGGTCCATATTGAGTCTCGGTAGGCTGGTGTGTACGCGAAGGTGCAATGGCAGACCAGCCAAAAAGCTGGATGAACATTGAAGTTCCGCTGAGCCAAGAGCTGCAGCTAGAACAGACGCTGCGCGAGGTCAGCCAGCACCCTGATACAGACAAGGTAAGGGCGCTGACAGCTTCCCTGATTCGCCAAAACTTCTACCAGCAGCAGCTGCTCAACAACGCAATCCAACACATCTCAGAGCTGGAAACGCTGGCGTTTCTTGGAGCTTCCTCAGCAGCGGACGACCTGCCCTTCTTCATGAAACTGGCACAGGAGATTTGCGACGAGCTGGGGATTAGCTGATCTCGTAGCTGATCGCAAAAAGAGCCGCAGTTTCCGAATGGCTCGTCCCTCCGCTTGTTGGACCGTCGTTCTCGACACCCCAAGCAGGTCTGCCACCTGTCCCAGAGAACGTACTTTTTGCGAGCCAAGACCATTGCGTAAAACAATCACCTCACGTTCGCGCTCTGACAGCTGCGCCAGCCCAGCGTCAAGGAACGTGTAATCGTTTTCGATCTTGTCGTAAGCATCTTCAGCATTTGAGTCCAAGATCAGCTGCCCTAGCTCACACCCGTCACTGCTTACCTTGTTGTCTAAAGATGCAGGAGTTTGGGTCCGAACTAGCAGTATGCCCAGCTCTTCTGGGCTCATTTTCATTTCCTTGGCCACCTCAATGCGGGTGGGTTCTCTGCCAAGTGTTTTGCTAAGCTCCTCAGTTGTGCGCCGAATAACTGGCAATTTTTCCGCCAGTGAGGAGGGCATTTTGATTGCGGTGTCTTTGATAGAGATCGCCCGCGTGATTCCCTGGCGAATCCACCAGTAGCTGTAGGTGGAAAAACGGTAGCCACGCTGAGGGTCAAATAGCTCGACCCCCCGCATCAACCCAATCGTCCCCTCCTGAATAAGGTCTAGCAGAGTCAAGTGCTTGACCCGCCGCGAGTATCTTTTAGCAATGTTAGTGACCAGTCTGAGGTTGGACCTCACCATCTGATCCCGCGCCCGAGCGCCAGTGCGCAGGATGCGTTTTTGGGCAAGAGTGGGAACTTGATCCTCACCCAACTCATTTTGCAATTCCTTAGCGGCTTGAATCTTTCGCCCCAGCAACAGTTCTTGCTGTGGGGTCAGGAGCGGATAGCGTCCTATATCGTTTAGATAGGACTGCATTGAAGAATCAGTTTGCATTCTTTTCACTATTTACCAAAGTTTCCGTTGCCTGAATTGCGTACTTGATCTGGGCAGCAAAGTCGTAGAGCGATCTGTTGCAAACAGCAGAGTGTTGAGCTGCTGCGTGGGTAAGCGCAGCATCAATCACTTCCAGCAACACCCCAGCTACCCCTTCAGTTGCGTGAGCCGCCTCATAGCGCGAAATGCTCATACGGCCTCCGCTCCAAATGCTGCCTCTGCGATCACGGGAAATTGCACATTGAAAATGCGTTTGCACTCCTCTGCAATAAGCCGGTGCTCCAGCTGCGTAGAAGGATCCGTGCGAACTTGGATGTAGTGAATCCAAGTGCGCAGCGTGGCGTTGGCGTAAATCGTGGTTGGCGTACAGAGAGGCAAAATACGCCTTGCCGTTTCCCGTGCTACCCCCTTGTCCAGTAACTCGTAGTACAGGCAATAGGCGTCAGCAATTACTTTGCCTGCCGACTTGCCAAAGGTTTTCTGCGCTTGCTCGCTGTAGTCATCGTGTGATGACTGGCGGTTTGAGGTGTCCTGGCGCCGGAAGTGAGGAATTTCGGCCACCGAGCTACGGGCGTAGCGGGTGCTGAACTCCTGAAAGCCGCTGAATGACTGGTGGCGCAGGATCTGGGCTGCAATGTCGCGCTCCGTTTCAATTCGCACGCACATGTTCGCCATCTGAAATGGAGACCAGTGCTTGTGCTCGATGAGGTAGCGGATCAATCGTGGCGCAGTTTCTTCGTTGTTTTGGTTAGCGGGGTTGCTGACCCGAGCCATCATTGCAATGAGCGCCTCAGCGCCATCGGTGCGGTGAACCAGTGTGACGCTCATGAGTCGTAGACAAATTTGATTGAACCCCTGCGTACAACCTCACTCTTGTTTTGGTAGAAAAAGGCGGTGCGGGGGATTTGGATTTCGCAGGTCCACCACTTCTTCAAGCAGGACTGGCACGAGCGTTGTCTGGTGATGGATTCGGGGGAATCATGACGACTCCACTCGACCTTCAGTAAAGATTTGAAACAATGTGGGCACTTCACAAGGTTTGACCCCCGGTAGTGCTTCGCACCTGCTCCAACAACGATTTCGTCTGCTGCGCCAGGAAATAATCAGCAAAGGCGGTGTGTGTCATTACCACCTGCGATGGCGGCTTGGTATTGGAATAGGACTCACGCCACCACTGGATAAACAAGTCTTCAGTCGTCATCACTGACCTCTTGATCTCTGTACTGATCAGCCAGTCCGCAGTAGAGGCCATGGAAGGGGTGGTCACGGTTTTGACGCCCGTCCATCTCGTACCACGTCTCAAGAAGGTCTTGAACGGAGTTTTGCTGCACTGGATTGCACTTGTTGCTCACAACCCGTTCCTCCCTGCTTCGAGCTGGGCGACGGAGGTAACTCCACGCACTGCATTTGAGATGGCAATGACGGCGGTGGTCAGCTCCTGGTTGTCCGCCTCAGGCCGCAGCACTTCTGCATCGGATAAGCGTTGAAGCTGCAGCGTCAATGCGGCAGTGTGATTCAGGCAGTCTTGGATCGCGTCCGAGAACCCGTTCAGGGCAAGGGTTTTGGTCATGGTTCCTCTGAGGACTTGCTGAGAGTACCGCACCGCCAGAAGAACGCAAGGCCCACTAGGCTCGTTTTCATGGTCCAAAAGCTGCGAATCGGTTACTGCCGTGTTTCCACCGCGACGGGGGAGCAGGCAGCCGCACTTATCAACCAACGCTCAAGGGTTGAGGCGTCAGGCGTTCAGGAGATCATCGAAGACATTGAAAGTGGGCTATCCCAGGAGCGCAAGGGCTACGTCGAGTTGCTGCGCCGGATCGCCACTAAAAGCATCAGTGAAATAGTCGTCACACGATTAGATCGCCTAGGCAGGGATGCCGCCGCAACCGACGCTTTCATCGCTATTGCGGCAAAGCACGGTGTCACCATCACCTGTTTAGACGGCGGGACGGTCGAAGCCCAGTCACCCCAGGGCTTTTTGCTTGCTCGCATCGCCACCTCCATGGCTGAAGTGGAGTCGCGGATGCTTTCCATGCGGGTAAAGGCTGGGTATGCCGAGGGTCGCAAGAAAGCCCGCCCCCTGCGAGGTCGTGCCGCCTGGGGCTACGCGAAAAATGCAGACAACAGCGCTCTTATCCCTGATGCTGCGGAGTGGAGCAGAGCGCAGCAGTTCGTTGCGTTGCTCAAAGAAGTCCACATGCGCACAAACACTGCGCTTGACGAATGGCACAAGCGAGGACTAGGACCAATACCTCTTAATTCGTGTCGTTCAGTCCGTGCATGGCTGCTGAATCCAACAATTCGTGGCGGTTTGGGCTATAACCAACTCCCGAATCACACCTATGAGACGCTGGTCTGGGATACCCACGCCCCACTCATAACCCATACAGAATTTGGAGTGTTTGAGCGCCAGCTCAAAGACAACGCCCGTCGCTGGGGACATGTGGCCAACACAACACCGCGTTTGCTGACTGGGCTTTGCGTCTGCTCTGGCTGCGGGCGCAAGATGACCTATGCGGGCAGCCGCCGCATCGCCAGCGTCATCTGCAAATCCCGCGAATGCGAGCAGCGCTACAAGAGCACCCACGAGGACGTGGTGCGGGCAGCAATCAACCAGGCCCTGTCAGAGCGAGCTGCTGACGTTGCCGCTCGGGTTCACCAGCAAAACCCCGAAGAACTTCAGCTTCTGAACCAGATCGCCGAGCTTGAGGCAAAAGGAGATCCAGACCTCCAACCAGCTATAGACCTAAAACGAGAGCGCCTGCAAGCGTTGGCGCAGAAGCAGGGCCCCGACCCACAGCTACTAGCGGCTTTTTCCGACCCAGCGGTTTTTGACCACTTTGAGTCGTTTGAGGAGCTACGTCAGGTGTACCTAGCTTTTGTGCAGCAGGTAGACATTCGGATGCAACAGGTGGAAGCAGTGGCTCTGCGCCTGTAAGAAAGCGTTCTGCTGCACCCTGCAGCACTTGGGACAGGTCTTTTATTGCTACGACCTCGATTGGGTCACCTAGCGTACCGGGCAAGGGGGTTGACATGTAGTTCTTCACTTATCCCCCCAACTCGTAACGATTCCGCCTTCGGCTTTCAAGCACACGGCATCCCCAACCATCGGTCTAGCCGCATCTTCCATCTCGCCAACAACAATCCCAAGCACTTCCTCCGCATCTTCTGTGCGACATTCGCATAAAAGCTCGTCATGGACGACCGCAACAATCTTTGCCCCAGCCGGCAACGCACGGTGAATTGACACCATCGCGCACTTCATGATCCCAGCACAGGAGCCCTGCACAACGTTGTTGCTGTAGATCTGTACCCGGTTCTCCTCTCCGTATAACTTGCGGCGCCACCCAATCGCTGTGCGCACCGGATTCCCTCGATCCACCTGCTGCTGGCACCAGCGGTGCCATACCCCCACCTCGGGATAGGCCTCGTGCCACATCTTGTGAAAATCCTGCGCCTCCTTGAGCCTGATGTATAGGCCCAACGTTGCGAAGTATTGCTGAAGGCCCTTTGCAGCACTAGCGTAGGCCAAGCCAAAATTACATGCCTTTGCCGCAGTGCGCTGATCTTTCACCACGTCCGCGTCTGCCACTCCGTACATCAACGCAGCAGTACGGATGTGCAAATCTACCCCAGTGTTGAACGCATCCAACATCGGAGCGCACTTTGTAGCAAACGCCAGATAGCGCAATTCCATCGCGCTGTAGTCCGCCTGGATCATCGCCATCCCCGGTAAAGGTATGAAGGCGCCGCGAAACTCCTTGTCACGGGGGATCTGCTGAAGGTTCGGGTTTGCGCAGCTGAAGCGAGATGTGGCTGTCTGCAGTGGCATGAACTGCGCCCTAATCCGCCCGTCCGGCTGAACATTCTCAATCAGCTTTTTCGCCATTGTCGAACGCCTGTCCGCTTTTTTGAACGTCTCGTAAGCCCGGACAATCTCGTGGTGCCGATACGTCGCAAGGTTCTTCTTATCCAGCGACACCTTTCCCTGGTCATTAACCGGCATTATCCCCAGCACCCCCCAGTAGTTGGCGTTTTGCTGGACTGCGGAAATGTTGAAGCCGGCGTAGACCTTGGTGCCTAATCGCACGCTCCCGCAGGTCTTGGGGTTGGTGTTGATGGTGCCGTCGTCATGACGCGGAAGACCCTCGTGTCCCGCCTTACGCAACAGCTCATCAAGCAGTTGCACATAATATTGCTGCCCCTCATAGGCGCCGCACTTGTAAAAATCGTGCGCAGCTTCGAGCGCCTGAACATCGACGTAGAGCCCCGCCAGCTCCATCGACGCAATAACCGGCACCAACGCACACTCCAATGCGTAAGCGTCCTCCAACCCCTGCGCATGAATCTGCTCATGCAGCACATGACATGCCGCCCACGTTGCATCCACGTCCCCCATCGCATATTTGATCGACGCTTCATCGAGCGTTGCGTTCATCCAGTCCTGCGCTTGCAGCGTTTTATCCACCACCCGCCCAAGAGTCCGACGCGCCACATCCGCTAGCGAATGTTTGACCTGCGACTCCCCGGCGTGAAGCATCCGCGAGGCGATCATCGAATCAAACAAGCGCCCCTTAACCTCAACACCTGATGCCATCAGGCACTTCACGTCAAATGCAAGGTTGTGGCCGTAGACCTCCATCTCAGGATTCGCCAAAAACACCCCCAGCGCATTCCACTGCTCATCACCCCAGGTCTTGAGGTCAAACCACATGGACACGCGGTCGTTGTGGAATTGGATCAAGCGCTGTTGGTGCCGCCCTTCCCAGCACAGGGGGACAAGAGCTGTCTCTAAATCCAGAGCAAACTCGGTGCCCAGCTGGTGCAAACGCACCAAAAGCTCCTGATCTTGTGCAAATGCCTCAGTGACCACAGTGAACGCCCTCCCAAGCGCGGAGAAGCTCAGCGTCCGAGCACTCACCCAACGTCAACGCCCAGCTCGTTACCCACCTAACCTCATCAGGATCAAGGTGAGCAAAGGTTTGCAGCTGCACCTCGGCAATCATCTCCAGCCGTTCCTTTTCGTCCAACTCAAAGCTGTCGTACTCAATGTCCTGCAATGACAGCCATCTGAGCAGGGGGCGGATCAGGCGCTTCACCAATCTTGTTTGGGTAGGGGAGCCCTGATACTACCGGGGAAGGTCAAGGGGCGCTACTCTCCGCCTGTCCTAGCCACTACCTAGATGCTCCGCGACGACCAAACCCCTGCGCTCCAAGGCCTCCCACCCCAGTGGCGGTACTGCCTTACTGGAGCAAACGACGACAGCAAGCAGTGTTTTGAGGAGGGATGGAACACGCCCGGCTCAGGCCGAACCATCGAAGAAGTCCTGCGGATTAACTCCTCACCAGACGCCTACGAGAAGTGGAAAAGCAGGAAAATGCTTGGCGTGGGTGCCGTCACAGGCCCAGAATCTGGCGGCCTACTGGTGATCGACTTCGACGGCGTTGGGTCTCAGGCAGTCCGCGCCTTCCGCGATCACTTCCACCACAACCCCAGCGAACTACCTCAAACCCTGTCCAACGTCAGTGGCAAAAAAGGTCGGGGCAAGGTGTACCTGCGTGTTCCGCCGCACTGGTGGCCACAGCTCCAAAACCGTTCCGCCAGTTGGAAAGTGGACGACAAGGTGGTGCTCGAAGCGATGTGGATGAACGGCACCGGCACCGGACGCCACGCCGTCATTTGCGGAGACCATCCCCAAAATTCCCTGCATTTGCCACTGTTCTACAGGTGGTTGGACAAGGCTGCTCCTGGCGTTGTCGAGTGGGCTGAGGCACCTGAGTGGTTGCTGCTCGGCGTGATTGCCAAATTTGACGAGGTTGTTCCAGAGAGTCGTGATGAGCGCCGCCGCGCAGGTGATGACGACGCAACACCATGGGAGCGCCTTACCACCCGCGAGCGCCTGCAGATCATCGAAGAAGCACTGCCATTCTGCCCCCAGCGAGACGGCAAAGGCTCCGGCTCCTATGAGAAAGTGCGTCGCATTTTGTGCGGCATGATTTACGAAATGGGTGTAGAACCAACACTGCATTTAGTATCAGCCAGCTCTTGGGACACTAAGAACGACTGGGGAGATACTACAGCGGAAAAGACTATCCTCTCGCTGTCTAAGAGCAATGTGTCCGAGGATCAACGTGCGCGGATTGGCAGTCTCTTTCACTTTGCAAAAAACAACGGCTTCTCATGGCCCACTTGGGCTTTGCCCCCGCTGGAGCAGACAGAGCTTCACATCGACGGGCTAAAAAAAGTGTTAAATAAGATGAATACATTTGCTCACGACAAGACTGCTATAGTTGCGATGGCTGGCAGGGCTTGGCGTGAATATGGCGTTACTGGCGATGACCTTTATCGCTTGCGGCTTGAGCAGTACCTGGGCACTAAAGCTTTAACAAGCTCTCAAACATTAGGCGAGATTAAACACTCTCGCCGCGCTGACAATATGGCGACTGATGTGATTGATGGCTTCTTGGGACGCAGGGTTCATGTGCTAGCCGGTGGTAGCCACAGCGGCAAAACCACTCTTGCCTGTTTCCTTGCTAACCGGGTAGTTGAGGGCCAAGGCATCGACATCGACTCCACCCGCCACTCAACTGAAAACAAGGGGCGGGTGCTGGTACTCACCAGTGATTGCAGCGATGAAGACATGCTGCGCGATCTAATGCTGGAGGGAATTGAGCCCGAGACCTGTGGTGATCGGATTCGAGTTGCAAGCGGCGTCACTTTTGAGGACATGATCCCAATCGTGCAAATGCTCTGCGATTTCAAGCCAGATCTTGTGATCATGGATTGCCTCACCTCAATGGCAGTCCCCGGCGTCAAGATTGGCGATCCCGCCTACGCAGACCCCATTCGCTTACTGGTGCGGCACAACGGCAGTGCGTGGCCCAAGTGCGCGTTTATGGTCCTGCACCACACCAGCCGCGATGAGCCCACTCGCTTCTCCGGCACCGAACAAATCAAAGCTGCGTGTGAGGAGCTGTGGCTGTATTACGCACCGGAGCTATTGAAATGGCGCAAGGGCCAACCCCGCCCCGTCACTGGGAAGACACGCCATCTGGTGTTGGAGAAGAGCCGGAGCGGATACGCGGGCCGTCACCTGTGCGTCACCCGTGATGGGTTCCAAGGTCTATGGCAGTTCACCAATCCCAATGCTCAAGACGGCTCTCCGCTCGATCACCTTGCGGTGAAATTCCGCACAGTTACCAACGACGAGTGGCGCATTGCATCTGAGTGGCAGCAACTGCTTGACCTGGAGTTCCACCCTCGGTCACTTCGGCGCTACCTCGACCAGCTGGTTGGGCCGGTGCTTGAGGCAGAGAACCGTCGTTCAGATGCCCTAAAGGGCAAAACGACTACTCATTACAGACCACGCCAATCCCTGCGCAACGCAGCTCAACAGATGCTCCACAGCAAGGGCGACGGCATCAATCTCGTGTGATTTCGGACTACCTACCGGGGTTGGGGAATGCCTCCCAACCCTGTTTCCCCTTAATACTCTCACCCTTATTCTGTCCGCGTTAGCTGAAATCTACTGTGCTGCAAACGATTTGAACAGGGACAGGTAACACGGCACAACGCGGACAGTGTCCCTGTAAATGTCCCAGATATCACCAAAACCGGTTGGTTCTCAACAACAAGTGCTTGTTGACATCGCGGACAGTGTCCCTGATATGCCCTGATAACTGTCCCTGTTCACATCCACTCCCCCGTAAGGAGTTACAGCTAACGCGGACAGCCTACAGGGGGGAGAATTAAAGGGAAATGCCCCAAAACCCCCTTTCCCCAACCCAGCTGGGGCTAGATGGTCTAGCGTTTGCACCTTCCCTACATAAGGTCCCCTGTGTCCAACCTCAGCACCAAGACCGCACCCATCCTGTTCACCATGGATCAGGGGGTCGCCCAGTTCGCCGCAGTGTGGAGAGCGTTCTCCTCCCAGTGGACCCAACCCCAGATCCTGAAGATGTGGGCCGAGTACCTAGGCACCCGTGCGTTGCACAGCAGTCAGATTGACAGCCTCAAGCGCCAGAACCTCACAGAGCCCGGCCCAAAAATGTTCTTGGCCATCGGCTACGTCAACACCGCACTGGCCCGCTCCAACAATCACCCCGAGCACTTGATCGAAAAAGTTGCTGACATCGGATACGCCCCCACGCTCCCCGGAACCCTTGAGCACCTGTGGCTGCACCGCAAGCCCCTGCTTGACGCCCAGGGCATCGCTATGGGCCCCACAGGCGTCTTTGAGGCATTCTGTGGCCTCCGTGACCTACCAAGCTCGAATCGCCCCTCCCTGACCGGCACAGAGGCAGAGATTGCGTGTAGGGCAATCGGCTCCTATCTGCGGATGCAGCTCCCCAAGCTGGGCATCGACTGGTACAGCCAACTGCACGAACTTTCAAAGCAGTGCCCAACGGTGCATCCGCTGTTGATGGGCGACCTGATTGACGGCGACCGCCTTGCCCAAGACCTCCCCGATCTTGCACTGCTTGCCGGCACCAGTACAGAGTCGCTGTGGGGCACCATTGAGAACGCGATTTCCCACGCCGCACCCTAACTAGCTAGGGTGTGAGCACCCCAACCTGAACAGATGCCGGAGTTCATCGTCCAGCCGCGCCCTCAGTCCCGCACCACCCACTGGGGTGAACTCAAGCGGTGCCGCAGTTTCAACCTCACTGACACCTGTATTGAGCTGATTACAGCAGGCGCTGACCGGGAAGGCTGCAATCGTTCGGAGTGGTTGGAGCGCAAAGTTCGCCAATGGGCAGTGGAAGCACTTGACGAACTCAACCGACCTAGGTAGGGTATGAGCACCCCAGTCAGGGGACCAGCAACACCCACCACTCTGCATGGCCTTCTTCTCCAAAACTTTTACCGA
>Ga0209088_10002117_pt1 | contig 12431 bp, 15 predicted proteins | sample S_140625_EF_Meta_FD_187324 | JGI IMG/M metagenome (GOLD analysis project Ga0209088, IMG submission 187324) | Freshwater microbial communities from Lake Simoncouche, Canada to study carbon cycling - S_140625_EF_MetaG (SPAdes) (version 2) | ecosystem: Environmental > Aquatic > Freshwater > Lake ...
TTCTGCATTTTCGACTTCTTTTGACCATAGACCAACAAGCAACGCACCGACCATTGCAAGCAAGCAAAGGCACAAAGTTATTGCCACCATAATGGTCACAATGAACGTAAGTTTTTCTTTCATGTCAATCATGTGCATCCTTATGCGTACAAGTCTAATCTGCGAGTTTTAAACATTGCCAACTCTAACTGGTTGACCCTAGCTTTCTTGTTATACAGTTCTAGTTCTAGTTCTATTGTTTCTTTTTCAATCTTGTTTGCTTTAACGGCTTGCTTGTATTCTTCTTGAACTTTCTCAACTGCTTTATCAAATGCAACAGTCTGAATATCGTTTCTTGGCTGAACCATTGGATATATTTTGTCCAAGGTAATCATTTCTTCTCTCTCTCAAGTGCGCTCTTGTATCCTTGAATAACCTTATGCCTTAACAATGCACTATCAGCAGTACCTGCCCACTCAGATAGATTATTCCAAATTACAACCATGTCGGTACTTTTGCATAAGTGCTGATGGTTTGTAAGCCAAGCAGACATTTGCTGATGACGCTCTGATGGATTGTGAATTGTGTAAGCTATCCCATAAAACTCTCTGACACTACAAAGGTCTTGACCAGTAGAGTGAAGTGAAAGAATTAGGACAAGTGCAATAAGCCATCTCACGGCATCGCCCAAAGAATGACATGACTACAAAACATGACAAAGCAAAACAAAAAGGCTAGAGCCACAATAGCTTCTAGCCAATCCATCATTTTTTAATCCAAGTCTGCCAGACAGCACCAGCCGCCATGATTAGACCAGCCACCCACAGAATAGGCTTGGCAGCAGAAGCAATCCATCCCAAGACTTTAAAAGCACCTTGCAGGGCATCAAAAGCCTCCACAAGCCCTTTGGTGTTCTTGTCTATGCTATCTACCTTACTTTCGACTTCAATCAGCCTGTCATAGATTTGCTTGTGGGTGACTTCGTTTTCCATGATTCACCTCAAATGGTAGGCTCAACCCAATCAGGATTGCGAGGCCATGTGACAGTCGCTCTTGCATCAGAAACTGTCGATGGGAAGTCACGCAAGGTTTGACGATATGTAGCCCACTCAGCTTTCTTAGGAATGGTGCAATCAGCAATCTGAGTCCAATCACAAGCAAGCAACAAAGCATTGCGTGTGGCTCTCAGTTGTGCAATTGCAGAATCTTTAGCTGCTTGTATTTCTTCAGCAGTTAGGCTTTCTACTTGAACGACAGAAACAAATGCACCATCGTCATAAGCAGAGCATGACACTAGCTTCTGAGTCAAACTGTCGTGTGCTTTGAAAGTATTAACTTTCTTAGCATTGTTGTCAGCAAGGAATTCATCGCTTGGGCCACTTGGAGGGAATGATGTACTGCTAAACAGTTCACGATAGTCGCCAACTGTGATGGGGCTAGTTAAGATTGCAATTTGCATGATGTTTCCTTAGATTGGGCCTGTATCTGAGAGTGCCGCAGTTGGCGGTGTGAAGTTTGCTGTGTAACGAGCATATCCATTGGTGATTCGTAGGTCATCTATGTAGCCGTTTAAATATTTTTGTGTAGGCTCAAAACCAATATTTAAAGCCGAATTTGTAAATGAATTTGAGTTTGTTCCAGTTGACCCAACTTGAGTGCCATCAACAAAAAATCTTACGTTGTTACTTGAATCTCTTGTAATTGCCAAATGAATCCATGCGCTAGTTACATAAGTGTAAGAAACAAAGTTATCAACAGCAACGCCTGTGCGACCTAATGCAATTCTGTTTGAGCCATCAATGTTCATTCCTAAAAATATACTTCCAGTATTTGAACCAGAAAGTAAAATTTGTTGAGAACTAGCATCGTTTGGATATAACCACATTTCCAATGTAAACGCACCGCTTCCAAGCCAAACACTTGGTGCGCTTGCCGTTGTAAGATTATCCCCAGTTCCATCAAAGTACATTGACCCCGTACCATACTTCTTAACACTTGTAGAAATCTGTGCGTTGCCCACAGTTTCTAAGTCGTTCATCATGGCGTTGTCAAAGATTGCGCCATTGGTCATGTTGGTCAACAGGGATGTGCCTGATATGGCAGTCAATGGTGAAGTTGGCGGTGTAAATGCCGCCGTGTAAACAGCCGTACCTTTAACAACCCTAAAATTACTTATATAGCCAGAATAAAATTCACCACCATTTCTAGATGCAATCTGGAATGTCCCTGTTGCATCCATCAATGTTGCGCTAGATGTTGTTGTGCTTGTTAATGTTCCATTTAAAAAACATCTAATTGATGTTCCACTTCTAGATACAGCAACATGACTCCATTGATTAACAATAGGAGTGCCTACTGAAGCCCCACTTGCTACATCAAAAGATGAGTTATTTGATGAAGAATAAAGTTGCAATGCCCCAGAACTAAAAAATAAATTACATGGCCCAAAATTCCCACCATTTGTTTGCGATGTTAAAAGAACACTGCTATTTGTTGTTGTAGGGTATATCCAACATTCAAGAGTAAAATCACCACTACCATAATCAAATGCAGAACTATCTGGGGCTGTTAAATTATCCCCACTACCATCAAAGTACCCTGACCCACCAATCACGCTTGTGGAGTAGGCGGTAGCAGTACCAAATGGGTTGAAGCGTTGAACGCTTGGTGTGCCATTAACTGTGATGGCAAATGCGTTTGTGCTGTTGTCAACAAAGCGATTTGATTGACAAGTTAATAGTTGAGTATTTGTAATTGCTGTAAGTGGGGTTGTACTTGGTGTAAAACTACTTGTGTAAACTGCCGTACCTTTTACAAGGCGTAAATTGCTAATATAACCAAATGCAAAAAGACTGTTGTTGAGAGAACCAATGTTTACTATTTGTGCAGACTGTAAAAAAGTATTTGAATCTGTAGCAGTACCAGTAACAGCAGTGCCATTTTGATAAACAGTTACTGTTGAGCCACTTCTAACCAATGCAATATGATTCCAAGTGTTTAAAGCAACAACACCACCTGTCCATAATTTTTCGCCACCACTATTAGCTTGATAACAATACTGTCCATTTTTAATCCCAAAATAACTACTAGCATTAGGATTTGCGACATATATACAGTATGTGCCTGTATTATTATTTGTTGAATATAACCAAAACTCTAAAGTAAAATCTGCGTTACATGATAAATTTGCACTTGCTGGTGCGCTTAAATAATCAGTAGTTCCATTTAAATAATTAGACCAATTAGACCCATAAGGCGAGAAAGAACCTTGGGTTGTATTGCCGTTTCGGGTAATGCTAAATGCGTTTGTACTGCTGTCTAAGAATGTATTGTTCTGTGCGCCATTAGTCCCATCACCATGCAAGAGCATAGTGACGTAGTTAAATTGTGCGTCTGGTGCGCTACCAGAGACTGAATCTGTTTTAGATGCTGCAAACATTATCAGTCCTTATGGTGTGTAGTTCTGACCGACTGTCACACCATACCAGTTTGTGCCATCAGCAAAGAAGCTAAAAATATCTTGCTTAGATGCTGTGCTAGTAACAGTCGGTGCAGTACCGCCAGCCCACTTAACTGTTGACCAAGTAACTGTGCGTGAGCCTGTTGCATCTTGCTTCAAATACATGATGAAAGACTTACCGCTTGTAGCAGTTGGCATTGTGATAGTCGCATTGCCTGTCAAAGTAATAATCTGTACTGTGCCATTTGTCAAAGCAATCGTGATTGCTGTACTTGAGTTAGCAGAGTATGGAGTCTCTACATAGTTTGTAACTGTTGGGTTTGTCAGAGTAGGCGTAGTCAGAGTTTTGTTTGTCAAAGTCTGAGTGTCTGTATCACCAACAATAGCACCACTAGGCGCAGTCACAGCACTAAACGCTGACGTTCCGTTACCCTTAACAATACCTGTCAGAGTACCTATACCTGTACCTCCAGCAGCTACAACTGTAACGTCACCAGATAGACCAGCTTGCCAATCCTTTAACTGCGACATTAACTCTCGGATAGCATCGTTAATTCCAGATGGCGCACAGCCCTCTGCAATGTTAATTGAATCTATGTCTGTGTTATTAGCAGGGGTACTGCTGAACTCACTAATCTTTGTCTTTGCCATGTTAGTCCTTAGTTGGCGTTAGCCATTCCAGTTAAATCTACACGATATGGCTTTTCAGTTAAACCAAATGTTGCACCATATCCTAGTTGCAAGGCTTTACGTTGCAATTCTTTGCTCAAAGGCTCTACTGTTGTAGTCGATGCTTTTTTCATCAATGTAGCCGCCAACTTAGGGTCAAGCATTGCATTAACCAACAACTCACGAATTGCATCGTCTGTGCCGTTATACAGCCAATTCATTGGCGCAGATACCTTTTGTAAGACAAGAGGAACATCACCAAACATTTGCTTACCAATCATTCCACCAATCACATTAGCGGTACTCATGTTCTTAAAAGTATCAGAACCCATTGACTTGGTAGCACGAGCCAAAACACCACTATCTAAGTCTTCAGCCACACGCTTTAGCACCGCAAGTTGCGTATTAGAAAGATTAGTTTCTTTCTCTGCTGCACGAATAGCATTTAAAAACTTAGGTTGTGAAATTAAATAATCATTGATTCTTGATGGGTCAGGAGTCGTTGACAGAACTTTACCCTTGAATTCTTGGGCAGCTTCAAGACGCTCAATGCCTTTGCTAGAAGCAGCATACTTAGCCAAGTAATCTTTGTAGCCAGTAGCACCCGCTTCAATTGCATCATCTACGGCACGAATAACCTGACTAAGTGGCTCTTTTGCTGCCTTGTAAGCACCCGCAGTTGGCCCACCTCTATCAGACTTGTCCAACAATCCTTGAGCAGCAATCCTCAAATCTTTACGAATCTCATAAAGTTCAGCAGGGGTTGTAGCACGAGCAATATCGTCTTTAGCATCTTTCATCACAGAAATAGTGGTCTGACGCTTACCAACTGGTGAAGCAAGAATGTCATCAATAGTCTTATTAACTGTCAAAGCAATTCCAGACTGAAATATCTCTGGCGTAACAGTAGAGTTAGCAAATGCGTCTTCACGCAATGGTGCAGTTACTTCATCACGCTTTTTAATGGCTGCCGTAAGTGCATCATCATCTTTAGCAAGACGATTAAGAATAGCCATCTGCGCCCTGTTAGCTTCTAATGCCTGAGTAGCAAAACGTCCACCAGTTACATCTAAACCTTTAATTGCAGTCTCAGCGTTAATCAACCCAATGTCACGAGTCGCTTGTGCAGTTGTAGGCGTATAGCCGCCAATCTTAGGAATATAAGTAGCACCAGTTTTAATTGCTTGTTCAGCATCAGATGCCAAGTTACGCAATACATTACCTGTAATTACCTCACGCCCAGCCTCTGTAAATGGGCGCACAATCTCTCTAGTTGTACGAGCAAGAACAGGGGCAGAACCAACTGCACCACCTGCTGTAATAGCACCACCCAAAGCACCTAACGCTTGACCAACAGGGCCAACATCACTCTCACGAGCCGCACCAGATGCCAATGCACCAGCAGTAGCAGCAGCACCTTGTGTTTCTAAACTTTTGGTAAAGAAATCTTGCGCTGGTACTGGCAAATATTTAGCAATAGCAGCAGGGGCAGCTACACCAAAACCTGCACTTGTAACATCTTGAACGACACGCTCTTGTGAAGCCTGTGGTGTAGGAACGCCTAACTGAGTCATTAAATCTTGCAAGCCTTGACTACTAGGCTTCATAACTTGACGGCCTGCCAAAATGTTAATCAATCCTGTAAGTGCATCAGCACCAATTGTAGGAATAGATAAAGCACCAGTTACGGCTGCTCTACCAGTTAATCCTAATTGACGGCCCAAATCCCTAGCACTACCAATTTGCATTTGTTCTGGTCTTGGAGAAGTTGTAATCTCTTTGATTGCTTCTTCTCTTGTCATGCGTTTAGCAGGTGCGCTAGGTGTTACTTCACTTTTTGATTGTTCGAGAGCATATTTATATGCTTCTGCATCAGTCAAATCCTTATCAGAAGTGACTTCATAAGTGCCTTTGCCTTCAATTGTTACTTCGTAGGTTGCCATAATCAACCTTTCTTTTTAACAGTCACACCAGATGGCAACAAGTCAGGAGTTTTTATCGTATCGTAAGGGTTAATGATTTCTTCTGGTTTTCCACCAAGAGTTGAATTAAGTCCACGATAAACATTGATTGTTGGCTCAAGTGCTTTTTTTCTTTCGCTAACAATGCCATCAACAATTAGTTTTAAGTTATCTCGTTCTTTAGGTGTAAATGTTCCACCCTTGGCTAGTTTTTCTGCAAACAATTGAATGTTTGTTGGGATAGAACGATTACCAATAATTGTGTTTACGTCACCCTGTTGAACAGCGCCTGTCTGGTCATATACTTTTGCAATGTTGTAAATCAATGCGCCATCAGCACTTGTATTTCCTTGCTTTGCTTTACCATAAGCATCGTAAAACGCAGATGCACGACCAGCAACAGTAGTATCACCAGTATCTTTTAAAGTTCCTTGCCATTGATTTATTGTTGCAAGTTTTTGTTTTGCAACTGCTGTCTGGTCATTTAAATCTACAGAAACTTTAGGTGCTTTCCCTGCATCTTTTCTGTCAATGTAAGCCTTAACTAATGCTCTTTCAGTCATGGTCATTTCATCAACTGGAGTCAAAATTCCAAGAACTTGTCTTGCTTCTTTTACATCTCCAGCAATATCTGGTTTTTCTTTCTTTATTGCGCCTTGAGCCACAGATATTGGCTTTCCATCTGGGCCAATCTCAAAACGAATTTGACCCTCGCCAAGCGTATAACCTTCAGGACGCAATGCTTTTTCTACACCAGATGCAGTTGTCAATGCAGTCATTCCAGCAGGGCCAAGACCCATCAGTTCACGCTGAACAGCTTTAAGTCCACCACCTGCTGCCTGTGGTTGGTTAGGCCCTGCAACCTCTTGACCAAAAATATTAGTCAATGGTGTTTCAGCAAATGTCTCAGGACGATATGCTTTAGCCAAAACTTGTTGTGCTTGCAATTGCTGTGATTTTGTAAGTTCTTCTTCTTTACGCTTACGCAACAATTCTTGCAATTGGAAACTTTGAAGTTGGTTTTGCATAGCCTCGTTCATACCACCTTTGTAGGCTTTCTGACCAAGTTGCAAGCCTTCAGCAATAGACTGTCCAGTATTCCCACCTTGGAATAAACGCCCTGCTAGGGCATACAAGGCTTGTGCTTGTGCGTCTTCACGATTACGAGCAATGTCAGCTTGTGACATACCAAGCAGACCCATTGTGTCTGCACCGCCTGTACCAAAAATGTCTAATAGTCCAGCCATGTTTAATCCCACCAGTTAGAGCCAAGAGCAGGGTAATTAGCGTCAATAGTTCCCATGTTTGTTGTTGCATTACCACCAAGGAAACTTGAACTAAATGGATTGATATAACTTAAATTAGGTGAACCCAGATTCTTGTAAACACCAGCCGCAGTCGCAGCAGTACCCAAAACTTTCTGGAAGTTAGAAGCATCAGCAGCACCAGACGCAGTAGTTTGTCCAACTCGTCCTAGTGGGTTGCCATATACCAATGACATATAGTTTTGCAAGTTCTGTTGTGGTTGGTTTTGCAAGAAGTTAAAACGCTGAATGTCAGCACCTAACTGTTGACCTTGGTAACCCTCACGCAACTGACCTGCTTGCAGTAACTGGTTAATATCTTGGTAATCAGCATTTGCTAATGCTGGCGCAGCACCAATAGCTTGTTGTTGCCTAGCTCTTTCTTGTTCGTAGTTCTGATAAGCCAGTTGACCTGCTGTGTTAGTCAAGGCTTGAGCATACTGACCTGTAGCACGATTCTGTAAGTTACCCATAGCACCAGAGCCATAACGCCCTGCAAGGCTAGACTTAGATGCAATGTCGCCTAAAGTTGTGTCAAATTGTGACTTAGCAGCTTGTGCAGCAGGGGCAAACGCACCTTGAAAGAAAGGGTTTCCACCTAGATAAGCACCGCCCAAAGTACCCTGCAATTGTTGTTGAGCAAGTCCAGTTAAAGGATTACCCGCTAAAGCACGAGTTTCTAGGGCTTGAACGCCAGCTTGTGTAGTCTGGGAAGGTGCTACAAAGGTTTCACCTGTGTAGTATTGTGGGCCACCTGCTTGATAAAGCCCTGCACCCTGTTGCAATCCATACGTTAAATATGGAAGAATTGCAGGGTCAATAGTTTGCGTGGTAGTAGTAGCCATCTTTACTCCTAAAAGTTCGGATTCCAAGATGGGTCATCCACGGAATCCATTATACATAAATTATTAAAATCAACCAATAACTGCATATCTATACGTCTTATTTGCAGAGATATTAGCCACATGGTTTACAGTAGCCGTTCCTTGACCCTGTGAACTAGCGTAAATTCTTGAAGAATCAGCGTTAGCCAAAGCAGAAGCAGGTACAAACACAATCACGCTGTCTGGGCCAATTCTTCTGTCTGTCAAACTGGTAGTCGTAGCACCGCCAACAGCTAAAGTAATTGAGCCTGTGTTATTGGTCTTTCCGTCCATGATGCCACGGACAACCTCTGCCACAGCCCTCTGGTCACCACCAAATGCGGGTAGGCTTCTAAACATTAGCGAACCCCTTGTGGAGTTACATCCACATCCACGGCTACAGCAGTCTTCCAAGCAGAACCAGTAGGTGTTAACTTTAATCTGTGATACCTACCAGCACTACGCAAAGAAACCCTGTTTTCAGAGTCGGCAGCAGTAGAAGTCCCATAGGTGACACTTTGGTTTAACAATGTGCGTGAAGCAATAGACAAAGAACCAGAACCATTGTCAACAATAGGTCTAGCTAGGGTTACTACTGAGTTTGCGCCTACATCTATGTCGCCAGTAGCAATGCTTCCTGTCAAACTAGCACCAGTAAAGGAATAAACCCTAGTTCCGTAAGTTCCACCCAAGAAATACTTACCACCGATATATAGCAAAGAATCTAAACTGGTTGTTAATGCGTCAAGACTTGCAGACACAGAGTCAAGTTCTTCAAGAGTCAATGCGCCAGATGATGCCTCACCCAAGTAATCTGTCCCTGCATCGCCATAAGTCCACTTCTTAGTAGCAAAGTTGTAAATCATCAGTTTACGAGCAGCATCAACAGATTTGTAATTCCAGATTACAAGTTTGCGAACAGGGTCAATAGCAGCAGACATAGTTGAATAGTCTGTTTCACTAGCGTCAGTTAAAAAGAATCTATCTACCTTCTCAGCACCGATAGGAACAACTTGCTGTCCATCGCACATATAAAAACCATCGTCTGACAAGAAGAATGTAATGCCTTGGTACTGAGCAATAGAGCCAGCTACCATGCACCCTTTATTCCTAGAGATATTGTCAAATTGAAATATAAACGGAGTACCTACATAGGTCATTCGGTGAATGGAACGCTCTAGCAGAACTAGACCAAACTCACCACCACGAATTCCTACAATCTGTCCACCATCAGGAATATCTTGATAGTCAGATTGAGTATTTACATTCTCTACCCAATCAGTCTCATCATTGATAGCTGACCAACGGACACGATATTGCTGTTGAACACTACTCTCGTAAGTATTAGCGCAAACAACAAAATCACGAACAACTGTAATGTACTTAGCGATAGGCGCAGTAGCAGCCACTTCAGCAAATGTGCTAGATGTACCAAGAACCCATGATTTTAACTTATTTGAGTTATTGCAAATAATGACAGTCTTACCAAACTGAGTAAATCTTACTCTATCGTTTGTTCCTGTTGTTAATCCTGTGTTTACTTGCGTTAATGCACCAGAGCCGCCAACTGTGTAAATTTTAGATGCGCCAGCAGTAAACAAATATGTATTGCCATCTGGTGCTTTGGCTGCATATAAAGAAGTTAAGTTCTCTGCTGCTGCGCTTGATAAAGATACTGGTGTGGGGAATGGGCCATAACCAATAGCCTGAGATACCACATTCTTGGCATCTGTCAAAGCACCAGAGATACCTGATTGGTCAGGCATCCACTCGCCAAATGTTATCCTTGTCGTAGCCATGTGTTACTTCCTTGAGATACTGGAGTCCATGTATTGTCATTAGCAGATACTGGAGTCCAAGTGTTTGTGTCTCCCACTACTGGAGTCCAATTATCACCAAGAATAACGCCTTTAGCAGTTACTGTTGCCAAGCAAGTAATAGATGCGCTTGCATTGTTTACCAATGTTCCTATTGCATTTACTGTTGCATTTGCTTGAATGTTTGCAGAACCCTCCGCAATCAATCCACCATTTGCAGTAAATGTAGCTACAGCATTTACTGAAGCACCACCAGAAATAACAATTTGACCACTAACAGAAACACTTGCATTAGCAGTAATGCTTGCACTTGCTGATTGAACCCTACTAGCATTTGCCGTTACTGTTGCTGTTCCATCTATTGCCCCACTAGCAGACTGAATTTTTGTGCCATTAGCTGTAACGCTTGCAGACGCAGTTACAGACCCATAAGCATCCCACAAGGTAACAGACGTTGTATATAAAGAACTGTCTAAAGTTAGAGTCAGGTCATCTATGCTTGACTTTAAATTGTCAAGCGAATCTATCGTCCAAGGAGGCAGTAAATCAGCCATCTTATGCCAATGTTACTGACAAAGAACTTGTAGCAATACGGAACACATCACCAGTTGCAATCGTCTTAGAAGCATCTAGTGGTGTGTGATACAGCAAATTTCCTGTAGTCAAAGCATCACGGATTCCAATGTGTGTGATTGTTCCCCATGCACCGCCAGCTTGGGGAAATTCCACAGCAGCAGAGTTTGTAGATACACCATTACTAGGCGCACCAAACGTCACAGACTGACGAGCATAGCTAGTCCCAGAACACTCAGTTCCAGTATCAGCATCAGTTGGGTCAGTTGTGTACAAAGCCACATAAACAGTTGTTGGTGCTGTGTAGCTAGTTGCTCTCAACGTCACATTGATAAGAGCATTTTCCAAGTAGTTAGACATTTCAGCCATGATTTCACCTTGATGTTAATTTGATTGACAGGGGTACACCAGAGTATTGAGTGCTTTCATCAGACTTGGTGAGAGAAGAAATTGCTCTGTCATACATAGAACCCCATGTATTGATACGAGCATCATTCATTAGATAAGGCTCTGCTTCAACCAATGCGCCATAAAGCAAGCCATCAGGGGCTGTAGTCAGAAATACGTTAGATGTGTTACTGACAGACAAATACGTTGGCGCAGAGTAATAAAGCATCTTTAATGTATAAACAGCATCAGGTGCAGGTGCTAATTGAAACTCACTAGCTAAGATTGTGTAAGACCTTGGAACGCCAACTTCTGATGTTCTTGGGTCATTAGATAACGATGATGGGCTAGAGTAACTCAATGGAGTTATTGGGTTTGTCATTACGACAAAATCACGAATCTCTAAAAAGTCACTAGGCAACTCAACAGTTGAGTCAGCCTTAACAGTTGACGTAGTTACAGACTTTAGCATCTGACGAATACGCAGTTCTCTACGCAAACGATTCTCAGCCAAAGTAATAAAGTCTGGGATGATGCTAGTCAAGTCAGAACGAGCCAAGTAATTGGCTATTGAAGTCTGTAAATCAGAGTAAGTAGCAAAACTCATACAACTCCTGTTCGAGTTCTAAAAACTCTGTTATTGCGTTCGTTTAGCCATGCTTTAAAACGCTTGTCATCAAGCACAGCAAAGCCACGCATAATTCCTTGCTTATTTAGTTCATCAATTACAGTCATTGGAATAGACGCAATCTTATTACCAAACAACTCATCTGACCATTTAGCACGTTCATCAAAGGAGTTATATTCCTTTTTATTCTGCTCAATGATGCCAGTTACATCCTGACGAGTTTCAATGACAATGCCGCCATCGCCATCAGAATGAACTACAGAATCTCTAAATTTAACAGGGTTTTGCATACACTAATTCTATCAGTTTTGCTAGAAAAAGAAATGCCCCAGAGGATTAGTCTGAGGCATTTTTGGAATCACCTAACGATTAGGTCAAGTCAGCAATAATGCCGTGTGCAGCTTCGTTACGAACTTCTAATGTGAACTCAGCCAACAGTTGTGTAGATTCGTTGTCACCAGTAACAGCCAACTCATTGGTTGTAAAGGGACGCAGATAAGCTACAGCAGCCATGTCAGGGTCAAGCAAGAACGCAACATCGTCAGCAGAGTTAGTGCTGTTCATGAACCTCGAGGGAACCACGCTCAGAGTACCGAAATCTGACAAATAAACATCTGCCGCCCCGATGATAGTCGTAGGCGCATTTGTTGGGGCCATGTAACGCTGTGCAGCAATACCAGCAAAGCCTGAGACTACTTGCTTGTGAGCAGGTGTAACCATCAAGATTTTAGGATTGCCACCTGCGGTATAAACGCTCTTAACAACAGATTGCAAGATTGCTTCTGTGAAA
>Ga0209088_10002119_pt1 | contig 12417 bp, 13 predicted proteins | sample S_140625_EF_Meta_FD_187324 | JGI IMG/M metagenome (GOLD analysis project Ga0209088, IMG submission 187324) | Freshwater microbial communities from Lake Simoncouche, Canada to study carbon cycling - S_140625_EF_MetaG (SPAdes) (version 2) | ecosystem: Environmental > Aquatic > Freshwater > Lake ...
GCCAGCAGTGGAGGCGCAGGCAGGGAGTGTTGTGGGGCTGAGCTGGGGCGCTGGATGCGGTGCTGGATGCGCTGCGGTGCTCTGCGAGGGCGGCCAGCAGCGCCGCGCCGAGGCTCACCATTCGCGGCCCCACCAGGGCCAGCCCGTGCAGCACGGCGGCCTGGCGGCCCTGCTGCTTGTAAAGGGTGCCGATCTCGGCCCGTTCGTCGTTGTCGAACAACGGCAGGTTGGTGGCGCCGGGGATATGCCCTTGGGCAAACTCCGCGGGGCTGCGCAGATCGATCAGCGGCCCGGCCGCCGCCAGAAAGGCCTCCACGCCTTGGGGTGGGGGGCCGGCCAGGGCGCCGGCGGCTGCGAGCTCGGAATAAGGGGCATCCATCGGCTGCAGGCTGGCATGGGGGCAGCGTCCACAGGCCAGTGTCCGGCATTTCCCTAACTCTGGAAAATCAGTTGGGACCTTGGGCCTTGATCGCTGATCATGCCAACGAATCACTGGTTTCAATCAGCTGACAGTTGAGAATTTCGGAAACTATGCATTTAGTGCATAGTTTCCCGTTGACGACCATTGCATTGCTCCATGCTTCTGGTCTGATGGTCGCTGAAACCCACGGAAAGTGCAGCGGACCATTGCTTTTGCTGCGCATATTCCGTAAGCTGTCGTTACCGCTTACAGGAAGCTACGGACAGACGAAGTGATAGAGCGCAATTCATCATTTGTCTATGAGCTGTGGGCCAAGTCGCCACCGCTTGACTCAGTGGAGCGCCAGGACGGCTATCCCTTGCTGCCTCATCTGCTCGACGTCGCCGCTGTATCGGCATCTCTCCTTAACGCGGTACCCCCTCCTGTTGCCCTATCCATGCCAGAAGCATGGATTGCCGCCTTGGTGGGACTGCACGATTTCGGTAAAGCAAGCCCAGGGTTTCAACTCAAATTGGGTCGCAGCCACATTGGCGACTATCGGCTGGAGAGGGATCAACCTGACCGCCATGACATCAGCACCGCAGGGCTCCTGAGCGATCAGCTCAAAAATCAAGGCGTCCATACCCGCACGGCCGCGTCCCTGAGTCATGCGGTGGCGGCTCATCATGGCCACCCGTTCACGAACGTCGAGATTGTTCATGGCAACCGCTGGGACGTATCGGAAACCTGGGCTCTTGCCCATCGAGCTCTTTTTCGAGGAGTGATCCATGGCACTGGGGCTATGGATTTGCCAGCGATGCCATCCGATCCGGCCGAACGCTCGGCCTTTCTTCAATGGCTGATGGGGCTTACCACCACAGCCGATTGGATCGGCTCCAGTGAAGCCCTTTGCCGCTGGGAACGCCTGGCCGATTGGAATGGAGACCCGCGCGCCTGGTACCAGAGCTCCTTGCTTCTAGCGCAAGACGCGCTTCACAGTGCCGGCTTGCTTTCGCCCTCTCTGCTGCCGGAGCCTGATGGCTTTGCGGCTGTTCAACGGGTGCTTGGTTCCAGCCGCAGTCCGAGGCCTCTGCAAGTGGCCGTCGCCAACCTCCTCGATGTTCTGCCCGATGAACCGGCGCTCGTGGTGATCGAGGCACCAATGGGCGAAGGCAAGACGGAAGCGGCCCTGAGCTGTGCCACAGGTAGCCGGGGGATTTATGTCGCCATGCCCACCCAGGCGACCAGCAATGCACTGTTTCCGCGATTGGCCCAGTTCCTCGAAGCCCAGCCGCTGCAGGCAGCAACGTTTCCAATCGCTCTTGCCCATGCTTCAGGAGGAACCGCGCCCGCACAGCTGAGGCTCCGCGAGATCGGCCTGGGCACCCCGGACAGCACCGTGCAGGCCTGTTGGTGGTTTCAGGGCAGCAAGCGGGCCCTGCTCTGCGCCCAGGGCATCGGCACCGTGGACCAGGGGCTGATTGGCGTGCTCAACACACGCCACGGTTTTCTGCGGTTGTTTGGGCTTTCCGGTCGCACGGTGATCTTCGATGAAGTGCATGCCTACGACACCTATACCGGCGGCTTGATTGAACGACTGATCGCCTGGCTAAAAGTGCTCGGCTGCCGGGTGGTGGTGATGTCGGCCACCCTGCCAGCGTCCCAGCGCCAGAGCCTCTTACAGGCCTGGGCCGGATCAGCGGCCGTAGAGCCCCCAGCTGCTTCCTATCCCCGGATCAGCTGGGCGGTTGCTGGACAACAGCAAGCGGTCGGCTTTGCCGCCAGCCGCCAGCAACAGGTGCAAGTGCGGTCGATCCCAGCCGATCTCGATGCCCTGGCGGTTCAGGCGGCTGGCTGGGCCAGTCAAGGTGCACGGGTGCTGGTGGTGGTGAACAAGGTGGCGCGGGCCCAAGCCCTCTTTCGCCGCCTGGCTGGAACCCGGGCCTCCTTGTTCCATGCCCGCTTTCCGATGCGTCAGCGGCTGGAGATCGAGAAGGACGTCCTGTCGCTCTTCGGGCCAGAGGGCAGGGCCAGGGGTGGTCATGTCCTCGTCGCCACGCAGGTGGCAGAGCAGAGCCTGGACATCGACCTTGATGTGCTGATCACTGACCCTGCGCCTGTCGATCTGGTGTTGCAACGGCAGGGTCGGATCCACCGCCATAAGCGGGAGCGGCCCAATGGTTTTGAGGAGCCTGTTGTCTATGTGGGCGATCTGGATCAACCCATGCCCAGTCGTGAGCTCAGCAGTTTTGTTTACAGCGATTGGGATGTGCTGCGTTCGGTGGCCTGGCTGCAGGCTCACCGGGAGTTATCCCTGCCGGAGGACATTGACCAGGCCGTTCAAGACGTCTATGGCGAGTGGACAGCAGCGGGTGATCCGGCCCTGATGGCGGCGTTGGAGCAGGCCTGCATTGACCACGCCAACGAGCAGAAAAACATGGCAGCCCAGGCGCGGAAGGCAGCACTGCGGGCGCCTCAGGATTGGCGGATCGAATCCCAGAACGAGAAGCAAGCACCACTGAATGACGATGACGCCGAATCCGGGGCCCACCGCTTCGGAACCCGCCTTGGAGAGGACAGCCAATCTGTGGTGCCGGTATGGCCAGGGGATTTGGAGGTTCTGGAGAGCCGGGCAGCTGTGTTGGCAGGGAACCATCTGCGCCTGAGCCATCGGGCTCTGATCACGGCCGTTCGGCAGGCGGAACTGCCCCAGGGTTGGGAATGCTTATCCAGGTTGGCAGCCCATCGGCCGCTGGTCCTGGATGGGGAGGGGAATGTGGTCGAAAGCTCAGTGCCGGCCCGGCTTGATTCGGTCCTCGGTTTGGTTGTGGGGGAGGAACCATGAAGACCAGTCCAGTAAAAAGAGGATGTTCCCCGCAGCAGCGGGGATGGCCCGTAGCTGCTCGGCTAGCTCGAACGACGAAAGGCCCCTTTCCCCGCCCACGCGGGGATGCCCCCCTGACGCGCTGCCCATGGCAACCGGCCTCCTCTCGGTCACGGGGGAGTGCCGGCTGCTCCACATCGCGGTAGTTGACCCTAAGTAGCTTCTTGGTTAGGCTCCGCGTATGCCTTGGGGACTGCCTGCCCACGCAGGAACGAGAGCCATGCCTTCCCCGGCCTACGGAAAAAGCCGACACCACTTGTCCCCTCGTCAGCCATGCACTTTTCCCTTCTGACAGAACCTTGGATTCCACTGCTCCATACCAATGGAGAACGCCTACAAGGTTCGCTGCGCGACGTCCTGCTTAATCCACAGCAATGGCGGGCGATTAATGGATCCTCTCCCATCGAAACTCTCAGCCTTTATCGGCTCCTGCTGGCGATCTGCCATCGGTCTATCGGACCTGATCCAGATCCAAGGGTCGAGCTGCTCGACAACTGGCCCATACAGAAGCTGGAGAGCTATCTCCAGCGCTGGCAAGCCAACTTTGATTTACTGCATTCGGAAACACCCTTCCTGCAGGTTGCGGCGCTCAAGGATGCGGATCTGAAAACCTCACCATGGACGCGGCTGGCTCTCGAGTGCTCCTCGGGTGCAGCCCGCCTAATTTGGGATCACAGCATTGATGCCAAACCTGGCTCACGCAGTTTTGCGACAATGGCCCGGCTCCTGGTCGCCCATCTGCAGTTCACGCCGGGTGGTCTTGTTAAGGCCTTGCGCACTTCCGCCAGTCGCGGCCCTGCCGCTGGCCTGTTGCTGATGCTTCCAACCGGGGAGACCCTGCAGGAAACGCTTGCGCTTTCGTTGGTGAGTCAGACGAGTGAAGACTTTGCCGCTGACCTGCCGAGCTGGGAGCGCCCGCCGTTGAGCCTTGACGAACTGCGCAAACCACAGAACACGCCCCTGGAGGGCCCTGCCCATCGCTACACGCTGCTCAGCCGAGCAATCCTTCTCCAACCAGATGCTGATCAAATCAGCTTTGTTCTCTATGCGGAAGGGGTTGTTGCTAATGATGCCGACAGCCCCTCAGCTGATCCGATGGCTGCCGTGATCAGCGGCAAAAAGGGGCCGATGCCACTGTTGCTCTCGGAGCAGAAAGGATTCTGGAGAGATTTCCAGGCCCTCGCCGGCAGCGGTGGCGCTACTGCCGCCGCCACTGTGAACCATGCAACAGCAGTCCGCATGGATCGCGATGATTCACGGCCAATCGAATTGATGGCCGGGGGACTGCTACCTGATCAGGCCAAGATCATTCTCTGGCGGCTGGAAGAGCGGCGGATTTCTCCAGCTGTTTTACACCAAACCAGCATGATCCGCGCGACCGAACGAGCACTCGAACTGGCCGAAGTCACAGGTACCATGCTTGGCAAAGCTCTATACATTCTCTATAGTGAATGGGTTAAGCATGGAGGAGATAAGGATCCTGATCCCAAGACAGTCCGGGATCTCCGCGATTCGATTCAAGCCATTACCAGTTACTGGAGCGTGCTGGAAGCCGCCTTCTGGATCTTTGTCCAGGCGATCGGCGATGGAGCCGAACCAGAGGAAGCTCTGGGCCAATGGCGCACCACGCTTCGTGATGCGGCACAGGCAACGTGGAATCAGGCAACAGTTGCTCTCGGTCTCGACAGCAGGGCCCTTGCTGCGGCAGGCCGCAGCCGCCACCCGTTTCACAAGGTTCTGGCTGGCTTGAAGACTTGATAGGCCCTTAACCGCCATGACTTGTCTAGTCCATTTTAACGTTATCCAACATGAATGAAGCCGCTTTTTTCGAGCAACTCCTCAACAGTGCCAAGAAGGACACAGCAGTAGTCGCCAACCTCAGACGTTCGGCGGCCTATGACCCTGGGCTCTACCCACCGGTCTTCCGCTATGTCGAGCCCTACATCCACAACCTGAGCGAATGGCGGCGTACCGCCACCTATCTGGCTGCTGCCTATTGGGCCTTGGCCGTCCGCATGGGCCGGGATGGGGACAAGGACAACACCCTGGCGGAGGCTCACTCCCTGCCCAAGGCGCTAAGGGTCTTGCAAGCGCGTAGTGCCGATACGAGCAAAACCATCGAAAGCCGTTTCCAGGCTCTCTTGGATGCGGACACGGATGAGTTGCAATGGCGATTGCGGCACCTCACAAGCCAGCTCTCGGCAGCTGGTATCGCTATCGACTGGCCTTCCTTGCTCAAAGACCTGCGCGATTGGTCAAATCCACAACGCCGAGTACAGGTGCATTGGGCCCGTCAGTTTTGGTCTGCGCCCGAAGCCAACAGTAAAGGAGATCCGGGCGTGGGAGAGAACACCAAGACCCAATCAAAAGCCAAAAGCAGTCCCTGAATGGCTCATCAAGGCCAGCATTTTTTTCGACTTCTCACCTGCTTACTCCGATTCTTTTCTTTTTGAGTGCCATGTCCCAGTTCATTGAGTTCCACATCATTCAAAACTTCGCGCCTTCCTGTCTCAATCGTGATGACACCGGCGCTCCCAAAGATGCCATGTTTGGTGGCGTCCGTCGCAGTCGTATTTCCAGCCAGTGCCTTAAGCGCGCCACCCGCCTTGCCTTCTCCAACTCCGGACTCTTGAGCGAGGAGGAACTCGGCATGCGAACTCGCAACATCGTTGCGATCCTGGCCGAGAAGCTGAAGGAGCAGGGCTTTGAGAAACCGGAGCCAGCTATTGAGAAGGCTTTGGCTACCGTCGAGCTCAAGGTGAAGGCCAGGAATGATGCCACCGCACAAACCGAATATCTGCTGTTCCTGAGCAACAATGCCATCAAGGAGCTGAGTGGCGTCATTGCCAATCATTTCGAGGTGCTTACTACAGGCAAAGATAACAAGGATATCAAAAAGGCCGTTGATGAATGCATCGCATCAGCAACGGCTGTCGATGTCGCCCTGTTCGGCCGCATGCTCGCTGATCGTAAGGATCTGAATATCGATGCTGCCGCTCAGGTGGCCCACGCACTTTCTACCCATCGTGTGGATCGTGAATCTGATTTCTTCACGGCGGTTGATGACTGGACCTTGAGTACTGAGGCTGATGCAGGGATGCTGGGCACTGTGGAGTTTAATTCCTCCTGCCAGTACCGTTATGGCGTGGTGAACGTCCAGCAGCTCATCGGCAATCTCGGTGGTGATCAGTTGCTTGCCAAGCGGGGACTCCTTGCCTTTCTGCGGGCATCCGTGCTGGCCATTCCCACTGGCCGGCAGAACACCTTTGCCGCCCACAATCTCCCGTCCTTCGTGGGTATCGCCATCCACAGCGGCCAGCCCATCAGCCTGGCTAATGCCTACGAGCAACCGGTATGGGCAGGGGAGAACAAGGGAGGCCTGACCGCCGCATCCGTTCAGAAACTGCAGAATCACGCTGAGGTGCTGAGCCGTGCCTTCGGACTGGATCTTGGGCTGAAGGTGATGGATCTCACCGGGACCTGGAGCGGAGAGACCCACGCCAACCTCGATACCCTCCTTGGCCAGGTGGAAGCGGCGCTTGAAGGAGCAGCATGACGGCCACCCTGCTCATCCCCTTGAAGGGACCCCTTCAAGCCTGGGGCTTGGATTCCCGCTTCGAGCTGCGGCAGACAGCGGCTGAGCCGAGCAAGAGCGGTGTGATCGGACTGTGCTGCGCCGCGCTCGGCCGTGATCGCCGTGAAGCCATTGATGATCTTGCCTCGCTCCTGTTCGGTGTGCGGGTGGATCGGGAAGGCAGGCTCACCCGTGATTTCCACACCGCAAGAGACGTCATCGGCGCCAGCGGAAGCGATCGGCGCACCGTGGTCTCCACCCGTTGGTACCTGGCGGATGCTGCCTTCCTCGCTGGGCTCCAGGGCCCTCGGCCGCTACTGGAGGCGATCCACGCCGCCCTCCAAAAGCCCCACTGGCCAACCCATCTCGGTCGGCGGAGTTGTCCGCCCACACTTCCGCCCGGCAGTGGTTCGGTGGAGCCTTTGCTCCTCGAGGAGGCTCTGCGGCAAGCCCAACCCTTGAGCTCCCACCATGACCATCAGTTCCGACTGTTGCTGGAGGACCCCCTGGGTCCCCAGGCCAGATCCGATCAACCCCTGGCGCCCTTTTCTGAGCGGCGATTCGGCATGCGCCGGGTGCGTTCCCTCACTGTGCCTGTTCCTCTGACCCCTGCTGTTTCTGATGCCCCGGGAGGGCCTAAGCCATGACCCTGCTGCTTAGCCAGCTCAGCCTCAATCTCAACCACCGGCAGGTGCGCCGGGACCTGGGCAACGCCTACGACCTGCACCGAACCCTGTCACGCGCTTTTGTTGATGGACCGGAGGCGGCAGTCAAGCCGTTCCTGTGGAGACTTGAGTCGGGGCGTCCCTTGGAGCCTCCCAGAATCTTGGTGCAATCGGGCGCGGAACCGATCTGGGACCAGCTGCCGGAGGGTTATGTAATGAGCCTGGCAGACCGCGCCTGGAGGCCGGAGGCGGTTTTTCGGGCTGGACGGGCGGTGAAGTTGCGGGTGTTGGCCAATCCAACCGTTTGCCGAGTGCCAACCCCCTCTAAAGACAATCCAGTCCCCGAGGGGCCGGCCAGGGGACAACGAAAGCGGCTCGGTCTTTGGCGGGAGGACGAGCAGCTGGAATGGATACTCCGCCAAGCCCAACGCTTGGGACTGTCTCAAGTCCAAGCGGCCGTCAGCAGATCAGAGCGTTGGCGTTGCCGTCGCGGCAAATCTCCGCTCACCGTGGCCGTCGCCCAGTTCGACGGCCAAGCTGTCATTTCTGACCCTGGTGCTCTCGCCGCTGGAGTGCGAAGCGGCATTGGCCATGCCCGGATGCTTGGTTTAGGGCTGGTTTCCGTTGCGCCGCTGGGGTCGTGATGGCTGCCGCAAACCTCAAGGCGCTGGCCCGCTACAGTGATAGTCTCAGTCATGTCTATCTCGAATATGCCGTCATCGAGCAGGAAGATCATTCCATCGCTGCTTTTACCCCGGATGGCAAGATTACTCTGCCTGCTGCCAATCTCAGTAGCGTTGTGCTTGGTCCTGGTACCCGCATTACCCATGCGGCAGTGAAGGTTTTGGCCGATTGTGGTGCCCTAATCACCTGGACTGGAAGTGAGGGATTGTTGTTTTATGCCAGTGGGCAATCCAAAACTCGGCTCAGCCAGGGGGTGGAACTTCAAGCTCGTTTCTGGGCTGATCCTGCACTTCACTTGCTGGTGGTGAGGCGGATGTATGGGTATCGGTTCACCGAAACTCTACCGACTCATCTAACACTTCAACAAATTCGCGGCAAGGAAGGTGTACGCGTTCGTGAAACGTACCAGCAGCTCGCGAAGGAGTATGGGGTGCTGTGGACTGGGCGCCGCTATGATCGCAACAGTTGGGATGAATCCGATCCCATTAACAAAGCACTTTCGGCTGCCAATGCGGCCTTGTATGCGATTGTTCTGGCCGGTTTGCATTCACTTGGCTATAGCCCCTCGCTGGGCTTTGTTCATACAGGAAAGCAACTCTCCTTTGTTTATGATGTTGCTGATCTTGTAAAAACAGAAACTAGTCTGCCAGCTGCATTTGAAGCCGCTGCTGGTGGAGCGGAAAAGGTGGAATCGAGGGCAAGACGTATTCTGCGGGATCGTTGTTGCCACGAACGCCTCCAAGATCGCCTCACCAAGGCAGTGCCTGCACTGTTTGCCGCTAAGGCGGAGGACATAGTTCAAGCCACTAACAACGAGGTGGCTTCACTTTGGGATGGGAAAGGAACTGTTAGCGGAGGGAGGCTCCATGGTGGTGATGATTCTTGAGTGTGTGCCCACGGTGCTGCGCGGTGAGTTGAGCCGTTGGCTCACCCCAGTGGGTGGTGGGGTGCACGTGGGGCAGGTCTCGACCCTTGTGCGGGAAGAGCTCTGGAAACTGGCCCTCAATAAAGCGGGCAAGGGCCGCGTCATCCAGATTTGGTCGTGCCGTGGCGAGCCGGGCTACGGCCTGCGAGTCCATGGGCTGGTGGACGCCACCTTGGTGGATCTGGAGGGCCTGCCGATGATCGCGGTGCGCGATGCGGCTTGGCGGCAGGCCATGGAACGCTTTACAGGCAAGGCTCCAAGCGGGAACATGCAGGAAGCCACCGGAGACTTAGGCCCCTCCTAACGGGCAAAACCCCAGTATTTACTGAGTGTTCTCCCCGCACACGCGGGGATGGCCCGGATTTCCCCGGCGTGATGGTCGAAGTGGTGCGCGTTCTCCCCGCACACGCGGGGATGGCCCGCACGGCGAAGCGGTTTAATTGTCACGATGAGGGCGTTCTCCCCGCACACGCGGGGATGGCCCGTGCTTTGGGTTTGCGGGTTCATGGCGTGGATGCGTTCTCCCCGCACACGCGGGGATGGCCCGCGGATGGCGCTGATCTCTCCATCCTCATGGAAGTTCTCCCCGCACACGCGGGGATGGCCCGCTGACTCGGAACTCCAACCCCAGGCATGCCGAGAGTTCTCCCCGCACACGCGGGGATGGCCCGGGCATGGATCAAATAGGCAAGCCAGCGATTAACAGTTCTCCCCGCACACGCGGGGATGGCCCGGCCCCCCAAAGCTGGAAGAGGCTCTCCCATGCGTTCTCCCCGCACACGCGGGGATGGCCCGCTGACCGCGCAGGATTTCGGTGCCTCCGCGTTGGTTCTCCCCGCACACGCGGGGATGGCCCGGGCATCGGCGAAAGCTACAACCTGAAGGCTTCACGTTCTCCCCGCACACGCGGGGATGGCCCGGCCTGCTACCAGTTCGGATCTGCGGCGGCTGCGTTCTCCCCGCACACGCGGGGATGGCCCGCCGAGCGTGGCGCTGCGGGGCACTGCGTCGGCGTTCTCCCCGCACACGCGGGGATGGCCCGTGGCGTGAGCACTACCCCCGTGTTCGCCGGATGTTCTCCCCGCACACGCGGGGATGGCCCGCCCAGGCGTGAACCGGCGGGGGTAGCGGCATGAGTTCTCCCCGCACACGCGGGGATGGCCCGCGCCGCTTGAGCAAGCGGGTCTCCTCGTATGTGTTCTCCCCGCACACGCGGGGATGGCCCGGTCGGGAAAGTCGGCACGGTGTAGGCGGTCTGCGTTCTCCCCGCACACGCGGGGATGGCCCGGATTGCGTCGGCCAAGGCATCGCCAAGCTGCAGAGTTCTCCCCGCACACGCGGGGATGGCCCGGCTGCCACCGGAGCGATTGGCTCCAGCGGTCTGAGTTCTCCCCGCACACGCGGGGATGGCCCGGTCAGGCGTGGATTGGTCATGGCTGCAGCCAGAGTTCTCCCCGCACACGCGGGGATGGCCCGGCTTACGAATCCCCTCAACTTTGTCACCGGCACGTTCTCCCCGCACACGCGGGGATGGCCCGGGTGACCCCACCCCCCCCAGCCGCGGGTCCTCGTTCTCCCCGCACACGCGGGGATGGCCCGGCAGGCACGCAGATCAGCGAGCTGATCGCGGAGTTCTCCCCGCACACGCGGGGATGGCCCGATGGCAACGGCAACGCGGCTGACTTGACCAGCGTTCTCCCCGCACACGCGGGGATGGCCCGCTGGTGTCCTGCTCGGCGTGGTCGGTGCTGACCGTTCTCCCCGCACACGCGGGGATGGCCCGGCACAGAAATCCTCGACCTTCTTCGCGCCATGCGTTCTCCCCGCACACGCGGGGATGGCCCGGCCCACGCCGCTCGCTTGGTTGCGCTGGCCCAGGTTCTCCCCGCACACGCGGGGATGGCCCGGCCTTCAGCACAGCCGCCCACATCGCGGCAGCAGTTCTCCCCGCACACGCGGGGATGGCCCGGATGCGAAGTTCGACTACGCCGACCCCAAGGGCGTTCTCCCCGCACACGCGGGGATGGCCCGTTAATGCCATCCCCGTTCACTGCCGGTCGGATGTTCTCCCCGCACACGCGGGGATGGCCCGGTCTCTTGTCTGCTCCAGGGCTGAAACCACCTACGTTCTCCCCGCACACGCGGGGATGGCCCGTCATGCAGGCGTGGGGTGGATGAGTGAGCAGGCGTTCTCCCCGCACACGCGGGGATGGCCCGCTCCACTAGCAGGCAAAGAGTACGGGCGGCGGGTTCTCCCCGCACACGCGGGGATGGCCCGGCAGGTTCCTGGTTGCCGTTAGAGATTGGTGGGGTTCTCCCCGCACACGCGGGGATGGCCCGCCCGCCGCGTCTTCCTGCATGCGTGCGCTATTGGTTCTCCCCGCACACGCGGGGATGGCCCGGCCGGGCGAGGCTTCAGGGCATCAAGTTTGGCGTTCTCCCCGCACACGCGGGGATGGCCCGCACCAGTCCGGGGCGATCGGGCGGCGGACCATCGTTCTCCCCGCACACGCGGGGATGGCCCGTTTGAGCATGGGACCGGGAAGCTCCCGGCTGCGAGTTCTCCCCGCACACGCGGGGATGGCCCGCTCAGGCGTGGATTGGTCATGGCTGCAGCCAGAGTTCTCTCCGCACACGCGGGGATGGCCCGTGCAGCACCGGCTACGGCTGCGGCAGCGCCTGCGTTCTCCCCGCACACGCGGGGATGGCCCGCTTCCCAGCTCCCGCAGCCGCTCCAGCACCTTCAGTTCTCCCCGCACACGCGGGGATGGCCCGACTGGCCGCCCTCACTGGCATTTCGTCTTCCGGTTCTCCCCGCACACGCGGGGATGGCCCGGTATTGCTGGGCCGCCGCAGGTACATCGCCAGCGTTCTCCCCGCACACGCGGGGATGGCCCGTTCGACTCGGCCTTCACGGTGTCGACCCCCCAGTTCTCCCCGCACACGCGGGGATGGCCCGGGTATCCAGGTTCTGCCGAGTGCAGCGGCGTCCGTTCTCCCCGCACACGCGGGGATGGCCCGCCCAACTGCCCGCCCCCTCGGCGCTGATCGAGCGTTCTCCCCGCACACGCGGGGATGGCCCAGAGGCCATCCGAATCTTCAACACGTCGGAGGAAAGTTCTCCCCGCACACGCGGGGATGGCCCGGTCTGGGCGATCTGTCAAGCGACATCGAAAACTGAACCACTTCCGACACCGAAAACTGAACCACCCCGGGGCGGTCTTTGGGCTCGGTAGTCGGAGTGGTTCCGCCCTTATGGGGGTGGTGTCTCTTGCTGCTCATGGG
>Ga0209088_10002120_pt1 | contig 12416 bp, 10 predicted proteins | sample S_140625_EF_Meta_FD_187324 | JGI IMG/M metagenome (GOLD analysis project Ga0209088, IMG submission 187324) | Freshwater microbial communities from Lake Simoncouche, Canada to study carbon cycling - S_140625_EF_MetaG (SPAdes) (version 2) | ecosystem: Environmental > Aquatic > Freshwater > Lake ...
GGAGCGATTTTTCCTATGCGTAGGGCTTTTAACAGATGAAATTACGCAACATTGCAGTCATTGCTCACGTCGACCATGGAAAAACTACCCTGACCGACCGCTTACTTTACCAGTCCGGTATGTTCCGTACTGAAGACCTCGACAAGCTCGCTGGTGGTCAGCACGGACTGATCATGGACTCGGGCGATCTCGAGCGCGAACGTGGTATTACCATCACTGCAAAAAATTGTTCCATTCGCTGGACCGATCCGCGCAATAAAGATGAATACAAAATTAATTTAATCGATACCCCTGGTCACGCTGACTTCGGTGGTGAAGTTGAACGCGTATTAAATATGGCCGACGGTTGCTTACTCGTGGTCGACTCCTTCGAAGGCCCGATGCCTCAAACTCGTTTCGTCTTATCGAAAGCTTTAGCCTTAGGTCTTAAGCCTATCGTGGTCGTTAACAAAATTGATAAACCTTCGGCTCGTCCTGACGCCGTGGTGAATGAAATTTTCGACTTACTCGTAGCGCTCGATGCTCCAGAATCCGCTCTCGATTTCCCAGTAGTCTACGCTTCAGGCCGCGATGGTTGGGCCACTGTCGATCGTGCGAAGACTGAAGAAGGTAAACGTCCGAAAGATTTATTAGAACTTTTCTACGCCATCGTTGACCATATTCCTGAGCCTTATGCTGAAGGTTCTTCCCGTGGTGCAGCTGCCGGATTTAAGAGTCGCGAAGAAGCGCTCGCTAACCCCCTCCAAATCATGGTTACAGCGATTCTGTACAGTGATTACGTGGGTCGTATTGCCGTGGGCCGCGTAACCGCAGGTCGCGTTAAGCCTTCCATGCCTGTCATGCTCATCAACCGAGCGGGCGAACAATTTAAGCAACGTACACTCGAGGTCGAAGTATTTGAAGCCTTAGGTCGCGTGAAAGCAGAAGAAGTCACCGCGGGTGACATCTGTGCCGTCATCGGATTAGATCACGTTGAAATCGGTGCGACGATTACGGATATCGAAAGCCCCAAGGCAATGCCTCCGGTAAAAGTTGACGAACCCACCGTGACGATGGCGTTCCGTGTTAACGATTCACCTTTTGCGGGTCGCGATGGAAAATTTGTTACTGGCCGTCAGGTCGGTGAGCGTCTTACTAAAGAACTTGAAAAGAATGTGGCGCTCCGTGTTGAACGTGAAGCTGGAGCTGATGCGTTCCAGGTTTCGGGTCGTGGCTTGATGCACTTAGGTGTGTTAATCGAAACTATGCGTCGCGAAGGTTATGAACTTTCCGTCGGTAAGCCTCAGGTAATCATGAAGCAGATCGATGGCAAAGAATGCGAGCCAGTGGAAACCTTGGCCGTGGATTGCCCAGAAGCTTCGCAGAGTGATGTGATGGCGCTGGTTCTTAGTCGCCGTGGTGAATTACGTACGATGGATGCCAAGGCTGGTACCAGCGGTTGGATTCACATGGAATTCAAAATCCCTTCACGTTCCTTGTTCGGCTTACGTACGATGATGCTCACCACCACCCGTGGTGAAGCGGTGATGTACCACAATTTACTGGGTTATGAGCCAGTGAAGGGCGATGCTCCTCGCCGTGCTGCTGGCGTGATGATTAGTGGTGAAGGAGGCCAAGTGACCTCTTACTCACTCGACCGTCTTTATGACCGCGGTGACTTCTTCGTGAAGCCCACTGACGAAATTTATATGGGTCAAGTCGTTGGCGAACACTGTAAGGATAATGACCTCGAAATTAATTTGGTCATTAACAAGAAACTATCCAACGTTCGTGCCTCTGGTTCGGACGACATGGCGAAGATTAAACCGATGCGCCAAATGTCTCTCGAAAATTGCTTAGAGTATATCGAGTCAGACGAATTGGTGGAAGTTACTCCTAACTTCATCCGTATGCGTAAACGTTACCTCACGGAAAACGAGCGCAAGCGTTTCGGTAAGCAGTAAGTTTAATTTACGCTAAGCGTAAACTGATGGCCACCGTCCGCAAGGATGGTGGCTTTTAGTTTCCACAGTGAACGAGGGAGTCGTGAGGCAACTTTCTCGGGCCATTCTACAATCACATTCCAAGGGCTGACCGCTAAATCCCAAATCATTAAATCATCGAAGCTCGATGCTTCGGTGAGGCGATAGGCGTCGACGTGAAAAATCATACGTTTACCCTTATAAACATTCAGCAAAGAGAAGGAGGGGCTGGTGATATCTTCGGTGATTCCGAAGCCTTTCACGAGTCCGCGTACAAAGGTTGTTTTACCGACTCCGAGATCACCTTCTAGTGCAAGGGTAGTATCGGCAGGAAGTAGTTGAGCAAAGGCTTGGGCTGCTTGTTCAGTGGCTTCGGCTGAATGCGTGATGACACCGTGAGTCCAGTCGCTGACTGACTTCGGTGATTTCATAAATTGTAAGAATCAACAAAACCTTGGGACCATTTAACTCCGAAGACTGCAAGGTTGCGTACAACGTGTCCAATTAAGCAGGGTAGGATGGAGCGCTCGGGATTGAGTGGATTGTAGCGTCCGAGGTATAACCAAACTGAGATGAAGAAAGTAGCGATGAGACTGATTCGTCCTTGGACGGTGCTAAAATCGAATTCGTGAATAGCACTAAAAATGACTGAACCAACGATGATGAGTCCGAGCAATTTGATACCTCTCAGTTGACTGGGTGCACCGAAGCCCCGAAAGACCATTTCTTCAACGATGGCAGCGCCTACGGTTGCCCCCAGAATATGTAAATTACTGACCGACTGACTAGCAGTGACTTGAAAGTGAATCTCGGCGCAGGTTTCTGCGACGGTGATCAGAAGAATACCCGAAACCGTGATTAGGATGCCTGAAATAGGGGCCCGCGTGGTGCCCGGCCAAAAGAGTTCAGGCCCTGGATTGCTTTGGCGTTTCCGGTACTCGCTGAACCAAGCATACGCGACGCCCAACCCAATGAGTAGATAGATTAAATCTAAAATAATGGTCATCGCCGTTTACGATAAGCCGTCTTCTTTTAGGTATTTATCGGTGATGATTTGAATTAAGTGATCGCGAGCTTCTTTAACCGAGTCGACGTAGATATAGAGTCCACGATCTTCAGGTGAGACCATGCCCCATTCGTGGAAGACTTCGAAGTCAGTCACACGTTTCCAGAAATCGGAACCGTAGAGTAAGATCGGGAAATATTTTTTAGTTTTTCCGGTTTGAATCAGGGTTAACATTTCGAAGAGTTCATCGAAAGTGCCGAAGCCACCAGGAAATGCGACGAGCGCTTTAGCTAAATAAAGGAACCAATATTTACGGACGAAGAAGTAGTGGAATTCTAAATCTAATTCAGGTGTAACATAAGGATTATGCTCTTGTTCAAAGGGTAAAGCGATACCTAGGCCGATGGATCGACCGTGAGCTTCTTTCGCTCCGCGATTCGCCGCTTCCATGATTCCAGGTCCGCCACCGGAGCAAATAAAGAATCTTTGCCACTCAGGTAAACTCATCGACCACTCAGTCATCTCTTTAGATAATTCGCGGCAGGCTTCGTAGAAAGGTGCGCTCTTTAAATTAATTTCAGCGAGGCGTAATCGCGCTTTTGCTTCAGACGGACTGATTTCACCTTTCGTAATAGCCACCTTTACGTCTTCGAGTTCTTTTTGCGCACGATCGATAGGGAGGGTACGTGCGGAACCGAACATCACGACCGTATTGCGTACGCCATATTTTTTGAAGCGATGGTACGGCTCGGTGAGCTCCGCCATGACTCGCAAGGTGCGTGCTTGGGGGCTCAACAAGAATTCTTCGTTTTCGTAGGCCTTGACGGGTGGTGGGCGCAAGGGGGCTTTATCTGGACTCATATTGCCGTATCTTCATTAAAATAAGCTATCTGCCAAGAAGGGAAGTGTGGGGCTTGACACTTTTGGCGGGGTCTCTTTGGTTATTCCTTCTAAATTTATGCAACCCACCTACCGCCCATCCAAGATTTCCCGTGCTCGTAAGTGCGGTTTCCGTGCTCGCTCCAAGACCCCTGGTGGTCGCAAAGTTCTCGCCAATCGTCGCAAGATTGGTCGCAAGCGCCTCGGCGCATCTTAATTCGATGCGTCTCCCGCGGGAGCGTCGAATTCGTGCTTCGACCGATTTCTCGCGTCTCCGCCAAAATGGCTCGCGGCTCGACTGCGGGCCTTTTCTTTTGAATCTTGGGCAGGCTCGATCCACTGAAACAAAGGCAAGATTTGCCGTGGTCGTAGCTAAGAAAAGTATCCCTCTAGCAGTGAATCGAAATCGCGCGAAGCGCTTAGCTCGGGAACTTTTTCGTCACGACGCCAATCTCTTACCCGATGGTTGGGAATGTGTTTTAATTGCCCGCCCGAGTATCCTCAGAAAATCTTTTGCCAGCTTGGTGAAAATTTACAGCACAGCGATTAAATCGACGGTGAAATAAAATGATGAATCGACTTCGCAACGGCATGGTTTGGTTGGCTCTCCAGCCGATTTATTTTTATCAACGCTTTATTTCAAAAATACTCCATTCGATAGTACCAGGTTCAGGCTGTCGATTCCATCCAAGTTGCTCTGCCTACGCGGTAATTGCCTTGAAAACGCACGGTTTTTTTAAGGGTTCATGGCTCACCATTAAACGGATTGGGCGGTGTAGACCGGGTGGTGGTTCGGGCGTTGACGAAGTTCCGCCCGCCTAAATAAATGATGCCACCCCTCGCTCTTTGGAGTAAATCACTTACCCTCTAAACAATGCAAAGTTTCCTTCTTAGAAAAATACGCTCACGCCAAGGAGGAGCGTGGTTATTAGCCTTAACTTATATTATTTTAGGGACCGTTTTACGCTTAGGTTTTCTCGCTGTCTCCGCCACCGAAGTCACCTGGTCATGGACAACTTTAGCGGCACTCTTCATTGGGTTCATTTACGACATCGCGATGGCTGGTTTTTTTGCCATCCCTTTTGCACTCATCAGTAGCTTTTCTAAGTCTGAACGTTTTCGCCTATTTTTAATTCCTCTGTGGTGCTTTGGTGTTTTTCTTTTCACTTTCTGGAAAATCTCCGAAATTCTTTTTTGGCAGGAGTTCGCCGTTCGCTTCAACTTTATCGCCGTTGATTACTTGGTTTATACCAGCGAAGTGGTTAAAAACATTCGCGAGTCATACAACATGCCGCTCATCTTTTTAGCGGTATTCTCATTGGCGGCCGGATTTTATTTCCTGTGGCGTAAATGTGGTTTTACTCAACTTTGGTCCGAGGGGACAGTCGAAGATACCACGCCCCATTGGTGGACTCCGCTTGTTTTGACTGTACCTGTCCTGATTATCCCGACTTACAGCTATTTCGTGGGAGAACATGATCTGAAGGTGACTTCCACGGCTCATTCCAGTTTTGGTGAACGCGTTGTGGCAGGACTACGTCACATGGGCGATATTCAACCTCACTTCACCAATAGTTATGAAACTGAAATCGCCAAGAATGGTGAGTACTCTTTCTTAGCCGCGTTTTGGGCCAATCAATTAGAGTGGCGTCGCTTCTATCCTTCACGTGATAACGCTCCTGCTGCGTTACGTGAAATTTTAACTTCCGAAACTAACGAAAGTAAAAAAGCAGATATCACGCGCGAAATCAAAGCGTCAGGATCAGCGCAAAAATATAATGTGATTCAGATCACGATGGAAAGCTATAGTGCTGAATTTTTAAGTTGTTACGGAATTGATCCCTATGCTTCACAAAAATTGACACCTAACCTGGATCGCATTTCTCGCGAGTCATTATGGTTCCGTCATTGTTACGCGGGTGGGACGCGCACGGTGCGTGGCATGGAGGCTCTCACACTATCAATTCCGCCGATTCCAGGTCAGTCCGTCTTACGTCGTCGCGGTTGCGAAAACTTAACTACGATGGGATCAGTTCTTAATCATCAAGGTTACGATTCCGCGTTTATTTACGGGGGTGATGGGTTCTTCGATAACATGAACTACTTCTTCTCCAATAATGGATATCGAGTGGTAGATTTACCTCGTCAATTAGCTGCCGGAAAGAAGACCTCCTTTGAAAACGCTTGGGGCGCCTGCGATGAAGATGCGTTTAATTGGTCGCTCGACGAAGCCGACAAATCCTTCGCCGCCGGTAAACCTTTTCATCATTTCATTATGACGACTTCAAACCACCGGCCCTATACTTGGCCGAGTGGGAAGATTAATCCAAAGTTACAAAATCGCGAGGGCGGGGTGGCGTACACGGATTTCGCGATTGGTGCTTTTCTTAAAGCCGCTGAATCTAAACCTTGGTTTAAAAATACTATTTTTGTAATCGTTGCCGATCACTGTGCTTCGGTCGCGGGTAAACAAGAGTTGGAAATTAGAAAATATGAAATTCCGCTTTTTATCTGGGCTCCGGGATTAATTAAACCGCAGGTGTTTGAGCCAATGATGAGTCAGATAGACACCGTCCCCACCTTACTGGGCTTAATGAATATTTCCTACACATCGCGCTTTGTCGGTAGCGACGTTTTGAAGCCCGATTATCAGCCACGTGCCTTTATCAGTAATTACCAAAAAGTAGCCGTGCTTCGTCCGAATGGCTTATTAACGGTACTCAAGCCAGTGCGACAAGCTCAACAATACTGGGCTGATTTAGGTACAGGTAGTTTGAAGGTTATCGAAAAAGATAAAATGAATTCGGCGGCCACCGATGAAGCCTTGCGCTATTATCAGGGTACCGATGAACTCTTTAATCATGGCGGATTACTCAACCCAGCCCACTAACTTAAAACGACTCATTGTTCCGGTATTGTTTTTAGCCGGTGTCGTCGTCTTTTTTGGTTTCCCTTTTACTCCAGGTGAAAGCGTGGATTTCTGGTTTCAGTCTTTTTTCTGGAATGGCAAAACCTGGCTCATTCCTCATGATAATCCATTAGGTAAAATCATTGCCTACGATGGTCCTAAGGCGCTCATCATTTTATTCGCGGTTTATTTATTAGTAATTATTTTATTACCGAAGTGCGCTCCGCGTTGGATGAATCGCCGCCAAGCCATTTATGTTTTTGTGTCGATAGCGCTGATCTCAGTTGCCTCCACCCAGATTCGTGCGGTCACAAACATGGCCACGCCTTTGGAGCTGACCAATTACGGTGGAACTTTTCCGCACTTATTATTGTTTCAGATCAAGCCAGCGGGATATCCCTGCCACGCATTTCCTGCGGGGCACGCCAGTGGTGGCCTGGCTTTAATTAGTCTATACTGGGCTTGGTTTAATCAGTCTTATCGCAAGCTGGGACTTTGGATTGGCTTAGGGTTGGGCGGCTTCATGGGCCTGTATCAGATAGCACGTGGCGAGCACATGCTTTCGCACACACTCGCCACCTTGGCTATCGCTTGGCTTTTATCCGCCTTACTCGCGATAGTTATCAAGCCTACACAAACTTCAGCTTAGTTGTTCGCCCAGTTGACGATATTGTCAGCTCGCTGGAATGAAGGAGGGCTGCTGGTGTCGTCGTTGAAGTAAGTGGTCGTGATGGTGCCTGACTTCGGCATATCTGTTCCATCCCAGTATTCTTTGTCGTCGGGGGCATTACCTTCAACGGCTGGTTCAATATAATTAGCACCGCACGAAACGATTAGGAAGCCAGGGTATTTCCAGGCTCCATAAGTGCTATTAAAGGCACCCGTAGTTAAGTCTTGAAGGGGCGTATTATCGCCAGGCGAAACTCGATAGCGGTAGTCGTAAGCATTGCCCCAAGGATCGCGGAATTCATAGGCTTTCGTCCAATCATCGAGACCAAGTGATTTATCATCGTTCGATGTTACCACGCCATCGCTCAAGAAGGGTTTCATTTTGCGATTACTTCCACCAGGTAACTTCGTGTCGGTATAATTGAGTAATTGTAATGCGTTTCCGCCTGACGATAGATTTACAGTGTAAATTCTTTTACGACCTGTCATTTGGTCGAAGAAGTCTTTACGGAATTGTACGCCGTTAGCGGAGGATGCTTTATTCGAGCCACAGGGATAATCGCCATAGGTTTTACGATACACCTCGCAGGCCATGCTCAGACCTTGGATTTCGCCGCGGGCCTTCGCTTTGTTGTTACCATTTTTAGCTGCTTTAAAGAGGCTAAACATGAGTGTGCTGAGAATGCCAATGACGGCAATCACGAGCAAAATTTCGATGAGGGTAAAACCGCGACGGACGAGAGAGCGTGGGGACATGGGGTAATTTATAAATTAAATATGACGGGAATCGTTTTCGTCTTTCTTGACGTAACCGGAATCTTGGCGCTGGTGATTCACCGCATTCTTTTTTAAGTAAGCTTGGTAAACATCTTCAGCCGACATGCCCAATACTTGGGCAATTGAAATGAGAAAGTGAAAGAGGTCGATCACTTCAACGCGGGCGTTTTGTTCGTCGAACTTCTGATACTTAGCCCACCACTTCCAAGGTACCGAGTCAGTCAACTCGGCCATCTCTTGCTGCATGGCGCGGAGGTAGTTGAGCGTCCATTTGATTTTTTCTTCCTCGGTCATGCCTTCCGTGATCACCCCAATACGCTTGTTGAGGTCGGATTGCATTTTGAAGATTTCTTCGAATTTGTCGGCCATAAGCCCATCAAATGGTCTTAGGGGTTGGGGGCAACCCTGTATGCGTGGCTCCTTGCTAATTCGTCTTTGCAGATTCCCCAGAGTATGCCTTGCTCTGGGTGTGCCGTCCGTCCCGCCGATAAAACAATTAAGAAAACCCGAGGTTCTTGCGCCGGCGGGGGAGTGGAATTGTGCCAAGGCTGCGGTGGAAAATGGAGCAGACGCTATATTTTTTGGCGTCGGCCGATTCAATGCCCGCGTCCGTGCCCATAATTTTGAAGAGGCCGATTTACCCGCCCTCATGACCTACCTCCACGGTCGAGGCGTAAAAGGGTATGTTACTTTCAATACCCTGATTTTTCCTGAAGAGCTCGCCGAGGCTTCACGCATGCTCCGCACGATTATTGCTTCGGGTGTAGATGCCGCAATTGTGCAGGATGCCGGGATTTGTCGTTTGATAAGAAAAATATCACCCGACTTTCCTATTCACGCTTCGACTCAGATGACGGTGACTAGTGCGGAGGGCGTTCAATACGCCAAAGACTTAGGTGCATCGCTCGCGGTTTTAGGTCGCGAGGTTTCGATTCCTGAAATGCAAAAAATGCAGACAGAACTGTCGGCCAAAAATACTCCGTTAGATTTAGAAGTCTTTGTGCATGGTGCACTTTGTGTAGCGTATTCGGGGCAATGCCTCACAAGTGAATCTCTGGGCGGTCGTTCCGCCAATCGCGGTGAATGTGCTCAGGCCTGTCGCTTACCTTACGAATTAGTTGTCGATGGCGTGGTCAAAGATTTGGGCGATCGTGCCTATTTGCTTTCACCACAGGATCTTGCCGGAATTGAAGTCGTGCCCGATTTAATTCGTGCTGGTATAAAATCTTTAAAGATTGAAGGACGTCTTAAATCGCCCGAATACGTAGCAGCGATTACGCGTGCGTATCGTCGAGCCGTCGACGCCGCGTGGTCGGCCCTGCAAACGGGACAAAATGCTGACCAAGCCGCTCATCGCATTAATACTGAAGAGGAGTATGCGATGCAGATGACTTTCTCGCGCGGACTTTATAGCGGCTGGCTTCGTGGAATTGATAACCAAAATTTAGTACACGCACGTTTCGGAAAAAAGCGTGGAGCGTATTTAGGCGAAGTCGTTGATGTGTCGACCAACGGTGTCACTTTAAAATTACAAGGCCCGCTTAAACCAGGTGATGGCGTGGTGTTTGACCAAGGTAAACCCGCTGAACGCGAGCAGGGTGGCTTCGTTCATGGTTTAGAGCCCGCTCGTGGTGAATTAACTTTTGTCAGATTCGGCCGTGAAGATGTGGACTGGTCGCAAGTCGCACCAGGCGCACTTCTCTGGAAAACTAAAGATCAAGAGTTGGATAAACGATTGCACGACTCCTGGGATCGTGAGCGCCCTAATTATCGTAGACCTATTTCTGTTAAAGTGATTGGTCGATTGAATCAGCCTTTACGTATCGAATTTAATGATGGCGAAGGCCACGTTGTTTCAGCCGATTCATCAATGCCCTGCGTCGCAGCAGAGAAGCGTCCATTAGCTCAGGAATTATTACAGGAGCAGTTGGGCCGACTCGGTGAGACCGGCTTTGAACTTTCAGAATTAAAATTAGATTTAGAGGGCTCGTTGATTGTCCCCATGAGTGAAATCAATCGACTCCGCCGGGATTTAATCGAGCGCTTAACGGAACTCCGTGAACAACCGCCTAAATGGAAATTAAATACTTTTAGTGAAGAAGCCTATACGGTCGAAAAGGGTTTGGATAAATCCAGTGCTAGTGCCGAGCTTATCACGGTTATTCGTGAGCCCGAGCAACTTGAGCCAGCATTACAATGGGGTGCACGTGTTATTTATGCCGAATTTGAGGATCCAAAAAAATTCCGCGCTGCAGTAGCTCGAGTGCGTGAATTTGAGAAGGAATCAGGAAAGAAATGTGAGTTCTGGGCGATGGGTCCACGTATCCATAAAGAAGGTGAAGACCGTCTCACTGAAATTGTATTATCCTCCAATGCCGATGGTTATTTGGTGCGTAATCACGATAATTTAAAAGCCTTTGCGGGCCATCGTCGCCGCGGAGATTTTTCACTCAATGTTGCCAATGGACTTACGGCCGAGTGGTTGGTGCGTCACCACGGAATTGAAGGTGTCACTGCTTCCTATGATTTGGACGTGAATCAATTAACCGCTCTCATTAAATCAGCTCCAGCCGAATGGTTTGAAGTCACTCTTCACCAACACATGCCGATGTTCCATATGGAGCACTGCGTATTCTGTACTTTCATGTCGAAGGGCAAAGACTACCACGATTGCGGTCGTCCTTGTGAAAAACACCGAGTGAAACTGCGCGATCGAGTAGGCGCCGAACATATTTTGAAAGCCGATGCTGGATGCCGGAATACGCTTTATAATTCCAGAGCTCAAACCGGCGCTGAATATATGGGCGATTTATTGGCACTTGGGGTGAAGCGATTCCGTATCGAATTTGTTGATGAAAATGCTGCTACCGTCACTCAGACGCTTGAAAAATATCAGTCATTACTCGATGGAAAAATTACGGGTACCGAACTGTGGAATGATCTAAAAGTTTTAAATCAGTTAGGAGTTACGCGCGGAACTTTGCGGGCTAAAATTTAAATTTCTTCCTTAAGTCGAGGGAGTAGTCCAGTGATTCGTCCAGAGTCTGAAATATTTCTTACGGCCATAGCGTAAGCTGTCGGATCGCCAACGAGTATAACTTGTTTGCGACCTCGTGTAATCGCTGTGTAAATTAAATTTCGTGCCAGCATGATGCTGTGTTGACGCAGTAAAGGAATAACGACGGCTGGGAATTCGGATCCTTGCGATTTATGGATACTCACGGCGTAGGCTAATTGCAGGTCAGATTGTTCACTGCGTTCGAATTCAACGCGCGTGCCATCGAAATCGATGAGCATATTTCCACTTTCGGGCTGAACTTCGAGGACTACACCGAAGTCGCCGTTAAATATCAATTTATCGTAATTATTTCGGGTCTGAATGACTTTATCGCCGATGGTAATTCGTCCCGACTGAGCATGTGGTCCACGTAATTTCTCTTGGAGGGCTTGGTTGAATGCTTGAATGCCACCCGTGCCTTTGTGCATAGGGGCGAGCACTTGAATGTCGCGTAGCGGATCTAATCTCAATTTACTGGGCAAGATTTCACAGCAGAGCTGGGTCACTTTTTGCACGCATTTTTCGGGGTCATCTACACGGAGAAAATGGATATCTTGGGTGAAATCTAATTTATCAAATTCTTCAACTGGGTGGGGTGGATGAGCGTCGGAATGTAAAATCCCGTGAGCAATCGTAACGATACCCGAGCGAGCTCCTTGTCGGAATACGCTGTCGAGTCGGGTGACTGCAGCCACGTTGGATTGAATAATATCACTTAAAACATTTCCGGCTCCGACTGAAGGTAATTGGTTAACATCACCGACCAAAAGTAAATGAGCAGTACCAGGGATTGCACGTAATAATGCCGCGGCGAGTTTTGTGTCCAACATGCTCGATTCATCGATAATAATAAAATCTACGCTCAGTGGATTTTCTGTATTAGCGGTAAATCCTCCAGCACTGGGATCAAATTTTAATAAGCGGTGAATCGTGGAGGCAGGAACGCGAGTCGCTTCATTCATTCGTTTAGCGGCTCGACCCGTTGGTGCGCCGAGTAAAATTTTAACACGCTTAGCTACGAGAATATCGCAGAGGGCTTTGAGAATCGTTGTTTTTCCAGTGCCAGGTCCGCCAGTGAGAATACTGACTTTATTTTTTAAAGCCATGATGACGGCCTGACCTTGGGCTTCCGAAAAAGTAAACCCCGCGCGATCTTGA
>Ga0209088_10002122_pt1 | contig 12411 bp, 3 predicted proteins | sample S_140625_EF_Meta_FD_187324 | JGI IMG/M metagenome (GOLD analysis project Ga0209088, IMG submission 187324) | Freshwater microbial communities from Lake Simoncouche, Canada to study carbon cycling - S_140625_EF_MetaG (SPAdes) (version 2) | ecosystem: Environmental > Aquatic > Freshwater > Lake ...
GGCGGCCGTTAACGTTCCAGGACTATTTCCGGGAGTCAGCAAGGAACCGCTCTTGAGGGTGACTGCACCGACGATTCCAGATCCACCCAGCAACCCATTGTTTTCCAGAACAACTGCGCCTGCCGTTCCATTCACAATCAGGTTACCACCCGAGTAAACGGTGGTCGTGCTGTTATTGAGAAGAGTAGCCCCAGACTTAACATCGAGGGTTGCGGTTGCTGTGCGCGTAGTAGAGGAGGCACTGACTGTACCATCTGTCGAAATGGTAATATTTGTCGATGCAGTTACGTTTCCATACAAGTTCAGTGTACCACGATCCAATAAGGTCGATCCCCTGTAATTGTTGCCACTTCCTCGGAGAGTTAAAGTGCCATCCCCTGTCTTCTGGAGAGCACGCTCACCAGTCGCTCCGGTATCAGTCAAATTGCCATCCACGTTGAAACTACCTGCTCCAGAAAATGTCGTGGTGTTAACGTTCGTTCCTCCAATTTCAACATTTCCGTCGAAATCCAGAGTCAAATTCGAACTATTTACGGTCAACGTCTTCCCGCCGCTGGCCGCAGTTGTGATGTTGTTGTTGGCGTTGGTGAATGTCAGCGTGACAGCACTTCCACTGCTGTTAGTGAAGATCATATTATTACCAGCAGTGCTCCCTGTTCCATAGGAATTTGCCCTGTAATTTCCACCTACACCGAATTCAATCGTGGCCGTATCTGCACTCCCGCTAGCGCCAAGAAGGGATGTGTTTGCCGAGAGAGCGCCCGTAGCCATCAATTTCAGAAGACTTCCCGAATCTTTTACTGTCGTGGCTCCGCTATAGCTATTATTGCCCGAAAGGGTCCAATCCCCGCTGCCGTATTTGTTCAGAGAGATCACATTCCCACCGAGGTCAGAAATCGCTCCAGCCAACTCTCCTGTTCCAGCTGTGGCTCCCTGAAGGGTGATAGCCTTTGCCCCCACCCCAGTCGCGGTCATCGCACTGGTGAACTTCAAGTTCCCTGTGCCTGACTGATCCAAGATTGCCCCACCGGATGTTCCCGCCAGGTTGATCACCTTGTCGGAAGTTTCCCCCGTACCAGTGTATCTCAGAGCTGTGTAGGCCGAAGAACTGGAGCTTCCGATGTTGATTGTTCCGTTCTTACCCAATGAACTGTTTGCACCCGCATTACCAATATTATCGGTTCTTAGATATGTGTACTGTCCTGAAGTCCCGTTCGTGATTGTGATCGCACCACTGAAACTGTTGTTATTGTTTCCAAGGACTACGGTTCCGGAGCTGCTGGTGCCTATGACAACGCTGTTTACGCCGCCATTTTCATTGATTACACCATTGAGGGTTAAAGTGTTCGTATTGTACCCCCCGAAGGTGAGCGTTTTCGACCCAACTCCCGTACTGTTGATGTTTCCGCTTAACGTCAAACTGGCGTTTGTGGCTCCGTTGGCGAGGAGGCTTAGACCTCCTGTTGTGCCAGCCAAGACAATAGTCTTATCCGATGTTTCATTTGTCGTTCCAATCCAGCGCAGTCCCCCAGTCGTGGTTGCAGAAGGGCCGCCAACAGTGATCGTTCCACTGGTTCCCAGCGAGCTGTTCAGACCATTTGAACCAAATTTGTTAAAATATAGCGTACCATTACCCACACTTACTCCACCGCCGAAGGAGTTGTTTATTCCCGTCAGGTAGTAACTGATTCCGCTGTTGCTGAACATCATCGACCCAGCTCCTGCAATTACCCCAGAAGCTGTGACACTCCCAGAGTTGGCGTTAAGCCTTAAAGTGCTGCCATTATCGATCTGCCAGTTATTGGCGACATCCAAACCCGTACCCTCTGATCGGACATAATTAGTGATAGCCCCCGCAGAGGTGATCGTGCCCGTCCCGAATGCCGCCGCGTTGCTGAAAGTGATTATTCCTGTCCCTGAATTATTTAAGGTGGTTCCGCCCGAATAGGTATTCGCTGCCGAGAGCAAAATTTTCCCAGAGCTTGAATTATTCAATACCAGTCCGTTGGCACCGCTCACCACCCCATTCAAAGCCACAGTTCCCGACGCACTGTTCGTAATATCCAAGGCCACCCCGCTGGCACTGCTATTGGTGATATTGGCGTTGACTGTTAATCCAGATGAACTTTGACTGCCGAAATAGAATTTTGATCCAGAACCGATATTAACACGGATTGGAGCCGTCGAATCAATCGTTACACCACTACCGAATACAGAATTCGTTACTGACGACGCCCCTGTCCCCAACGTGAGGCTGGATCCAGTTCCACCAACAATATTCATCGTGCTCAAAGTAAGCGCTGCAGTTGCCGGGGCAGCATTAAGGCTACTCAGAGCTAGATTCACGTTGTTACCCAGAGAGACAGCCGCTTGGTTTGTAACAGAGCCAACAATTGCGTTGGTTCCTGTTATGTTTCTTAAACCGGACGTAGTCGTCAGCGTGTACCCATCCGTCGCGAAATTGAGACCGCTCACAATCATCGAACCACCCATGGCCACGCTTCCAGAAGTGCCAGTAAAATTAAAATAGTATCCACCAGAGTTGTTGATAGTAGCAGTATCGGGTGCACCGCTAGTCACGGAGAACAAGCCACCGCCGGTTGGACCCCCCGTCGCCGCTGTGGCGTTCACAGCATTGGTTGTCCAAAAAACAGATGAAGAACTCCAAGTACCCGCACCACCCTCGCCAGTGGTTGTACCATTGACGTCCCAGTAAGCGTTTGTCCTGCCATTCACAACTTGGGCCTTTGCAACCGAGGGAAGGAACGAAATTCCGATTAGGAAAATTCCAAGAGCTGAAGGCAGATTTAATTTTTTGCTCATATTATTTGGACTCCTGAAGATGGACTCTGTTCAAACAAAATTTCACTCTTTTGGGATATATATACTCTTTAGAGATATATAAACCTATGAATGCACCCTTAATCATATAAGAAAATCTGCTTCAACTTTATTAAAAATCAAATGGTTTTTTTGAATAAAATGAATAACTCGTTATATAATCTTATATGCATAACCATTAACAATTTATACTATTATAAAAATCAAATTTTGCTTATTACTTATCCTTTTTAGGATAAAAATATATTTTTGGGTTAATTTTTTTGGTATGATTAAAGTAATATTAAAAATACTATATGCCCTATAAGGGCTATAGTATGACAAAGAAAACCAAAACCGACCGATCAAATCACAAGCTGAGTCGAATCAAAACGGCCGTTGCTTGCGGAACCTCAATTTTCAATTTCTCCCTCTTCCTACTGCCCCCCTGGGACCAAGGCTTCCAGTTCCCCCACCACTCCCCATTCTCACCAATCTCCTCTCCTCCCACCGTCACCCCGCGTGCCTGCGCAATATCCCCATCTCTCTGACTCATCGTTATCGTCTCCGCTTTCTCCACCAACTTCCCTACCTCAAGCTCGACCTCCGCCGCCCTCCCCTTCGACCCGTACTCCCGGTTGATCAAAGTCACATAGATCACCTTCCCCTCAGCCATCACCCCGTAAGCCACTAGATTCACCTTTTCCTTATTCTTCTCCACCTCCACAGGCAACAGATCCCCGTGCCCACCCAACTCAAACATCTTGATCCCGTACCCAGGAGGCAAAATAGTGTACCCTTTCTCCGAACTGGTCAGCGACGTGTACACGTTAGGCTTGTCCGGCCCCACAGTCCCCGGAATCACCTTCTCCCCCGTGTGGAAGTTCAACCCGCTCGCACTGTGATGAGCCCACCAGTACAGATAATCCAAAATCCACAGCGAAGCGGAATACGTATCGCTCGCCCCCAGCGCCCCGCCCTTTGAAAAACTGCTCCCCTCATTCATCCGGAATGTTAGCCCATTCTTCAATACCGCCGGCACAAAGAGATCGTAAAACGCCTGATACTTCGGATGCCAAGCAGGAGAAATCATATCATCCCGCGCTTTCACAATATCCTTCACATCCGGACCGTCCCCGCCCGGATAGTAGTGCTGACCGATCATCGCCAACATCTCCTTCATCCCAGGCTCCCCCGCCATATCTCTGGCCCAGTCGGGATTCCGATCCGTTGCCGTCGGGGCACAAAACTTGGCCGATGGAACATACTCAGGCCGAACGATCACTTCCCGGAACTTTTTCCACTCCGCCAAAAACTCCCCATACTTCATATCCTTGTTCGGCTCATTGCCGAGAATGAAACAGGAAAGCCGATCTCCATACTTTTCGTTCACATACTTGGCCACCTTCGCCGCCGCCTCGGGCGTGTTCTTCTGAAGGCGAACACTGTAAATCACCTTCACCCCCGCTTCCTTCGCAAAGGCAAAGAGTGCATCGATATCCTCCTCATTGGGAATATTGACCGTTGCCCGCTCCGCCGTGTTTCCACCCACCCGCAGATGTTTGATCCCCAGAGTTTTAAACGTCGTGATCAGAGGTAGATTATCCCCGCGGAAGTAGTGTTTTCCCGTGTTGGTGTTGGGCAGCACCATCTTTGTCTCATAGCTCAACCCACAAAAATCCTCCGGAATCGTCCGAATCGATTTTCCCGTATCCACACGCACAGTTACAGGAGACCCAGGCCAAGCTTGACCCATCAACGCCAAGAAACAAAAAACAGCGCGTAAAAACATATTAAATTCTACCAGCATCACCCCAACTACACCACCTACCGCGTAACGTTGATTCTAATGAATAGCTTGCCCGATCCAGTAGACTGCGCCTGTTTCTTCAAGAAGCCACTGGGTGAGGATTCTGTGCCTGCGTTGACCGGTTGAGCCGCAGACCAAGTAACCAGATCACTGCTTGTCTGGTAGGTTAGAGTCAGTGCGGAGTCATCCTTCACATCGAAGGTGTAGGTCAGTTGATTTCCGCTCATCACCGGCACGGCCGCCGCGCCGTTATTTTGGGGCACTCCAGTAGGCGAGCCGAGGGCGTACTGTAGCCCAACCTTGGATCCGTTCACCACCGCATCAAACGCCGTGCCAGGCAATAAATTTTGAGCCGCGATATACTGGGAAAAGCCGTCTTGTAGGCTTTGTTGTAAAATCAAACTTTTATTATCATTGGATTTAACCAGCTCGTACCCACCAATCGGCGTCTCCAGCACCGGCGTTCCAGTAATACCACCACTCGCGGTAACCAATGTGTAGGAGGCTTCAGTCGGTGTACCGACAGGACGAACTTTGGAACCACCGGTTAAGGTCAGGCCCTGAGTGGTGGTAGGGGAACTGCTGGATACCAGCGCAAGCTGAAGAGCCGCACTACTCCCAATCGTGATGGCAGAAGAGTGACTGCCCCTGAGGGCAAGTGTACCAGCATTAATATCCGTACGACCCGTATAGCTGCTCACGATGGTGTTTGTGACAGAGTTGGTCAGCGAATCAACAACCGTAGTCGTGACCGTTGTCCCGTCAGATAGCGTTAGTAGACCTGCTCCGCTCTTCGTCACACCTCCAGAACCCGATCCCGCCTGCATGACTGTTTCCACATTTGCCGCCACATCCAAAGTGGCTTGCCCTGTCAGGCTGGCTGATCTGAAGGTAAGTTGTGGATCGGTATATCCAACATCAGTCGCACTGGATTTTGTACTGTTTCCTTTGACTATATGCAATGTCTGCGTCCCGATATTTAGATTTGTAAAGCTTACCGTGTTCGCTCCTGCAGGAGTTAAAGGATTTGGATCGAGGGTAATTGTTGCCTCTGCCTGAACCGAAAGTGCGGTATCCTGACCATGCCCACTGTAGGTTCCGCTCGAACCGACCCCTTTGCTAAACAGCAGATTGCCGCCATTCATCACCACGGCGTTGTTTGAACCTAAAGCACCACTGGAAGTGGTGTTGACGAAAAGTGTCCCAGCGTTGATTTCCCAATTCCCTATCCAACCTCCGCTCGGAGTCCCACCCATGAGCTTCAGGGTTCCTTCACCAGTTTTCGTTACCACACTGCTCGAGTTAGTATTACCGGCCAATTTATAGAGACTCAAGGTCGCCCCAGAAGTAGCATTCAAAGTCACCGGACCGTTAATCGTCGTCGTTTGCCCGTTTAATTTATCAAAGGTGATCGAGCCGACAGTCGTGGGTGCCGTATAGGTGTGCGCCATATCGTAGTCGACCAACGCCTCCACCATACCTCCAGAAAGCGTAAAGGTTCCCGTTGAGGTTGAACTCCCTCCTCCCAGCGCAGCCACGTTCGATAATTGAAGTGTTCCACCAGTAATCGTCGATATGCCGGTGTAGTTGTTGGAACTACTAAAAGTCGCCTTCCCGCCAGAAATGGCAAGCGACTTTGAACCCACCCAAGCATTTTCGCCAGACACATTCAGCTCCCCACCATTTACCGTGATCGATCCTGCGCTGAGAGAGTTTGCAACGGTGGCATTGACCACACCCTCCGATACTATAGTTCCACCGCTATAGGTGTTGGTCGCCTCTAAACTTAAAGTCCCTGAGCCAAGTTTCGTGACAGAGAAACTTCCACCAGTCTCGCCCAGGGGAGTCTGAAAACGAAGGATGGATCCACTTCCAATCTGCAAAGTCCCGCTATTATAGAGAGAAGCCAAGGAAGACGCGGTTCCCGTGGTTGTGTTGGAGGGGGAAAAAGTCAGACTCGACCCATTCACTAAGTAGACCAATACGTTGTTGGAACCCGCAACAGAATTATAAAAAGGAGTGCTTACCGGGTTGTTATTACCGATTTTAAAAGTTGTTGCGTTCGTTGCAACTGAACTGAACTTATATTGACTACCATTCGTCACATTCCATGATTTCCCGAACACATTACCGGAACTCGTGGTCAAGTCGGTCGCACTGCTACTAAAAACGAGGTCGGTATAAGATCCTGGATTGGCGCTCGCAGTCGGCACACTGCCAAGGCTCCAACTTGTCGACGTGTTTAGGCTGGCGTTACTACCTGTGAAGATATTGGGAGGGGCGATGCCAATGCTGATGGTTAGGTATTGCGAGAAACTTGTTCCCGCAGGATTTTCCGCCGTCAGTGTAACAGTCGCGTCTCCCACTGTAGTTGGGAATCCACTAATCAAACCTGTAGTTGTGTTCAAGTTGAGGCCAGTAGGAAGATTGGCCGCAGCATAACTACGTGGAGTGTTCGAAGCAGCGATCTGGTAACTGAAAGCTAAACCCACGTTACCACTGGCTAATGGAGAGGAGTTGATGACGGGAACTGAAGTAGGCGCCGCCGCGACTGTGATCGCCAAATTCCCCGAGCCAGTAACTCCCGCAGCGTTGCTGACAGAGAGAGCGACATTCAACGGTCCTGCGGTCGTAGGAGTTCCCGTGATTAAACCGCCTGTAGTAATACTGAGTCCTCCACTCGGCAGACTTGAGGAGCCAAAGGTGGTGGCATCGGCCACGACTTGGAAGGTGAAAGGGTAGCCGACCATAGCCGAAGCCGTATTCGGACTCGTAATGGCGATGGACGATACCGCCGGAGCGGAATCGGCCGCGTAAATATCGTCGATTGAGAAATCAATCATGCCGGTGGAGGCTGTGCTAAATCCGATTTTACCAAAATTCAGGCTAGCTCCAGTAGCAGCTGCGGCCAGTGCAGTTCCAGAGGCTGAGGAGGTGATAAGAGTGTTGCCTATATAGACAACAAAGCTGTTCACAGCGAGTGTTTGAGAAGCACCCGACGGATCCGTGTAAGGCATCGTTGTTGTATCGCTATCATTAAACCAAATTCGCACGGTAGAAAAGGAAGTGGAGCCCGCATAGGCCACGTTCGAATTAGCAGTGGAGTTAGCCGTACCATCAGCCTTTGTTACTGTAACACTACCAGCGGATGTGCCGGTCTGCTTAAAAGACAAACCGATTAAGCGATTTGCAGAGCTTGAAGTCGTAGTTGCCGCGGTGGCGTTGCCAATTCCCACATCCAAAGTCAATGCCGTCCCAACAGCCGCATTCACATTCTGTTTTAATTTGAAGGACACATAACCACTCGTACGGGTAGCAAGAGCTCCGGTATTGGGTGAGAGACCAAACATTACTTGTGATCCACTTGAAGTCGTAGTTTTGTTATAACGAGCCACATTCCCGCCATCATTGATGACCCTGGTGTACAAACCAAATGAACCAGCATTGATCAAGTTCGGCGAGGTGGTGGTAGTAAGTTGTGCATCTAGAGTGTAGCTCGAAAAGTTTTCATCAAGCCATGGAATCTGGGCTTGAACGGCATTTCCAAGCGCACCAACCGCAAGAAATGCGAAGGCCAACCACGCTGCAGATCGGACAGATTTGATTGAGTTAAATTTGGAGATGGCTTTCTCGCTCATGTTTAGACCATTTGTAATAAATTCTACCAACCTCTGACTTCGGTGTTTGAAAGGGCAGTCATAAGTACCTAAGGTATAAAATATAACTACTTGACTATTGGGCTAAGTGAATTTGCTAAAATACTCTTAATTCTCAAATTAATTTCTATTAATGTATTGCCTATTAGGTATTTACAGTTTTGGCATAGTTAAAATCTCATTTGTTTTACTAGTTAACTTGTAAGCACTGTTTTAATGTGCTTTGCTACGTCTTATGGCTCCGACCCTAGATTCAATCGCCAAGAGATGTCGTGTATCGAAGGTAACAGTCTCCCTCGCACTCCGGGGAAGTCCCCGTATATCTTCTTCCATGCGCGCCCGCGTGGCCGAAGTAGCCGCAGAACTCGGCTACACCCCCAATCCGATGGTCAGCGCACTGATGACATCTCTGAGATCAACCCGAAAAACAAAGTTCGTCTGCAATCTCGGCTTCATCACCTCCTTTCCCACCCGAGACGGTTGGAAGGAAAATCCCTCGTTCGCCCGCTACCTCATCGGTGCCACCGCCCGAGCCACCGCCTTAGGCTACGGAATCGAAACCCTCTGGATTCGTGAAAAATCCCCGGCCGATCTCTCCCGCACAATGCACCTCCGCGGCATCCGCGGCCTTCTTCTCGCCCCACTACCCACGTACGGAATGCCTCTCTCCCTCTCCTGGGATCCGTTTGCCACGGTTGCCTTTGGCCACACCTTTAACGAAATTCCAGTCCATCGGGTCACGAACAGCCAGTTCCACACCCTCTCCCTCGCAATGGATCAGTGCCAAAAACGCGGACATCGCCGGATCGGACTGGCCATGCCCCGATTCGTGGACGCCAAGGTGGAAAGCCGCTGGCTTGCCGGCTACCTGGCCTGGCAATACACCCATCCGGAACTGGCCAAAATCGAGCCTCTCCTCGTCGACCAGTTCGACGAAGCGAGCGTCGTCGCCTGGATGAAAAAGGAAAAGCCCGACGCCGTCCTCGCCAACCACGGCCCCATCCTGACCTGGATACGGAAGAACGGATTCCGCGTGCCGGACGACGTCTCCTTCGTCCACTTGAACTGGACCCCAGAAAAAGGGGAACTGAGCGGAACCAACCAGCAGCCCGAAGAGATCGGAGCAGCAGCTGTGGATCTCCTCGCCGAACAGATTAATCAAAACCGTCGCGGCATCCCTGACAAACCGAAGACCATCACACTGGAAAGTATCTGGCACGAAGGCACCACCTGCCCTGATCGAAGGTGAAAGCTCCGGCAGGGACGGCTATCCTTAATCTTCCTCAGGGCTTCGCCATATTACGGAGTATAAACTGCCTCCAGCTTCAGAAACCGCTTGCTGTCGATTCCCCGCTCGACGCTGTAAACCTTTCGCACCAGACCTGTTCCTAATCCTGTTTGATCGAGTGCATTGACCACTGAAATGACTGGATCCGTTGCACTCCAAGTTCCACCCAAGCTAGTCACCGATTTAGCCGTGATAACCAACTTCGGATCATCCGTCCTGACCACTGCCGTAAGGCTCAACGTGGTCGGAGTGATGCTACTGGTTATTTCCTTAGGAGCGGAGGTCGTGTCAGCCGCACCAAAGGCATACTTGTAGACCGATTCGGAGGTGACCTCCGCATTATCGCTCCAACTAGCATAGGCCGTCTGCGGAACCTTGGCCATCCCCACCACCGTGAGAACAACTTGCCCCGCTCCACCTTTTCCTCCCAAGGCTTGGGATCCAACTGAGGATCCTCTGGCTCCGCCACCGCCTCCGCCGGGGGATCCGCCCTGCGAACCATCACCGTTTCCAGTGGAATCTTTTCCATTTCCCCCTGCCCCTCCACCATTTACTGCTGATGCGCCGACATTCGAAGTAGCATTTAGCCCCACGCTCGATATTCCGGCACTGCCCCCTCCACCTCCTCCCGTGTTGGTGGGACTACCTTGTCCCGCAAGACCATTCCCACCTGCAAAAAAGAGATCACCCACGCTTCCCGCCGTACTTCCTACTCCGCCACTTCCAACGACCCCCGATCCAGAACTAATCACAGTTTGTCCTCCGGCTCCACCCTTCGCCAAGCAGCTGGTGACAGAGCCGCTTCCGAACCATGAGTCCCCACCCGAAACGGTACTTAGAGTTGGAGAAATCTCGCTCACACCGCCCGCCCCAATCGAAATGGTATAACTTGTCCCAGGCACAACCGAGACTGAGTTTTTCTTGGCATAAGACCCACCTGCTCCACCTCCCCCAAAGGCATTTCCCGAAACCGGTTTGTACGCACTCCCGCCAGCCCCACCCGCACCCCAACACTCGACCTGCACCGCCGTGACATTTGCCGGGCAAACCCAGGTCGTAGAAACTCCAAAGGTGCTCGAAAGATTGGAAAGGTTGGCCCCAACCTGAATTGTCAAAGTCGCGTACCCAGTTCTACCCGAACCGTTGGTGGCGGAGACAGTGGCGGTGAACGTTCCACTTTCAGTCGGCGTTCCCGTAATTGAGCCCGTGGTCGTGTTCACGTTCAACCCCCGAGGCAAACCAGTTGCCCCGTAGGTTACCCCACCAGCGTCAGATGCGATTTGATAACTCAGCGGTGAACCAGTCACCCCCACCATGTTCAGGTTACTGGTGATCTGCGGTGCCGGGGACATGGAGAAAGAGGCGTTGAAAGATTTCCCCTTGGATCCATTCACATTCACGCTGAGCGTGATCGGATTGTTTCCCGTTACCGTCACGCCGGAGTCGGCAGACAAAGTTCCGAGCGAAGCTCGGCCGTTCAAGGTGACGCTGATAGTTCCGGCGGCACTCTGAGTAGGATCGGCCACACCCACCGAAATACTGTTATAGGTTTCTTTGACGATGACCGAGCACTGCTTGCTCACCGAAATAAAATCTATGGTTCCGCCGTTATCGGGACCTGCCGTTTTCGACCAGAAATTCGCTGCCACCACGCCAAGGATCTGACTCTTTACCGCCTGAATGCCAGCGGTCGTGCTCGTGGGTTCGGTATTGGAAAGAATCGCAACATCTGGGTTCGCCGCGTAAGCCTTTACGCTGCTCGCCGTCCGGTTGGGAAGGATTACATATGCATACTTCGCGGCCGTCGGATTCGCCCCATGTTTGAACAGTAGTTTGAGATAATTATCGGTGTAGGTCGCAGAGTCGGAATCGGTCGGATTGATCGTTTTCCATGATCCAGAGTCCGATGTGAATTGGGCCTCCAGGTTCGAGGCCCCACTCGGGAAGTAGTACCCGCCCACCCCCTGTAACGCACACCAAGTTGCACCCGTGCCTGTAGTGACTGTCACAGGATTGGCCCATACCGCCGGCGCAGAAAGCGAGTAAACAGTATCGGCTATATTGAACGTCGTGACGCCCGTCTTTCCGAGTTTACGATTCTCCACCGTGGTATCGACTTGGCCGGTCGTTGCACAGTTGATACCAGCTCCAAGACAGACGATTTCGTCATCCAGCATGAACCAGGATTTCTTGGCATAAAGTTCGGTCCCTGCTGGGTGCTCAGACATTCCGGCCACCCCATAGGCTTTGCCCACCTGAGCACCACCCACCCAATTCTGGTCTGTCACGGCATAATCCGGAGTCGCGCTCAGGTCTGCTGTCGTGCCGGGCAGATGATAATAATCGGTCGTCGCCCAGTAAGTATCCATGTACTGGGTATCCGGGTTGCCTAAATAAAGGTAGGTCACCCCGGCTCCGGTGTACCACCCCTTCAGATTGGTCGGAGAAGTTGTGTTGATTTCATAACCGCCAACCCGAGTAGAGGACATGCTCAGACCAAAACTGAAGCCGTTGCGATGGGCGGCGACGCGGTCCATGGACGGAAAGTGATATTGGCCTGCCGCCACTTGAGGCGAATCCGCAAAGGCCAGCAACTGGGTTGCTATGTCAGTAGGGGCAAAGGTCGCCACCGAACGAATGCTTTCGATCACCTTCGCTCCGACTTTGGATTGATCCGAGGACGAGGATGCGATCGCACGGCCGCGCACCATGTCCATCATGGCCCCTTTATACATTAACGGCGCAAAACCATTCGTGATCCATCCATAGAGATTGGAAATCTCGGGGTCGGTAATCTGCCAAGTGGAGCCGGCAAGTAATTTGACCAAAATCGAAAT
>Ga0209088_10002123_pt1 | contig 12407 bp, 8 predicted proteins | sample S_140625_EF_Meta_FD_187324 | JGI IMG/M metagenome (GOLD analysis project Ga0209088, IMG submission 187324) | Freshwater microbial communities from Lake Simoncouche, Canada to study carbon cycling - S_140625_EF_MetaG (SPAdes) (version 2) | ecosystem: Environmental > Aquatic > Freshwater > Lake ...
GCGGGTCAGGTGCTTGCGTCGCTGGCAATGTTTTCGCTTGCCTGGCACGCTTGGATTGGCGTGCGTGACATCTGGATGGATTATGTCAAGCCCGTAGGTATTCGTTTGTTGTTGCTGGTCCTCACTATCCTGTGGTTGGCTGGATCAGTCGTGTACTTTGTACACACCCTCTGGAGAAACTAAGCCGTGGTCGCCGTCAAATCATCTTTACCGCGCCGTCAATTTGATGTGGTCGTCGTGGGAGCCGGCGGAGCCGGCATGCGTTGTTCTTTACAGCTCGCAAACGCCGGGCTTTCCGTTGCAGTGTTGTCTAAGGTGTTTCCAACTCGCTCGCATACTGTTGCAGCGCAGGGTGGTATTGGCGCCTCCTTGGGCAATATGAGCGAAGACAACTGGTACTGGCACATGTATGACACCGTGAAGGGGTCAGACTGGCTGGGCGACCAAGATGCCATCGAGTTTATGTGCCGCGAGGCGCCTAACGCGGTCTACGAACTCGAGCACATGGGTATGCCGTTTGATCGCAACGCAGATGGCACAATTTACCAGCGTCCCTTTGGCGGCCATACCGCGAACTTTGGCGAAAAGCCCGTGCAACGCGCTTGCGCAGCGGCCGACCGTACTGGCCACGCTTTATTGCACACGCTGTACCAGCGTAACGTGGCTTCACGCACGCAGTTTTTCGTTGAGTGGATGGCGCTTGATCTGATTCGCAATCAGGCCGGTGATGTGTTGGGCGTGACTGCGCTCGAAATGGAAACCGGCGAGATCTATATTTTTGAAGCCAAGACAACTGTGATCGCTACTGGCGGTGCCGGTCGTATCTGGGCAGCCTCGACGAACGCCTTTATCAACACGGGCGACGGTATGGGTATGGCTGCACGTGCCGGCATCCCGATGATGGATATGGAGTTCTGGCAGTTTCATCCAACTGGTGTGGCTGGCGCTGGCGTACTCATCACCGAGGGTGTGCGCGGCGAGGGCGGTATCTTGCTCAATAAAGATGGCGAGCGCTTCATGGAGCGCTATGCTCCAACCTTAAAAGACTTGGCACCGCGTGACTTTATTTCGCGCTGTATGGATCAAGAAATTAAAGAAGGGCGTGGCTGTGGCCCGGATGGTGCCTACGTGCACCTTAAGCTTGACCACCTAGGTGCAGATGTCATCAGCAAACGCTTGCCCTCGATTCTTGAAATCGGTCACAAGTTTGCCAACGTTGATGCGACCAAAGAGCCAATCCCAGTTGTGCCAACCATTCACTATCAGATGGGCGGTATTCCTTGTAATTACAACGGGCAGGTCACGACTTGGGATGGCAAGCAAACTCATATCGTCAATGGACTCTATGCGATTGGTGAGTGCTCTGCAACGTCGGTGCACGGCGCCAACCGCTTAGGCACTAATTCGTTGTTAGATTTGATCGTGTTTGGTCGGGCCGCAGGTAACCATATCGTTGCCGCTCACCCCGAGCGTCAGCATGCGCACCAGCCCTTGGCACAAGAGTCGGTCGATTTCTCGCTTGACCGTGTCAATAAGCTCGAAAGCCGCACCAAAGGCGAAAAAACGCAAGTGGTGGGTAACGACATTCGTAACGCCATGCAACAGCATTGCGGGGTGTTCCGCACCCTCGCGTCGTTGAACGAAGGCGTGAAAAAAATCGATGCGCTGGCCGAAAAAGTCGACAACATCGCGTTTGTCGACAAGTCAAAAGTGTTTAACACTGCGCGTATTGAAGCGCTTGAACTGAGCAACATGATTGAAGTTGCGCGCTCGACGATTCATTCTGCGGCTGCGCGTACTGAAAGTCGTGGCGCTCATGCGCTCGACGATCACCCAACACGCGACGACGATAACTGGATCAAGCACACCTTGTGGTATTCGGAAGGCAACCGCCTCGATTACAAACCTGTGCAAATGCAGCCACTCACCGTTGAAAGTTTCCCGCCCAAGTCGCGGACCTTCTAAGACAAGTTACCTGGATACCTATCATGAGCACAAAGCGCATCGTGAAATTTGAAATCTACCGTTACGATCCTGACAAGGACGAGCGCCCTTACATGCAAAAGCTTGAGGTCGAGCTGCAGCCAACCGACAAGATGTTGTTGGACGCCTTGATTCGCATCAAGATGGACGTTGACGACAGTTTGGCGTTGCGTCGTTCGTGCCGTGAGGGCGTGTGCGGCTCAGATGCGATGAACATCAATGGCAAAAACGGCCTGGCTTGCACCACGAACATGCTTGAATTGACTGAGCCTGTTGTGCTGCGCCCCTTGCCTGGCCTGCCGGTGATTCGCGATCTGATCGTTGATATGACGCACTTCTTTAATCAGTATCATTCGATTAAACCTTACCTGATCAACGACACACCACCGCCAGAGAAAGAGCGTCTGCAGACTCCCGAGGCACGCGACGAACTCAATGGTTTGTACGAGTGTATTTTGTGCGCCTGCTGTTCAACATCGTGCCCATCTTTCTGGTGGAACCCCGACAAGTTTGTGGGCCCCGCCGGTTTATTGCAGGCTTATCGTTTTATTGCGGATACGCGCGATCACGCGACTGCTGAGCGCCTCGATAACCTCGAAGACCCCTATCGTCTGTTTCGCTGCCACACCATCATGAACTGCGTCGATGTTTGCCCTAAAGGGTTGAATCCGACTCAGGCGATTGGCAAGATTAAAGAAATGCTTGTGCGTCGTACGGTGTAGACGGATGCTGCACAAATGAGCCAACTCTCAGACATGGACCGCACTAGGCTGCGTTGGCGTGCCCGGCGCGGTTTGCTCGAAAATGATCTGATGCTCACTAAGTATCTGGATACCTACGAGTCGGCCTTAACGGATGTGGACGTCTCAGCGCTCACCCAGTTGTTTGAACTAGGTGATAATGAGCTGTTAGACTTGCTTTTAGCTCGGATCGAGCCGGTGGGGGTGCTAGATCGCCCGGCAGTGCACGCGGTGCTCGCTAATATTCGCGCGTTATGAACCTGCGTAAAAAAAATATAGAAGGAACAACTCATGAAACTATCTGACAAAAAAGCTACGCTCTCGTTCTCTGACGGAAGCCCCTCCTTTGACTTCCCGGTCTACGACGGTACGGTCGGCCCGCAGGTGATTGATATTCGTAAGCTGTATGGCCAAACTGGGATGTTTACCTACGACCCAGGTTTTTTGTCGACAGCTTCGTGCACCTCAGACATCACTTACATCGATGGCGATAAAGGCGAGTTGTTGTACCGCGGTTATCCGATTGAAGAGTTGGCCGTCAATTGTGATTTCATGGATATCAGTTATCTGATCCTGAATAGCGAGTTGCCGGATGCCAAGCAAAAGCTTGCCTTTGATACCTTGGTGACCAATCACACGATGGTCAACGAGCAGATGCAATTTTTCTTACGTGGCTTTCGTCGAGATGCGCACCCAATGGCGGTGTTGACCGGTCTGGTCGGTGCCATGTCGGCGTTCTATCACGACTCTAATGACATTACCAATCCGCACCATCGTCACGTGGCAGCGATCCGTTTGATCGCCAAGATGCCGACTTTGGTCGCAATGGCCTACAAATACTCACAAGGCCAGCCTTACATCTACCCGAAAAACAGTTTGTCATATACCGGCAATTTCTTGCGCATGATGTTTGCAACACCTTGCGAAGAATACGTTGTGAACCCTGTTGTTGAGCGTGCGCTCGACCGTATTTTTATTCTGCACGCTGATCACGAACAAAACGCCTCAACGTCAACAGTGCGTTTGTGCGGTTCGTCTGGCACGAACCCCTTTGCAGCTATTGCTGCGGGCGTGGCCTGCTTGTGGGGCCCCGCACACGGTGGCGCCAACGAAGCTTGCTTGCAAATGCTCGAAGACCTGCAAGCCAAGGGCGGTATGGCCAAGGTCGGCGAGTTCATGGAACAAGTCAAAGACAAGAACTCAGGCGTTCGTTTGATGGGTTTTGGTCATCGTGTTTATAAAAACTACGATCCACGCGCTAAGTTGATGCAGCAAACCTGCAAAGAGGTATTGGCTGCCTTGGGTCTTGAAAATGACCCGCTGTTCAAACTCGCAATGGAAGTCGAGCGTATTGCGCTCGAAGATCCGTATTTTGTTGAGCGCAAGCTTTATCCAAACGTCGATTTCTACTCTGGCATTGTTCAGCGTGCGATCGGTGTGCCAACGGCTTTGTTTACGGCGATTTTTGCTTTGGCGCGTACCGTTGGCTGGATTGCCCAATGGAACGAGATGATTTCTGATCCAGAGTACAAAATTGGTCGCCCTCGCCAGTTGTATCAAGGTGCGACTTCGCGCTCTGTTCCTAAGCGTAAATAAGTATCCGGTGTTTTCCTTGCTTGTGCGTCTCGCGCAAGCAAGGAGGCAAAGACGACCTACGGGTCGTTTTTTTTATGCCCGTCCGAGTTGGTCGCGTCTGAACCCTGTTTCGTTCGCACAACGCTTATCAAAATAACCTTCGATAATCAAAGGCTATCTACACAAAAGCCGTTGGTTTATTGACCCCGCGGGTTATACTTCGTCGCCGGACTTTAAGGCTCAAAACAACTGCCTTCTGCCCGCTATCCGCAAATCGGTTTGGCCGAGTAAACGGAAGGTATTCCTGCATCGTAACGGGTGAAGCACCCGACAAGGTGAAGCGTCAAATGTCATCAGAACTCGAATCTCTAAAGAACTCCTATCTTTTTGGGGGTAATGCTCCGTATGTCGAAGAGCTTTATGAGGCTTATCTCGACAACCCTGGCTCGGTGCCAGACAACTGGCGAAGCTATTTCGATCAGTTGCAGCATATGCCCGCGACAGATGGTCAGGCAGAAACCCGTGATCAAGCTCACGCGCCGATCGTTGAGTCGTTTGCGATTCGCGCTAAAACAAATGGCTTTGCACAGCGTGCAAAAGAATCTGATCTAGCCGTTGCAACTAAGCAAGTGCACGTGCAGTCTTTGATTGCAGCGTATCGCTCACTTGGTTCAAGATGGGCTGATCTCGATCCGCTCAAGCGCACCGATCGCCCAGCGATCCCCGAATTAGACCCCGCGTTTTATGGCTTAAATGAAACCGATCTCGATCAGGTTTTTTCGGCGGCCAATACTTATTTTTCTAGCGCAAGCACCATGACCTTGCGCGATATTCTCAAAGCCTTGCGTGATACCTATTGTCGTTCGGTCGGCGCCGAGTTCATGCATGCGTCTGATCCTGCAGTCAAGCGCTGGGTTCAAGAGCGCCTTGAGTCAACCTTGTCTGCGCCACTGGTTTCGCCTGAAGGTAAACGTAATCTGCTGCAGCAGCTCACTGAAGCTGAAGGCCTTGAGCGCTATCTACACACAAAATACGTTGGTCAAAAGCGCTTTTCGCTTGAGGGCGGCGATAGTTTTATTGCCTCAATGGATGAGCTCGTACATCATGCGGGTGAGTCGGGCGTTCAAGAAATCGTGGTCGGCATGGCGCACCGTGGTCGCCTGAACATGCTCGTGAATATCATGGGCAAGATGCCTGGCGATTTGTTTGCCGAATTCGAAGGTCATCACGCCGAAGGTTTAAGCGATGGTGATGTGAAATACCACAACGGTTTTTCAAGTGACCTTTCCACGCGTGGCGGCCCAGTGCATTTGTCGCTCGCGTTTAACCCCTCGCACCTTGAAATCGTCAACCCAGTGGTTGAGGGTAGTGTGCGCGCGCGCCAAGAGCGTCGCGGTGCTGAGGGCTACAAGCAAGTGTTGCCCGTGCTGGTGCATGGCGATGCGGCGTTTGCCGGGCAAGGTGTGGTCATGGAAACCCTCAACCTCGCCGAGACTCGTGGTTATGGTACCGGTGGCACTGTCCATCTTGTGATTAACAACCAGATCGGGTTTACCACTTCTGACCCGCGCGATACACGCTCAACGATCTATTGCACTGACGTGTCAAAGATGATTGAAGCGCCGGTGTTTCACGTGAACGGTGATGACCCTGAAGCGGTGGCTTTTACCACCCGTCTGGCGCTCGACTTCAGAATGAAGTTTGGTCGTGATGTGGTCGTGGATATTGTGTGCTTCCGTAAACTCGGTCATAACGAACAAGATACCCCTTCGCTCACGCAGCCTTTGATGTACAAGCGCATTGGCGCGCATCCTGGCACGCGTAAGCTCTATGCAGACAAATTGACTGCGCAGGGCGTGCTGAAAGAAGGCGAGGGCGATCAACTCGTGAAAGACTATCGCCAGTACATGGAAGACGGCCAGCGCACCATCGAGCCTGTCCTGACAAATTATAAAAGCAAGTACGCCATTGACTGGACACCGTTCTTAAATGCAAAGTGGACAGACCAGGCTGACACAGGTGTGCCGTTAGCTGAACTCAAAAGTATTGGTGAGGCTCTGACGCAGACGCCTGCGGGGTTCACGCCTCACGCATTGGTCACAAAGCTGCTCAATGATCGTCGAGCAATGGCACGTGGTGAACAAAATCTTGACTGGGGGATGGGCGAGCATCTGGCCTTCGCAACGCTGGTCAAGGCAGGGTACGCAATTCGCATTACTGGCCAAGACTCAGGTCGCGGCACCTTCACTCATCGTCACGCGGTATTGCATGATCAAAATCGTGAGCGCTGGGATGATGGCACTTATATTCCGTTGCAAAATGTTTCGGCTGAGCAAGCACCGTTTACAGTCATTGACTCGGTCTTGTCCGAAGAGGCCGTGTTAGGCTTTGAGTACGGTTACTCTTGCGCTGATCCTAATACGCTTACGATTTGGGAAGCCCAGTTCGGCGACTTCGTGAACGGTGCTCAAGTGGTGATTGATCAGTTCATCGTGTCTGGTGAGGCCAAATGGGGACGTCAGTCTGGTTTGACCATGATGCTGCCGCACGGTTACGAAGGTCAAGGGCCTGAGCATTCATCCGCACGCATTGAGCGCTTCTTGCAATTGTGCGCTGACAACAATATTCAGGTTGTGCAGCCCACCACAGCGTCTCAGATTTTCCATCTGTTACGTCGGCAGATGGTACGCCAGTTCCGTAAACCTTTGGTCATTTTGACGCCGAAGTCACTGCTTCGTAATAAAGATGCGGGCTCTGCTCTTAAAGAGCTGTCGACTGGTCGGTTTCAGCCAATTATCCCTGAGCTCGACGAGAAGATTAAAGCGGCTTCGGTTAAACGCGTTCTCGTGTGCTCGGGTAAGGTGTATTACGACTTAGTGCACGGTCGTGCTGATCGTAAAGACGATTCGGTTGCGATTGTTCGCGTTGAGCAGTTGTATCCCTTCGCCCACAAAACTTTTGAGGCTGAGTTGCGCAAGTATCCCAAGGCAACTGAAGTGGTCTGGGTGCAAGACGAGCCGCAAAACCAGGGCCCCTGGTTTTACGTGCAACACCATCTTTACCAAAACATGTCAGCTGGCCAAAAGCTGGGTTATGCCGGGCGCCCAGCGTCTGCCTCGCCTGCCGTCGGTTATTTAGCTAAGCATCAAGAACAGCAAAAGGCTTTGGTTGATCAAGCCTTTGGCAAGTTCAAAGTGTTCATGCTGACTAAATAATCTAGCCTAAGCGACTTTACCGAAATACTACGATCCCTCACGGAAAAAAAATGGCAATCACCGATGTAGTTGTGCCCCAACTGTCTGAGTCTGTATCTGAAGCAACGTTGTTAACCGGTGAGGCGGTCACCGCCGACGAAATTCTGATTGAAGTTGAAACCGATAAAGTGGTGCTAGAGGTGCCGGCTCCTGTTTCGGGGGTGTTCACAGAAATCGTGCGCGCCGATGGCAGCATGGTGGTGGCGGGCGAGGTGATTGCTCGTATCGATACCGCCGGTAAAGCTGCTGCAGCCACAGCTGCACCAGCAAGTACTGCTGCAGCCGCGCCAGCCCCAGTTTCGGCGCCCATAGCTGCCTCGGTTGGTAGCGCTGGTGTGGCGTCTCCTGCTGCCGCCAAGATTCTTGCTGAAAAAGGCGTGGCAGCGTCAAACGTCTCGGGTTCAGGGCGGGATGGTCGTATCACGAAAGGCGATGCGCTTGGCGCTTCGGCAGCCCCTGCTGCTGCGCCAGTCAAGGCTGCGCCCCTGGCAAACCCTTCTGTACCAATGACGCAGTCGCTTGATGGTCGTCCTGAGCAACGCGTGCCCATGAGCCGCTTGCGTGCTCGCGTTGCCGAGCGTCTGTTGCAATCGCAGCAAGATAACGCCATCCTCACAACGTTTAACGAAGTCAACATGCAAGGTGTGATTGACCTGCGTAATTTATACAAAGACAAATTTGAAAAAGAGCACGGCGTGAAGCTGGGCTTTATGTCATTTTTTGTGAAAGCCGCCGTTGCAGCTCTCAAGCGTTACCCAGTGTTAAATGCGTCGATCGACGGCAAAGACATTATCTATCACGGCTATTTTGATATCGGTATCGCGGTCGGCAGCCCACGTGGCCTAGTTGTGCCGATTCTGCGCAATGCTGATCAACTCTCTATCGCCGAAATCGAAAAAACAATCGCTGATTTTGGCAAGCGCGCTTCAGAGGGTAAGCTTGGTATCGAAGAGATGACCGGTGGCACCTTCTCGATTTCAAACGGTGGCGTGTTCGGCTCGATGTTGTCAACGCCAATTATCAATCCTCCTCAGTCAGCGATCTTGGGCGTTCACGCCACCAAAGAGCGCGCTGTGGTTGAAAAAGGCCAAATCGTGATTCGGCCGATTAATTACTTGGCAATGTCTTACGACCATCGCATTATTGATGGCCGCGAAGCAGTCTTGGGTTTGGTTGCGATGAAAGAAGCGCTCGAAGATCCACAACGCTTGTTACTCGAAATCTAAACCGAGATATTCATGTCTACTCAATTTGATGTTGTTGTGATCGGTGCGGGCCCAGGCGGCTATATCGCTGCCATTCGTGCGGCCCAGTTAGGGTTGTCGGTAGCGTGTATTGACGCCTGGCAAAATGGTAAGGGCGGTCCTGCCCCGGGGGGCACTTGTACCAACGTCGGATGTATTCCGTCTAAGGCCTTGCTGCAGTCTTCAGAGCACTTCGATCAGGTCAATCATCATTTTGCAGAGCATGGCATTGAGGTCAAAGGCGTCAGCCTGAATCTCGAACAGTTGCTTGGCCGCAAAAACAATGTTGTGAAGCAAAACAATGATGGCATTTTGTATTTGTTTAAAAAGAACAAGATCACGTTCTTTCATGGCAAAGGTGCGTTTACTGGCAAGGTAGAGGGCGGCTGGGCGATTAACGTCAGCGGCACTGCAACGGCTGATATCGTAGGCAAACATGTCGTGATCGCAACGGGGTCCTCGGCCCGCGAACTGCCAGGCTTACCCTTTGACGAGAAGCAGGTCTTGTCGAACGATGGTGCACTGAATATTGCGGCTGTCCCGAAAAAATTAGGTGTAATTGGTGCGGGTGTGATCGGTTTAGAAATGGGTAGCGTCTGGCGCCGTTTAGGTGCTGAGGTGACTGTGCTAGAGGCGATGCCTGAGTTTTTGGCAGCAGTGGATCAGCAGGTCGCAAAAGAAGCCTTCAAGATCTTTACCAAGCAGGGTCTGGCGATTCAAACCGGGATCAAGCTCGGTGAGATTAAGGCTGGGGCCAAAAGCGTCACCGTGCCTTACACCGACGCAGCAGGTGCCGAACAAAAGCTTGTGGTCGATAAACTGATTGTCTCGATTGGCCGTGTGCCCTACACCGGTGGGCTGCAGGCCGATACGGTTGGTTTACAGCTCGATGAGCGTGGTTTTGTGGTGGTCGATGGCGATTGCAAAACTAATTTGCCAAACGTGTGGGCTGTTGGCGATGTGGTGCGCGGCCCAATGTTGGCTCATAAAGCCGAAGAAGAGGGTGTTGCGGTTGCCGAACGTATTAGTGGGCAACATGGTCACGTCAATTTCAATACGATCCCTTGGGTCATTTACACCTCACCCGAGATTTCTTGGGTAGGTCAAACCGAGCAACAGCTCAAGGCTAGTGGCCGCGCGTATAAAGCGGGCAGCTTTCCGTTCTTGGCGAACGGTCGGGCGCGCGCCTTAGGTGACACAACTGGGTTCGTCAAAATCTTGGCTGATGCCACAACCGACGAAGTGTTAGGTGTGCACATCATTGGCCCCATGGCCTCTGAATTGATTGCTGAAGCCGTGACCATCATGGAGTTCAAAGGTGCGGCTGAAGACATTGCCCGTATCTGCCATGCGCATCCCACCTTGTCTGAATCCATGAAAGAAGCGGCTCTGGCCGTGGATAAGCGTACGTTGAATTTTTAAGAAACGCCTTTGAACGTTCTTCAATCCTACGAACACACGCTTGCTGAGCGGGGTTATCAATCCGATCCTGCGCAGAGGGCGGCGGTCGACCGCCTGCAGCGCTATTTTGATGACTGGGCTGTTTTTAAAGGGCAGCGTTCAAGCGCAGTGAAGCGCTTTTTCAAGCGTCCTGAGGTTCCGCGGGGTGTCTATTTGTGGGGTGGGGTCGGCCGAGGTAAAAGCTTTTTGATGGATGCTTTCTACGCCACCGTTCCGGTCACGCGTAAGACTCGGTTGCACTTCCATGAGTTCATGCGCAGCGTGCATCGCCAGCTTGACGAAGTCAAAGGCATGCAAGACCCGCTTGACGAAGTCGCACGGCGTATTTCAAAAAACTATCGCCTGATTTGTTTTGACGAGTTTCATGTGTCGGATGTCGCTGATGCGATGATCCTGTATCGCTTGTTATTGAAATTCTTTGAGTTTGGCACCTCGTTTGTCATGACCTCAAATTACGAACCATCGACGCTCTATCCTGATGGCTTGCATCGTGATCGCTTATTGCCTGCGATTAAACTGATTCAAGACCGCATGGATATCTTGAACGTTGACGCTGGTATTGACTACCGCAGGCGCACACTCGAACAAGTCAAGTGTTACCACACCCCTGGTGGGGCGCAGGCCGATGAGGCGCTGCAACTGACATTTACTCAGTTGGCAGACACAGCAGCGCAAGATCCTGTTTTGTTGATTGAGCATCGAGAAATTCGCGCCAAACAGCGCGCGGGTAGCGTGGTCTGGTTTGATTTTGCAACGCTGTGTGGTGGCCCGCGCTCGCAAAACGATTATCTTGAATTAGCCAGCCGCTTTCATGCGGTGATTTTGTCTGATGTGCCGAAAATGGGGCCGCGCGAAGCCTCTGAAGCTCGGCGCTTTACCTGGCTCATCGACGTGTTTTACGACCATAAAATCAAGCTGATTATGTCGGCTGCGTGCGAACCCGATGAAATTTACACCTCGGGGCCGATGTCTAATGAGTTTCATCGTACGGTCTCTCGCATTCTTGAAATGCAATCTAAAGAATATCTAGACTCTGAGCGCCGCGATACCGTCAGTATCTAAGTTTAGGTTTTGTGCTGCCGCCAGCAACCCTAAACGGTACACTTACAGCTTAGCTGTCTTTTCAAACCTCAGCACTTGGTCCCTATATGAACACCCGCGTTCTGACTGGCATCACCACTTCTGGCACGCCGCACCTCGGTAATTATGTGGGGGCGATCCGTCCGGCCATACAGGCTAGCCAACAGCAAAACGTTGATGCTTTCTTCTTTTTGGCCGATTATCACGCGCTGATCAAGTCTGAAGACCCTGCGCTGATTGCCCGCTCGCGGCTTGAAATCGCAGCAACCTGGTTGGCCTCGGGGCTAGATCCCAAACGTGTCACGTTTTATCGCCAGTCTGATGTCCCCGAGATTCCAGAGCTTTGCTGGATGCTCACTTGTGTGACGGCTAAAGGTTTAATGAATCGGGCCCACGCTTATAAAGCCTCTGTCGATCAAAATACTGCAAAAGGCGTCGAAGCCGATGATGGCATCAATATGGGCTTGTTCTCTTATCCCATTTTGATGGCGGCTGACATTCTGATGTTTAACGCTCACAAGGTACCGGTTGGTCGCGACCAAACGCAGCACCTTGAAATGGCGCGCGATATCGCGCAGCGCTTTAATCATTTGTTTGGTCAGGGGCGTGATTTTTTTGTGTTGCCTGAGGCAGTGATTTCTGAGGATGTCGCAACCTTACCGGGCTTGGATGGTCGCAAGATGTCTAAGAGCTACGGCAATACCGTGCCCTTGTTTGAAGGTGGGGCGAAGGCCCTAAACTCTGCCATCGCCAAAATTGTGACTGACTCGCGAGGCCCTGGCGAACCGAAGGATGCAGATGCTTCGCATATATATTTGATCTACAAGGCCTTTGCACAGCCCGCTGAGACCGCTAATTTTCATGCTGAGTTGTTGGCAGGTATGGGTTGGGGCGATGCGAAAAAGCGCTTGTGCCAACGTATCGAGCAAGAAATGGGCCCACTGCGTGCGCACTACGAAGACTTGATGTCGCACCCAGACCGCATTGAAGAGATCCTGCAAGACGGTGCTCGTAAAGCGCGTGCGATTGCAACACCTTTTATTCAAGAATTGCGGCAGGCGGTTGGTTTA
>Ga0209088_10002124_pt1 | contig 12404 bp, 12 predicted proteins | sample S_140625_EF_Meta_FD_187324 | JGI IMG/M metagenome (GOLD analysis project Ga0209088, IMG submission 187324) | Freshwater microbial communities from Lake Simoncouche, Canada to study carbon cycling - S_140625_EF_MetaG (SPAdes) (version 2) | ecosystem: Environmental > Aquatic > Freshwater > Lake ...
TAATCTATTTAAGTCTGGCGTGATCGGTTCACGATGCACAGTTCTTGGGCGCAAGCGTTCAGAAATAATTTCAAACATGCGCCCAATGCCCTCTGGCACTACAAGAACCACTACCAGGAGTAACAAGCCATAGAAAAAGTTACCTAGCTTGGCTAATGGCGAAACAAGTTCTGGCAATGCGGTAAGTACTACCGTACCCAAAAAAGGGCCGATGATGCTGCCTCTTCCACCAATAATGATGCAAACAAAAAAGAACATACTCAACTCGAACACAAATGTGTCTGGGGTGATGTAACTTTGTAGGCTCGCAAACACTGCACCAGAAACGCCAGCGGTAATTCCACTAAAAACAAAAGCCAGCAGTTTTGCTTTGAAGACAGGAACGCCTACAGCTTGGGCTGCGACTGGGTTATCTCTTATAGAGATGAAAGCGCGGCCCCACATTCTGCGAGCAATATTCCATGTCAACCAAGTCACAAACAAAGCAATTGCTGTGACAAGGTAATAAAAGCCAATAGGACTGTCAAAGGGCTTAGGGAACATGGGCCCAGGCAAACCAATTCCGCCTCCAGTGAGATCGACTTGCGCAAGAACAATTTCATTCACGATCATCGAAAAAGCCATCGTTGCCATAGCGAAGTAAAAGCCTGGCAAGCGCAGGGAGGGCAAGCCCAAAGCGAGACCGCATAAGCCACCCAAAAGTCCAGAGACAAATACTGAGAGCGTGGGATCGACGCCCATCTTCCCCGCGAGGATGGCAAAGGTGTAAGAACCAATAGAAAGTAAACCTACATGTCCAATTGAAAGTTGACCTGTGAACCCAACGACAAGATTAAGGCCCGCGATCAATATCCAATACACAGCGATTAGCGCTGCAAGATGAAGTTGGTATTGATCTCCTGCCCAAAATGGCAAGGTAGCGATGAGTATTGCGCCTACTATTAAAGATAGCGTCTTAGTAGTTTGCGAGTTCATACGGGTCTCACATTCTTAGCACCCAACAATCCTTCGGGCTTGATGAGCAAAACCACCATGAGAAGACCCACAGCAATGGTTTGCTGGTATTCACCACCAAAGTAATAGCTTGCAAAAGAATTTAAAAGCCCTAAAGCGGCACCGCCTATCAAAGCACCGATATTGCTGCCAAGTCCTCCGACAGCAAGCGCAATAAAGCCCAGCAATGTGAGGGTGTGCCCTAGTGCAAAAAAAGCAAAAGTTAATTGCCCTGCTGCAAAACCAGCCAGACCTCCCAGTGCACCTGAAAGAACATATGACAACAACCTTATCTTGTCTGTAGAGACACCGCGCGCTCTTGCGGCAAATGCATCTTCTGACATGGCAATAAAAACCTTGCCATACATCGTCTTACGATAGAAAAACTCTAGGCCAATCGTCATGACTATCGCCATGCCAATCGGTAGCCAGAACTTTTGATCCATCAAGCCAGCACCAAACTCTTGCGTGATCAATCGAGGAAAAGGCTTGGGTTCTGTACCCCACCACAAACCTACTCCCTGTTGAACCATCGTAGCCAAAGCTAATGTGCTTAATAGCCAGAGGTGCTCATCACTTCGCGCCAAGACGCGTCGAATAGCAAGCACATCCGTTAGCCAACCAAAAGTTGCTCCAGCCAACACGGCACCTAACAAGCCCCAAAGCCAGTGCATCTGGAGCACAGAAATGATGTAAGCCCCAAACACGCCGCCAACCATCGACAAATGCCCGGTTGTTACGGACAAAACCTTCGAAGTGGAGAACATGACGTTGTAAACCAAGGCGATGGATGCATAGAGCATTCCAATCGCCAATCCCGTCACTATGACTGTCAGCATGTTGACCTCAAATCAATTTAGCGAGGAGCAAGTCTGAAACTGCCGTCCTTAAACGTATTGGCAGGGTTCACTGCCATATTGCTGTCAGGGAAACCATTTCTTTCTGTTGCAGTCCATGTGTAAGTGGCATACACACCTTTGTAATCGCGTGTGTTTTCTAGCACTTTTTGTAGAGCCGCAGCGTCTGTTGAGCCGGCAGTCTTGATGGCATGCTCAATGATTTTGACGGTGTCATAACCCATGGCAACCCACCAAAACAAAACGTCAATTTCACCACCGCCAAGCTTAGGGCGAATCTTGTCAACGAGCTGTTGCGTACGCTCTGGCAATTTGCCATCAGAACCATACGTGGTGCTTAGATATCCAGCTGCATAAGCATTTTGCCAATACTCTGGTTTATTGAGTAACTGGCGGATTTGTGCGGCCATGATGGCAGGATGACCCACCACAGGCACATTCCACCCAATCTCGCCACGCGCATTTAAGAGTCGACCTAGCATTCCAGTCGCAGCCGTCCATGGCATGACGACATCTGCACCTGCGGCACGGGCTTTGTTCATCTCATCTGTCAAATCAGTTTTGTTGTTGTCAACTAAAACTGTATAAACGGGCTTAATGCCAGCCTTCTCTAGGAGTTCAATGGCAGTTTTTGAACTTGCAGTGCCATAACCTGACGTATCTGCAATAACTGCTACTTTAGACTTCTTCAGTACTTTGATGGCATAGTCGTTTGCAGTTGAAATCCACTGACGGTTGGTATTGATGACGCGAAAGGCTCTGGGATATTTGACAGGGTCAATCAACTCGTCAATGGCTCCGATGACTAAGTTTGGAACACCAGCACGCGCCAATATAGGAACTGCAGCAAGACCCTCTCCAGAATTCACTGGCCCAATCACAAAATGGACCTTATCGCTGAACGCTAATTGCTGCGCAAAGTTAACGGCTTTGGTGGGGTCACCGGCGGTGTCCCTGGTGAGCAATTCAATCTGACGACCCAATATGCCACCAGACTTGTTGATCTCATCAACTGCAAGCTGAACCCCCTGGTTTTCAGCAATAGCTGCTGAAGACAGCGCACCAGTTAATGAGGATAGCCAACCGATCTTGATAGTGTCAGCAGCTATTGCGCTAGCAGCAGAAACGACTAAGGCAGTAGCGAGAAAGAGGCGCACTGCATGTTTTATTAAGCGAGGCATGTTTAAGTCTCCATAGGTTGTTCGACATCTTTTGCTGTCGGGTTTGAATAGTATTTATCTCTTGCTCTATCAGATAGCACTATGGGGACAGGCCCGAGTAGTGTTATCCCTATATCTAGAGAATGGTCTATGACGCATCTAGTGGGACTAGTGAAATCCCTTGGTACATAAACTTTCAGACGTTATACAAAGTGTCTAATTCAGTTTGACTGTCGCACAGTTGTCTATCTACACAGCGGCGAGTCTCAATAATGGTCTCGAACTTGAAAAACTCAAGTTTGTCTAAAAGGAATTTGTCATGAGTCAATCTTCACGATGGAAGCAACGCCCCCCTGGGTCGAATTGGGGTGACTTTGGACCGGACGATCAGTATGGGCGAATGAACTTACTTACCCCAGAGAAAGTTAAGCAGGGCGTTGCGGAGGTAAAAGAAGGACTCACTTTCAACCTCAGCCTGCCACTAGACTTTCCAGGCGGAAACGTATTGAATCCGCGCAGGCTTCCACCAGTACTTCGTCCCACTTTACGCAACGGCAAGCCCAACCTCAACTACCAAATGTGGTGTGACGACCCTAGCTGCACTGATGTTGTGAGCGATGACTTAGTCATCATGCATTTGCAATACAGCACACAGTGGGATAGTTTGGCGCACGTAGGGTCTATGTTTGACGCTAACGGAGATGGAAAGCCAGAACCGGTTTACTACAACGGTTATCGCGCTGGAATTGATGTAGTTGGCCCCGATAAGCCAGAGGGTGCTGGTATTTTTGATTTCGCCAAGATTCCTCGTGAATCCACATCACAAGCAAAAGCACTTGGCATTGAAAAAATGTCAGAGAAATGTACGCAAGGACGTGCAGTGATGATCGATTTACATGCGCATGTGGGCAGAAAAAGAGTCAATATTGATCACGATATTTTGATGGACATATTGAAAAAAGATAATGTCAGCGTTGAGTCTGGTGACATGGTTTGTCTCCATACAGGTTTTGCAGACATGCTTTTAGAAATGAACAAAAAACCCGATGGACATTTGCTGGAAAACAGTTGCGCCGTCCTAGAAGGTCGAGACCCCAAACTCTTGCAATGGATTACAGACTCAGGATTAGTCGCATTGATAGCTGATAACTACGCTGTAGAAGCGCATCCAGCAACACACCAGTCGGGTAGTTGTGCCACCCTACCACTTCACGAGCATTGTCTCTTTAAATTAGGCATTCATCTTGGTGAAATTTGGCACTTATCGCCACTGGCTAATTGGCTACGAGAACATAAACGCTCTAGATTTTTTTTAACAGCACCGCCACTTCGTCTACCAGGCGCTATTGGGTCCCCCGCTACACCGATAGGCACGGTGTAGTTATCGCAAAACTCCAGAAAAGTATGCTGATAGTTCATCAAAGCCATCCAAAGGCAATACATTAGCCACATACTGGTCTGGACGCACCACGATCATGCAACCCTTGTCGCGATTGATTCCTCGCATATCAAAGATGTCTCCAAGACCTTTGTGGTCAACACAGAATACTTTTTCGTAGTCTTGCAAACCGAGTTTTCCGGTTTTGGGTTTCAATAGCGATGGCATATGCTCGTAGGCCAGTTGCTCAAAGGTTTGCTGAAACACTGCACGCAAATCAATGACTGCATCGATGTCCTCGCCATTACGTGTGTGCTTAACAATTGGCGAGTCGGGGTTGTTTTCTAACCAATTCGAGAGCTTGTGAATTGCTGAGCCTGCATTCGAACTGTCTCCCCTTCTAGCAAACGCATAAATACGCCACCTTGCATCGGCCTCTGCCACATGTCCAAGTTGCATTTGTTTGGCATCTGACAAACGCACTACGGGTGCTGAGTGAAAGCGTCGACCGATCTCTTCTCCTTTGGCTAGATCTTGGTACATGCTGGCAGCAAACAAATACGACGTGTCGTATTTCACAGCCGTGCCACCTGTGAACTCTAAGTTTTCTTTGAACTGGCGAATGATGCGTGGCTCTTCTGTGCCATCGCGCTCAGCTTGTGTTGTTGAGGCAGACATGATGCGAGACCACGCATGGTCAGTTTCTACCAGTCGCTTCGCTTCGGTTAAGCGCTCTTTGGAGTAACTGCGCAACAAGGCCGCATCTGCGCGACCTTGCAACACATGCACCAATTTCCATCCGAGGTTGAAAGTGTCTTGCATGGACACATTCATACCTTGACCGGCTTTGGGTGAGTGGGTATGGCAGGCATCACCAGCGGTAAAGACACGTGGGTTACGGTCTTCGCCCTCAAGCACATCATCAAAGCGATCGGTAATGCTGTGGCCAATATCGTAAATCGACCACCAGACTACTTCTTTCACATCCAGCGAATAGGGACTGATGATGCGGTTAGCCGCAGCAATCATGTCGTCTTGAGTGAGCTTGCGATGTGCTGCTTTTTCATCAGGGCGGAGTTTGTCGAGCTCGACATACATGCGAAACACATAGCCACCTTCACGGGGCAAGATCAACACATTGCCTTCTTTGGCAGAAGAGATCAAACACTTCTGGCGCACATCGGGAAAATCGGTGTTGGCCAAAATGTCCATCACACCCCAAGCTTGGTGCGCTGCATCGCCATGTAACTCGCCACCAATAGCTTTACGCACAGCCGAATGCGCGCCGTCACAACCCACCACATAGTTGGCTCGAACGGTTCGTGTAGCGCCCCAATTCACTCCGCTTGAATCTTTCAGGGTGACGGTTACTGGGTGATCATCGGTTGTGTGGTCAATTGTTAATCCCTGCACTTCCCAGCTGTAGTCAGGCTCTAGACGAGAGGGAGAGTTTTTCATGACCTCGAGAAAGAGTTCATGGAGCCGTGCTTGGTTAATCAAGATATGCGGCATTTCAGAACTGTCGTCGGCTACATCCTGCACTCGACCAACACGTTTAATGTTTTCTGGCTTGTCAGGGTCTGGCATCCAAAACGCCGTTTGATTGACCCAATAGGTTTCGCGCTTGACTTTATCGGCGAAACCAAAGGCTTGGAACATTTCCATACTGCGCGTGTTGATGCCATCCGCTTTGCCCTTGATGATGTTGCTGGGCATGCGCTCGATGATCATCGTATTGATCTCTGGAAATTGCGACAACTGCGCAGCAAGACACAAACCTGCTGGGCCTGTTCCAGCTATCAATACATCTACTTTTTCTGGTAAGGGCTCGTTGATACCGCGATTGCGACGGTTTGACGCCGCTTCTTTGATATCAGGATTACCGCCTCTAAAGCCATTTTTATAAAACTGCATCTCTGAACACCATTCATCAACAAAACCAATCCGCCTAGTAGGACCCCATAAAGTCTTTCTTTCCTATCTCGATGCCATTGTGTCGTAGCAAGTTGTAGGCGGTTGTGACGTGAAAGAAAAATTGCGGCACGCCATATTTCAAAGCATAGTCTTCGACAGATAGCTTTTTCTCTTTTGGCGTGCCTGGGCGTAAAACAATCTCTTTGACAGCGCTAGTGTCAAGTTGCGCTACAGAAAGAGTGTCAATGAGCGCTAGCGTCTTTGTGATGCGCTGTTGCAACTCGGCAAAACTTTGTTCATTGTCTTCGTAGGCGGCTACCTCAAGCCCGGCGATTCGTAAAGGAACACTTTTTGCGAAATCGCAAGCGATTTGTACTTGACGTACCAATGGCAGCATGTCTGGAAATAAGCGGGATTGCAATAACGCAACAGAATCAAATTTGCGCAACTGGGCTTGTTCTTCGCCCTTTTTTAGAACGTCGCTTAGCGCTAAAAGCATTTGCTTGAAAACGGGTACTGTGGATGAATAAAGTGGCATAGATTTGGTTTCTCAATTGTTTAAAAATATTAAAGATGAATAACTAGAGTTACTAAATTGGTTAGATTTAAACCCATGAGATCTAGTATATGAGGCTGTGGTTTTAACAGGTTTTATTTTTCAGCTTTCAAACTGACATAAACACCCGCCGCAATAATTAAAAATGATCCCAGCCACGTGAAAGTGTCTGGGATGTCGTTAAATAACCAGTAACCTACAAATACTGACCCAACCATTTGCCAGTAATTGAATGGCGATACAAAATTAGCGGGGGCATATGTCATGGCTTTTGCTACACAGTAGTGACCTAAAGCACCCAAAGCGCCCAAACTGCAAAGAAGAAGAACATCTTGCAGAGAATCGGGGGATTTCCAATAAAAGGGGACTAATAAGCTCATCAAAACAGAACCAACTAGAGCCGAGTAAACCACCGAGGTTTCAGGTCGATCGATAGTTGCAACACGACGCAAAATTATTTGATACAAGGCATAAAAGGTAGCACTGGCCACAATTAAAAGAGATGCCCACTGAAACAATTCTGTTCCTGGCCGAATAACCACGAGAACTCCTACAAAACCTACCACCACACCCGCAATTCTTTCTCGAGTTACCTTCTCACCTAACAACCTGCTTGACAACAGCACGACGATCAAAGGGGACGTAAAAGTAATAGAAGCAGCTTTCACAACTGAAATATATTGAATGCCTGCGAAGAAAACAAAAGTCGAAGCCAACAGCATGAAAGACATCAACAGTTGTAGGCTGGGTCTTTTTGTAAAAACTATGCTTATTCCGTGCTTAGGCACTAAAACCAAAAGAACTAACAGCAGGTGAGAAAAAGTCCGCGCCCAGACCACCTGCTCAAAAGAGTAAGTTTCTGCCAATAGCTTCGCTAACCCATTCATGACAGGGAATAACGATCCAGCTAGGCACATGTACAAAATCCCCAAAAAGGGCTTGTACAAAGTTTGAGAGTGATTTGATGATGGCAAGTTAGCCTAAGTCTGACCGGTAACCTTTTGAAGTTACCAATTTATGCGCTATTGTGACAAAGAACAGCAAACCATCAATTAGTCCACTTAAACAACGCAACACCACGTACATTAGGGCAACCTAACTCGGAGGGTTTTTCCGTTCTCTTTTATGAAACTCTCATATGAAACTTCCTGCTCAAACAGAAACCATGGTTTGGAGTGCCGTTGCCGGCGCAGTTATTTTGTCTATCGTTGGCTTTAGCTTCGGAGGATGGCAAACGTCCAAGCAATCACTCTCTTTAGGAGACGCTCGTGCAAACCAAGCAGTAGCTAAAGCAATAGCGCCCGTTTGTGCAGAAATGTTCAAGCGCGACTCCAACTATAAAAACAACTTATCAGAACTAAAGAAGGTAGACGACTGGTCACGCAGCACCTTTATTGAAAAAGGAGGCTGGGGAAAAATGCCAGGAGGCGCAGCACTAGATTCAGATACTGGCAAAGCCTGCGCTACTTTGTTGCTTCCTAGCTAATAGATTCATTTATAAATGGTAAAGCCGCTAAGTAGTTATCCTTGGCGGCTTTTAAAGGGGCGATAAAAATTTTTAGCAACTTAATCTTGATTTACTAACGGCTAACTTCAGGCAAATATTCATCTAGCGTCATGCAAACAACTCAATCTTCACCGACATTGATTGCACGAGCTATTGGCTATGCAGGACTTATTCCATTCATTGGCCTGTCTGCCATATCGGTTTTATGGAATGGCATTCATCATTCAGCCATATTGTTCAGCTTGCTGGCTTATGGCGCAACCATCATCAGTTTCTTGGGCGCTATCCATTGGGGACTGGCCATGCGGGAGGAACAGGCAGATCGCATTGCCATTATTTGGGGTGTGATTCCCAGCCTCATAGCTTGGGGCAGTTTGATTGTTGACACCCGTTGGGGACTTGCATGCCAATTCATCACGCTGTGGATTTGTTTTTTTGTTGACTTCAAACGTTACCCAAAATTTGGTGTAAGCCAATGGCTGAGCATGAGACTTCAGCTCACAGTGATAGCCGGCATTTGCATGGCTCTCCCAGTTCTAATATAAATAATTTCTTACCAATCTGTACTTATTTTTTATTGAAATTAGTTATGCATTAGTCTGTAGCAAGACTTCATATTGGGCTAAGTTAGACTGCGTTATCTAGACACGAATTTTTTCCTAACTGGATCAATCATCGACTACTAGCACTGTCAAACACCGCACGCGGCTGAAAAATACAAACACAAAGTAAGGGAGAAAAATGTTGCGATCCATTTTAATTTTATTTTTTTCATTGGTGGGTTTTTTTGCGCAAGCGCAAAGCAAATTACCTCCCTTACAACCGCAAGAATTTCGCGTCACCTTGTTGGGTACTGGAAGTCCAACGCCGTCAATGACACGGTTTGGTCCAGGCGTCTTGATACAAGCGGGTGGAAAGCATTTGTTAATTGACAGTGGTCGCGGAACAACTCAGCGTATTTGGCAATTGGGTATCAAATTAGGCTTGATCGATGCGGTTTTCATCACACATCTGCATTCTGATCATGTGGTGGGACTGCCCGACTTATGGCTTACAGGATGGTTAGAGACTAACTACGCACAGCGAAATGGTCCCTTTGTTATTTATGGCCCCAAAGGAACTCAACAGTTAATGAATGGCTTGGAACAAGCCTATGAGTGGGACATCAAAGCAAGAATCGCCGATCAAGCACTCAAACCTGAAAACATCAAATCAGTCGTAACTGAAGTCAATGCGGGTGTTGTTTATAAAAAAGATGGCCTCACTGTGACCGCCATTGAAGTGGATCATGGTGACTTACTAAAACCTGCGTTTGGATACCGCATCGACTATGACAATAGATCAGTCACGATCTCTGGCGATACACGATATAGCGAAAACCTAATCAAAAACGCCATGGGTTCTAACTTAATCATTCACCAAGTCGCTGCTGCAAAAGAGGCTTTACTAAAAAATCCAGCGATCAAAGTAATCTTAGATCACCACACCTCACCAGAGGAAGCGGGTACTCTGTTTAGTAAAGTTAAACCACAACTTGCTGTGTTTTATCACTTTGTGTTGCTCGCAGGTCCTGGTATACCTGCGGTCACTGAAAAAGAAGTATTTGATATGGCTAGAAAAACCTACTCTGGGCCATTGGTGATTGGTGAAGATTTAATGACGTTTCAGATTGAAAAGGATCAAGTTATTCAAAAATAATTCAAATAAGGTTGCCAATTTAAGATTTTTAAATTATCTTCAACACACGCCAATCATCATGGAGATCGACATGCTAGTTAGACTTCTTTATGTAAGCAGAGAAATAGATAATAAAACTGCCAACTTAGCAGAGTCAAGCTTAGATCGTTTTAGAGAAAGCAATTCACAAAACGATATTACTGGCGTCCTATGCGAAGGCGAAGGCTTATTTCTTCAAGTACTCGAAGGTGAGCGAAGTAATGTGAATAAACTTTACGCAAGTATCCTTCGTGATACCAGACACAAAGATATTGAGTTGTTGTACTTTGAAGAAATCAATGAAAGATTTTTTAATGCTTGGACCATGGAATACATTCATATAAAGTTTTTATACCAAGCTATCAAGAATAAGCATCCGGATTTTGATCCTTATCTTTACCCAGGAAAACTATCCATCGAAATTGTTATGGACTATTTAAAAACTGAAGATGCCGGTTAGTAAGTTCATCTGATACTGGCATTATTAAAAGTCTACTAAATTGGGGGAATATCCAAGGATACTTGAATTCAATCTATCCATTTACCGTAGCACAGAAAATCCCTGACTGCAGACATAGCTACGCCTTCAGCTTGCAAAGCTTGATTGGCTATGTTTATGAAACGCTGCTCGTCAACTTCTATTGAAGCCATCGACCAATCACTGAAGTCCCGGGTCACAACAGCATTGAATCTTAAAAGAAGGAAATCAGAATGTCGTGGGTCACTTTCAATGACTTTAAAGAGTGAACTGACATTGACTGCTGAGCCTTCAAGCACTTGCAAAAACCAGCCTGAATGCGAAATTAGCACTCCCGTAATGTCACGGGCAGGATTATTGCGTAGGCATGTGGCCATTAGTTTGTCGTATTCACCACCCTCTATGAGCGAACGGCTTCGATACACCAATTGAATGAGTTGTTGATCAAGGGCTTGTATTGAATCGGTGAAAGAGGATGTCATTTCTCAAACCTTTAAAGTCAAATCATTGCTAGACAACACACAGAAGATGCAGTTTTTTGGCACGACAGCCAAAATGCCCATTGGTCCGGTGTCTGATTAGTTCCTTTTACGAAACACCACCACATGCTGCCACGGTAGCGTTCTCACAGTCCGCTCCCAGTCCAGTGCGAAAACAGCAGCTTCGCGCTTTATTTGCGCCTCGCTCATCTTGTGCAATTGCTTTATGGGAACGAGTGGATCCTCAGCCTTGAACTCGACAAAGACAACTCGGCCACCGGGTTTGAGTGCTCTCAGCACAGTTGCCATTACTTCGTATGGATAGGCTAACTCGTGATAAACGTCGACCATGATCGCTAAATCCACTGAGGAAACTGGAAGCTTAACGTCGTCAACCCCGCTCAGCTGCGCTTCAATCTGAGTAAGCCCATTACGCTTTATCCCAGCCTGTAACATGCTGATCATTTCGGGCTGTACATCAACTGCCCAGACTTTGCCTCCAGGCATTACCAACGGTGCCATGCGTCGGGAAAGATAACCGGTTCCAGCCCCGATGTCCGCAACCACCATTCCGGGCTTTAACATTAATGCCGCTAGTAATAGGTCAGTACGCTCTTCGCGATCTCGCTCTTGGCGCTCAAGCCATGTTGCACCTTGCCAGCCCATCACCGCAGCGATTTCGCGACCCATGTAACTTTTGCCGATACCGTCTGCACTGGCCGGTAGTTGGCTGTAGCGTTCAGCGTTTGGGGTGGACTGCGCCAGAGCGGCGCAGATAAATACGGTCAGTGTTACGCAGATACGGCGCAAACAAGTTGATAGGTTCTTTTCAGTCTTCAACGACGTAGCTTAAAAAAAGCATGGCAATAAATGCCATTGAAAAAGTAAGCGATTCATGGTCAAGGTTTTTGTGTTTTATATTGCTGAATACTTTTTTTCAAATCTTGAAACTCTTCGCACCCAAACATACAAGCTTTGTCTAACCTGGCGAGCATTTTTTCGGCACCACTAAGGTCGTTCTTTAGTAACAATAATTCACCATAATACTCAAGCGCTCCTCTGTGAGTAGAGTCTAGATTCAAAGCTGTTATGTAGTATTTTTCAGCTTCATTAAGGTTGGGTACCGCTTTTTTTCTGAGGCTATAGCCCATTAAATTGTGCCAATCAGCTGATTTTTTTTGATCGGCCTCTGTTAGCAATTCAATGGCTTTTTCATAATTCCCCGCCTTGATTGCATTTCTTGCTGGCAAGAGAATCTCTGAAGCTGATTTAGAACTGGCTTGGGTTGGCGTTGAGTCTGCAGACCACGCGTGAAACGAACAAACGAGTAAAGATGCAATCAAAATGTTTTTCAAAATAACCTCGA
>Ga0209088_10002126_pt1 | contig 12399 bp, 25 predicted proteins | sample S_140625_EF_Meta_FD_187324 | JGI IMG/M metagenome (GOLD analysis project Ga0209088, IMG submission 187324) | Freshwater microbial communities from Lake Simoncouche, Canada to study carbon cycling - S_140625_EF_MetaG (SPAdes) (version 2) | ecosystem: Environmental > Aquatic > Freshwater > Lake ...
TAATCTTAATTCAAAATCTTCTTTTAACAAATCTTTTTCTTTTGGTGTCATAATTATTCCTCTATGTGATTATAAATTAATTTCATTACCCAAGCATTTTCAACTTCATAAATACCAGCTGTAAGACAAGCATTTTCTTCTGTATCAAAATATTTTAGGTTACCTTCTAGGTCCTTAAAAAATTCCATATTCCTAAGGTCTATTATTACATATTTATCTTTCATAATCCTTTTTCTTTTTTATAAATTTCTAATAGTTCTTTATTTGCTCTTTGTGTTATTTTAAATTGTGTAAACAATCCATTTTTCAAACACCACTCTGCAAAATCAATAGCGTAATCATCTATATATTCTTGAGTAGTAACTACCTCTCCAGGAAATGATACTCTAAATTTTACTTCATCTAACTTACTCTGTATAAAGTCTTGTCTTCTCATAATCTTTCTTAAAATGTGATAATGTGTAAGACTTCTTATCCATCACCGATTTATAAATCTTTTTCTCTATTCCCTTGTTACTGAATATCCAGTAAATCTTATTGAACTTACGCTCCATGGTTGTCATCCTATCACGACCCTGCCAGTACGATGTTGCACTGAAGTCAATGTTATAGAACACCAGGAACTCAGCATTCTTCAAGCTTATTCCCTCACGACCAGATATGATCTGTAGGGCTATTGACTTGTCCGTTGAGTTAAACTCATCGAGATCTGTAGTCAAACTATCTCCAAATACTTCTCGAAGTGCTTCAAGTTCAGCAATAAATTTATAGAATATTCCTACCTTAACTCCCTTGAAACGCTCCTTAATAAACTCAGCCTTGCTATAGTCAATAACCATCGCGTTACCAGATTCAAACTTAACGGTACCGCTGTACATCTGGTGTAGCTTCTGCTGAAGCTTAACCGATGTGTCTGCCAGCACCACCTCGTTCTTGCCCTGTATGATAAAGTCCTTCATCAGCTTATCGCACATACTATATGTGGATGGCTTCATGTCAACATACAGGCACTCCTCCTCTATAACAGACTCAAACCCTGCCTGCTCCTGTGTATACGTTATAACGTACGGATCAGTTATTGGTCTTATTCTGTCTATATAGGCGTTCTTGTAACAGGCCGCAGGCCCATGACTGGTGTACTTGATCCCAGGGATCACGAAGTCCTTAGCCCACTTGTAGAAGTTGGTGTACTTCCCAAACGGTGAGTAGCTAGAGACCCAGTACTGGTAGTATATCTGGCTGTAACCCTCTGGGGTAGGAGTACCAGACAGGAACACCATCGGTAGGTGGCCAAACATCTTCTTGTACGTCTTTGTTGCCTTCCCAGGCTTAGGTACAGCCCCGAACCTGTGGTGCTCATCGTGTATGACAAGGTCATAATCACCTGTAAGCTTGTGCATTGACTCGTCATTCATCACCTCTATACTGAAGTGCTTATCGTATCCGAAGTCGGTGTAGTCAGCCTTGATAGAGTTCATAGCGATCTTCTTGGTAAGGAATAGGACGCTCTTGGCCCCGTATAGTCTAGCAATCTCCATCGAGGTAGCTGTCTTACCAGTCCTAACGCTCATGCACAGGTATACAATCTTCTTGTTCTTAAGAATCTCAACACCCTTACTGGCATTCTCTACTTGGTAGTCTCTAAGTTTTTTCATTTCTTAAGTATTTATAAACCCTGTTAAGTTCTTTGGCTGCTAGGTCCTGAGACTTGTACAGCACCGTACCCCTCTGCTCTGGTGTGTTGACTCTTATACCATTGGTGTAGTAGTAGTCCTTGCCCTCAGAGGTTATACCACCCCTGCGTATGCAGATCCGTGCAAAGGAATGCTCAGGCTTAATATAAACCTGAAGGTCATTCTCTATGCACCACTTAAAATTCAATAGATCGCTGTTCTTCATCTTCTTCATCTATACTATTAGCGTCATTGAACTTGATCCACCTTCCCATGTTATTACGTCCCTCTATTGGAGTAGATCCAGTAACGAATAGGCCGTACGATATCAACCACTTATAGAACTCTGTCCTTGAGATCGTCTTCTTCGACTTCGGTGCAAAGTCAGGGTTATCCTGAACGAAGTCTAGGTAGAGATCCTGCTTGTACAGAACGTCTCCAAGTGTTATTATCGACTTGTCGCCCATTAGTCCGCACCACTCAATAAACTCGTGACATGTGTCGGCAGATAGCTTACGTATCTTAAGGTTAACAAACTCACTCTTAACCAGTCCAGTGGTAAGGTAGGCCTGAAGGCTCTTGATCATGTAGTTGTCAAACTTACACCACTCATCAGCATCCCACTCTGTAAACAGCAACCTACCGAACTCAACAAGCGGAGTAAACTCCTTGGTGTAGAACTGCTTGAACTCAAGCTCCCACTTCCTTCTCTCGAATGAGTTACCCTTACCCTTGATGGCGTAGTTGGTTGTTATAATGATCTTAGGGGACTTGTTGAATGGTATATGCATCGCGTCCTTGTTCTTTCTCTCCAGAGTTATACCCTCTGTGATCACAGAGAACAACCTCTCGAAGTTGAAGTGCTTCTTAACATCATCAAACGCAAGTACCTGTGTATCAACTGATACAGTCTGGTACGGGAATGAGCTGTCGAAGTTAACACTCTTGCCATCGATGAAGGCTAATTTTTTCATCTGAGATATTGCATTGGTGAACAGTCCCTTACCAGTACCACCCTCTGGGTTGTCTGTGATAACCTCGTCATTTAGAATGACCGCAGGACAGTAAGATAGGTTCTTATAACCGTGCAATAGAAATCCAATCGTACTCTCAATAGAGTTAATCCTAGCTTGATCATCGTTTGATACGTTTGATATAAATGTTTTAAAGTCGCAGTTAGTCACCTCACAGATCTTAAAATCACGCTTGATCACCTGGTCTGTCCAGATATAACCACCAAGGTCTACATAGTCGATAATCTCGATGTTGTCCTTGTCTATGCGCACGGCACAGTTTAGGTAATAAAGGTACGAATTGTCCTTATCATCCTCCATGAAATATACATCAACAGAAGATAGAAGTGATAGAAAGTCCTCCTTAAAGAATCTAGTCTTGTCTGCAAAGTAGTTGTAAACTGATAAGTCATCTATAGTTTGTAAATAGTTTAGTATAAAGTCCTTGATCTCGTCCTCTGACGTATGATCGATTAGGTTGTTGGTTACCCTAACAAATATAAAGTTCTTGCCACCGTTCGGCATAAACTTAAAGAAACCCTTGTCCTCTAAGAACTCTCTGAATAGGTAGTGGATGATACTTATGGCACCCTTATCTGACTTACTCCAGAACTTCATGGATGACTCGTCCTTATCTATTGTCTCAATAACATTATCAATAACATTCTCAGCAATGTTTGAGTTCATTAGCTCTAGCTTGATATCCTTCTTGGATATACCCCTCTTGATCTTCTGACGTACCTGAGTTAGTTTTTCGTCATCCTCGTAGTACTTGGTCCCGAACTTGTGTGTCTGTTTGTATGCTGAGTCAATGATCGTCCTGATCTCCTGGATAGGAAAGTCAGGCGTATCGAACTGCCCCATAACATACTCTGCCAGTGACTTAGTAACACCGTAGTCATTGAATGCTGAGGCTAGTATGTACACGTTGTTGTTACGCTCTCCGTCCACCAGTCCGTACTTCCTAGTCCACCACTTCATAAGTATGTCTATGATCTTGTTCTCGTTGGTGATAGGAATGGTTGGGTTTGACTTCACCTTGTCTAGCTCTACATACTCGTGATCAGAGATCGTGTCCCATAGCTCACTTGCAGTGTTCACGTATATCTCAGGATCGTACGACTCGTAGCATACGCGCGATATATTCTTTGAGGTCTTATCGAAGTACTTCGAGTTGAAGTGTCTCTCTAGCGCGTTGAAGTAGTTCTTGTGGTTCTCAACGTCTCTAGGTATCCTAACGATAACCTTTAGGCCATTACCTGACGGAGAAACGAACACAGAGTAGGTGTACTTGTTCTTTGAAATAACGTCTTTATCGGCCTTCATTTCCTTGTCGGTAGTATAACCATCGAAGTCCAGACAAATGAACCCAGAGTGCTCTAAAATAGCCTTATCCTCGCGCTTGGTGAACTTACCTGAGAAGCATACTGCAGGTAGTTGTTGCTTTAGAATGTTACGTGTGGTTTTATCCTTCTCGTTACGTATACCCTCGACAACCTCCTTAGAGGCACCGTTGCGTACCCTATCAAGTACAACACCGATCGTCTTGAAGAATGGTGTTGAGGTTGACTTTATGTCTTTAAAGATTGTAATTTCCATGATTCGGTTTATTGTATATGAATATTAATAGGAGACCTATTAAAAATGTAGTTATAATTTCCATGTGATTAAAAAGCCTCCCGTTAAGGAGGCTTGATTAAATTTAGAACGGAAGGTCCATTGATTCTTCCTGTGCTACTGCTTTAGGCTGTGGTGCCTTTGATTCATCTGAGTCAAACAAAATTTTTCCATTTCCTAAGAAGTTACGGTTTTCTTTTGCTTCTCTTTGTTCTTTTGTTTGTGATTGCCAAGCTGACACAGTATTACCAAATTTATCCTGCTCATCATTGATCGAGACTGTTAAATTTAAATACGTTCCCTTTGCTCCTGCTACTAATTCAGACTTGTTGATTTTAGTAACATCTAACGAAATACTTAATAATTTACTCATAATGTTTGTTTATTGTATGTTTTTGCCTACCTTGTTTCACTGCTGTCGGCTATTCAGTTTGTAGTCAGGACAGGATTCGAACCTGTAAAATAGCGCATCCAGTAGATACTTGCGTCTGACCAATTCCGCCACCTGACTGTGTTGCTGTCTTTCCAAGCTGTCATATTGACGTTCCCAACGCTATTACTCTCGACTCGCGAGGAGGTTTCGAGCCTCATTTAGATACCAATTCTCAATAACCGAGCAGAATCGAACTGCATTAGAAATTATGACAGGGCTTGAACCTGTATCTTAGCTCTAACAATTTCTCTTTATGGTCGCAGTGCGCATCTGCTAATTGTTTACTACGTGTTTCCGCGCCAGGGAAAAGCCCTAGCCTTACACCACATAACTTTGGTTTGCAAATATACGAATTATAATGTTTCCTTCACTATAAAATTGTTAATATCTTCAGTATTGTCTTTGCTAAAAAACTTTTTATACACCTCAACTGCTCTTAATACCTTATCTTTTCCACTTAATATAAACTCTTCAGAAGGCTCAAATATACCAAGTCTATGGCTTTTTTTACATATAACATAAAATATTAATGGCTTATCAAACAGCTGTTGATAAATATATGATTGTGAGTCGTAATTATATTTACGTGCTGACCATTTAAAATCATCTATATCACTTGTAGTTTTAATATCAATCAAGAAGTCTTCACAAACTATATCGCACTTTCCTTTAAATGGCAATCCAAATAATTCCATTGTAGCTGGCTCTTCGTATATGTTTCCTTCTGCATAAATATCTTCGTAAAATTTAAAGTTACCCTTTATTGTTGTTACTAAAGAATCTAGTTCATCCTTCTCATGTTTAAGCAGTAATAAATCACCCTTAGACGCGTCCTTGTATATGTTTGTATTCCTGGTGGATGCCTCAACAATCTCGAAGTTTCTTAACTTCTCAGGCTCTAACAAGGCAGTGTGCAGATACGATCCTTGCAACATTGCTAGTGTTGGTTCTTCACGAACCTTAAATTGTTTAGGATTTTTTAAAAGGGTTCCAATATCACTATTACTTATAAATTGCGATCCGTATTCACCATAATAATTCGAATCTTTTCTTAATTCTTCAATAATTGTTTTCATATTTTATTTGATTTTTTTAAATTTTCTATAGCCCATAATGGCTGTAGGTTAGTATAATGACATAATTTTTTTAATTCTTCTTCTGTTTTAGCTGATGATAGTGGTATAATGTGATCTATGTGCCATTTGCCTTGATTCTCCCATGTCATTCCTTCAGTGAATTTACTTTCTAAATATTGTTTTGCAAATTCAAAATCACATCCCAATATATCTTTTGTTGTATTATTTTTATTCCAAAATTTTCTCTTAAAACAATGTAAAACTCTTCTTCTTAAATTTCCTGTTAACTTATATAATGGATCTTTAATTCTTTTTTCTTGCCTATCTTTATTTGATTTTTCTTTATTATTGTTTCTGTAATCTATATATTTTTGAGCGTTCTTTTGTTTATATTCTTTATCATATTGTATTTTATGTTCTTTATTCTTTTCAAACCATAGTTTATTTCTTAAACTAATCTTTTCTTTATTAATAATACAATACTTTTTATAACACTCTTTACAACTTGGATATAGATTATCTTTTGATATCTTTCTAGAATAAAACTCACTAAACTCTTTCTCGATCTTACATTTTGTACACGTCTTCATATCATTAAAAAATCCCATCAATTTGGCAGTAATGTGAGACATGCCTCCTTGACAGGATTGTTAATATTTTAGATTATAACGTGTCTCACTTCGCTATGTTACAAAGATACAAAAATTAACTGACATACTTCGCTAATTCTTTTTTAACATTCGTTGATATAGTGTACTTTGCCTGTAGGTTCTTAACAATCGGAGCCAAACCTAAGTGCTTGTTGTCTCCTATGTACTTAATAACCTTGTCCCAGTTCGCATCTCCTATGTTAAGTTCTGTGATCGTGATCACCTTCTCAGCCTTAGCAACCACTACCAAGTCCTCTCCTGACCATAGGCTTAACCCTAGTCCGTGCATAGCGATAGCCTTGGTCATTGATCTTTGGATCGTCTTGTTAACGTCCATTGACGTGATGCTCTCTATAGCTATTGACTTGTTACGGAAGTCCATGATCGGCAAATAATCAATGTGCTCTAGTCCTTCTATAACTACACCTACCTTTACATAGCCAGTCTTCCCGTCGTTGAAATAGTTAAGACCTGTAAGGCTATCCTCGTACACGATACGTTGTGCAGTTGGGAACTCTTGTTTTACTAGGCTCCATGCGTTTGACCAACTTAGGTAATCTTGGTTACCCTTTCTTGCAATTTTCTGTTTAATGTCGATTGACGACAGCTTTTTAAATACTTCCATTAGATTTTACTTATTATTGTTCTTACTTCCTCTATTCTCTTGATACAATCCTCAACGTCCTTGGATCCCTCTATCTTTAGATCCAGGTACTTGTTAAGCGCCTGCTGGATGTTTAGATAGAACCACTGGTCTTTGAACGTGAATTCTACCTCTACTCCGTCCTTCTCTCTCTTGCGTTGCTCTTGGAATAATAGTATTGTTCCTGCCCCGTCTGTGTTTACTGAAAATTTTTCGTCTAATTGCATAGCTTGTTTACTTCGTTAATTTTATTCATAATTGTGTTTCTGTACTCCTTTAAAGCCTCGTAGTGCTTTACATTGTTTCTCTTGGATACTTCGTTACGTATCTTAATAGATAGCATGTCTAGTGCCCTCTTATAGTTGTCTAGGCAGACCTCGTAGACTCCCCTTCGGAATCCCTTCTCCGAGAACGCCTTGTACTGCTCGGGTGTTATCTCCTTGTAGAAGTCGCCACCCCTGTGCATGTTAAGTACCCTCACGTTTCCGTCCAGGTTCTCTACCTTTACTCCTCTGTATATCAGTGATATAGAGTTTGGTGTTGTCACCCTGACACTCATCCTATCGTTATAGGCCTCATCAAATATTCTTTGCTTCATTTTCTAGTAGTTTTAATATGTGTTCCCAAACCTCTATTTCCGTCTTGTGCGATGCTATCATCCTCTGAACTATCTCAGAGCTGACGCCCCACGTGTCCCATGTGCTGGTGTCCTCCCTCAGGAGGCACGCATACTTTGACCTTATCTTGTTAAGCGCTAGTTCATTTACCATCTACCTCGAAGTCTTCGATTAGGATATGCGCCTTGTACTCTCCAACCTTGACTATCATGGTGCAGTCTATACCGCTATCCCTGACGTCATTGAAGTTAGATACCTCTAAAGGCTTTCCATAATACGTGTTAATAATTTCCATTGCAGTCTCTCTGCTGGATGCAACTCCGATCACGATTGTTTCTAGATCCGAGTCGTCTGTCTCTACGATTACTTTTACATTCATTTGTTTAAAAATTTGTCTATTTGTTTGAATAACCAACCTGTTAAATATGCTTCAGGTTCATCGTTAAATCTATCTAGTTCAATTGCACAGTCTTCATAGATATAGTTCTTTAAGTGTACTATTTCGTGTGCTATTATAGTTCCTTCACTGTACTCAAAAGCCATAACATATTCACTAAACTTGTTAGGCACTCGCATTGTAATAGCCCCATAATCAGACAAAGATTTTGTCCCATATTTTTTTTCAATATAGGACAAGTCTTTATCTAAGATTATAGTTAACTTACACTGATATATTGGAATATCAATCGTTGTTTTCTTCATTAATCTACAAGGTATTCATCTGTACTTAAACATAGTTGAAATTCTGATAATGCTGTTTCTCTTGATGTAACATAAACTGAAGTATGTGGATGATGATTTTCAGCCAAATATTTCATCAATGGTCTTACTGCTTCTTCAAATTTTTGTTGTCTCTCGATTTGTTTTTTTGTTTGGTTAGGAATCTTATTTGTTCCTTTTATAGTAGCTTCAAAGTTGTAATGTGTGTTACCACTTTCATCTGTTGTTGGCTCTATACCTGTGTTAGCAAATAATTCTTTAAATGTTTTTGGTGTTTCCATAATCTTATTTCTTTTTTTTAATTTCTTGTTTAACTTCTTCCCAATATTCTAATTCATTATCTAATGCATTGCCAAATGGTATAGAATAAAGTGTATTTAATATTTCTTCAACTGCTATTAACGCACATTTTTTAGCATCTATTAAAAATGCATCTATAGTATTAAACTTATATACTAATTCTTCTGCTTTTTCTTTTGGTGGTGTCATAATCTTATTAAATTGAACGTTCTAAATTCTCTAAACTATAGTTTATATCTCTTTGAATAGCTTCATAATCTAAGTTATTCATTTGTAACTTATCTATGTGTGTTAATGCTTGTTTTTTTTCTTGATTGTCATACTCATAAATTAGATTCGGATAATCTCCACTAAGTTTTTGAACAAGTGAATGAAGAATATTAGCTGATACTCTTAAAGAGTCATTTAATTCTTTTTGTTGTCTAATAATTGCTTGTAAATGAGTTTGTTCTATGTTTTCTAAATTTTTCATAATATTTGTAGCACTTAATCTTGCAATCGGGTTTATTTGTTTTTATATATTTCTAATAATTCTTTTGTTGTTGGTTTTTTGTTTAATTCACCTATAAGAATTAAATCAAGAATTAAATCTTCCGCATCTTCAGAATTTAACCAATTAACAAAATCAATAATCTGTTGCTTTTCTATTTCTTTGGCTTGTTCACATATTTCAAATCTTTGAAAATGAAATTCTGCTTTAGATATTTCATCATTAAAAAGTTTTGATACTAATATTCCAATTTGTTGTGTTTGAAATTCTACTGCTGTTTCTTGTTTAGGTTTACCTCCAAAACAAGCAGATGCTAAATCATTAAATTCTTTTGTTCCTATTTTCGGTATTTGATTTTCCATAATCTTATTTGTTTTTAAATTTGTTAAAATCCTTAATCATTGTTTCTTTTAAGTCTGTTAGATAGTTATTAGTTGTTAACCATTCAAATACTTCTTCAATTGTTTTTTCTTGTTGATGCTTTAACACTTTAATTTCTCTTTTTAAAAAATCAATTTCAAAATGCAAAGCATTAACATTAGAGTTCTGTTGTTGCCATTTAGCACCTGAAATAAAAATCCATCTTTTACTATCAATAATATAATCTTCATTAACTCCATCATAAGGATAAAATATTTCAACTGCTTCTTTAAGTGTTTCCATAATCTTATTTGTTTTTAAATTGTTCAAACCATTCGTAATAAGTACAATCTCCATTAATTGACCAATCAGCATAACTTGCTAATATTTCTTTAACTTCTTCTTCACTATAACTTCTTTCTTGTATAGTAAAGCACCCACAATCGTGTCCACAACTATCCATAAAACAACCATTTCCATTGTTGCCTTTACATTCGCCAATGTATTTATATTCTTTTTTAGGTTCTTCTTTTGTCATTTTTATTGCACAAGGTTCACATTGTACTGCTCTTTTATCACCTTGAAATTGTATTTTACAAATAGAACAATTACACATATAATTTCCAGGAGCATATCCACCTATTGGATATTTTTCAGCTTCTTCAAGTGTTTCTTGTTTAGGTTTACCTCCAAAACAAGCAGATGCTAAATCATTAAATTCTTTTGTTCCTACTTTTGGTAATTCTTGTTTAGGTTCTTCACTTGGAATGATGATTTTGTATTTTTTTAACCAATAGCCATCTAAATCATCCGACCAACTATCAACCTCAACACTCTCACAACTTGTATTCTTCACAAGCCATTCTAAAAATGTATCATTAATAGCTCGTACATCATCTTTGATTAAGTCTTGGTCTGTTGTTAGGATGATTTTATATCTTTTGTGTATATCTTTATCTTTCCTAGATTCATAATACTCTAAAAGTTCTTGTGTCATTTTAAAAACAATCCCACTATCTCTGTAAACATAATCTCCTTCTTTAATTTCTTCATCAGAAGTGATGTAGATGTTTTCTTGTAATATGTGTATGTTTTTCATAATCTTATTTGTTTTTAAATTAATTGATTTTAAATACAATAAACTTGTTTTTGTACAATAAACTTATAAGGTTTATTATTACTTTTTAAATGTTTCGTTGTAGTATTGTTCTCCCTTTTTTATTGTTCCGTGTATTCCCATTCCATCAATATCTTCAAACTCTGTTTGATTACAAGCATCAAAAATTTGTCGTTTCTCTTTTTCTATTGCGGTTTCAATAACCATATTCATTATTACACTATCAGATGGAATCCATTGTGATTTTTGTAATGTACTAACTAACCATTCTACTGCTGTCATAATTTACCTCCTATTTTAATTAAATAATTCCATAACCAAATTGCTCTTGATCTTGTAAACTCATAAAAAGCCCACACTAGTATGTAGTTCATCATAGTATTGAATTTATTATTAAACCTATTGCTATTAATATTACAAAGCTACATACCCAGGCCAGTACCTCTACGATTACTTTTTCTTTTTTTGTCATAGCTCCAGTATTAAGTTGTCCTCTGTCTTCTCGTACTCGAAGTACCTACCGCACTTGGCGTTGTCTAGCGATAACGTAAAGCTCCAGGCCCCGTTGTTTTTGCTTGCCCTTCTGATCTTTCTCTTCGTGTCGATCGTTGGTCGTCTGAACTCGATCTTGTCCCACTTAATGGAAACCGTGAACTCTTCCTTGAAGAATTCGTCATTGCTGTAGAAGTCAAACGATAGTCCGTTCATCCCTCTCTTGTTTATTGATATCATATTTGTTTAGTTTAAAATTAAGCCCGTCTCTCCGAGCTGTCAAGAATATGTTAATTGATGGTGATTTATGAATTTATAGCCACTAAGTACACCATATAGTCATTAACACGGCCTACATTGTATCTTTTACAAGGACTTCATATTTACTTAGTGACTCTGATTCCTTTAGTCTCCTGAAACGCCATTCTGCGAACATTGGCTCCATTACTCTACCCACCAATCTGAAGTACTTTGGCGGGTTTACAATCTCTTCCAGTACTACGCCAGTGGCACCCAAGTCGTGATGCTCTATACCCCTTATCGTGTACTGCCTATCCTTTACTACCCAGTTGGGTACGTCTGCTGTCAACTCCTCTGCGGTGTGCGGTTGTTTACTTGAGTCCACACACACCACCCTGTCGCCTATAGCAAACATAGGTTCCTTATGTCCTTAGCGTCCATGTCCAGTAGCCTTGTCAAGGCTCGGTCTGTTGTCTCGTTGGTGTCAAGGATTCTGAATAGAACCTCAACCTTGCGATGCGTTAACTCGCGCCCGCTTGAGAACTGCTTTACCCTGTTTAGCTTGTCTATGAACTGCCTTTGTTGTTCTGTTGTCTCTATAGCGTCTCCAAATATATTGGTCGACCACTTTCCGTTAATTATTCTCATAATACCTTTATTAATTTTCCGTTTTTGTCTTCTACTTTTGTTAGGTTAAATTCCTTGTCCAGGTGATCCAGGATCTGATCCAGGTTCCCGTGATTAAATATCATGTTAAACATGTTGATATCCATTGCGCCCTTCTTGTCCGTGTAGTACTTATGGAACCAGTCCAGGTTGTAGTTACCGCTGTTCCTCATCTTTACGTATGATGCCTTCATAAATGTTATTTTTTTTGTTATAGCTTAGTTTGTACCAGGACTGCTGTAGCTCCCTTGTCACGCTGTCAACCCCATACAAGGCCTGTAGCGCATGATAG
>Ga0209088_10002128_pt1 | contig 12393 bp, 29 predicted proteins | sample S_140625_EF_Meta_FD_187324 | JGI IMG/M metagenome (GOLD analysis project Ga0209088, IMG submission 187324) | Freshwater microbial communities from Lake Simoncouche, Canada to study carbon cycling - S_140625_EF_MetaG (SPAdes) (version 2) | ecosystem: Environmental > Aquatic > Freshwater > Lake ...
TTCTTGGTGGCGATATTTTTACTGGTGATATTCACGAGGAACTTTCGCTTACGAATGAGGACACGATGATTGGTTCGTTGCTGTTCTGGTCTGAACAGATATCAGGCGTTGTTGAACTTCTTGCTAATGAGTTCAAGAAATGTCATGTTGTTTCTGTGGTTGGTAATCATGGGCGCACTACGCGTAAGCCACGTATGAAGCAGCGCGTCAGAACGAACTATGATTGGCTTGTTGCGAAGATGGTTGAACGCCAGTTCACGAAAGACAAACGCGTTACGTTTTCTATTCCCGAAAGTGCCGATGCGCTTATCAGCATTTATGAACATGGTCATCTGATTACACACGGTGATCAGGTTTCTGGTGGCGGTGGCATCGGTGGTATCTATCCACCAATCATGCGTATGCGTGCGCGCAAAGAAGGAAGGTATTTGCAAACTGGTAAGACATTCAAAACAATGTGGCTTGGTCATTGGCATCAGTACATCAGTACACCTTCAATGGTTGTGAACGGATCTATGAAGGGATACGACGAATATGCAATGCTCATGGGTTTTGGTTTTGAACAACCACAGCAAGCGTTGGCGTTAATAACACCAGAGAAGAACATCACGTTTCAAGCACCAGTGTTTTGTATGGACAGAAAGAAAGAAGGTTGGTAATGGATACCATCGTTGTTGTTGAGTGGGCTGATGCGCATCAATCATCTACGCAGTGGACACATATTGGTGACATTGATTGCGAAGGTGAACGTATTGTTCGCACAGTTGGTTTTCTTATTGCTGCTAATGATGGTGGCAAAGTTGATCACATTACGATTGTTCAGTCGTGGGATCGTCAAGAAGAAATGATTGACAACGTTATGCACATTCCTGTTTGTATGGTGAAACGAATGAGTGCGGTTGTATTTGAAATAGTTGATGGCGTTCTTGTGTCGCGTTGAACTATTGTGAGTGTTCCTAGACCTGTTGTTGTCGTTCCTTCTCCGACACAGGTTGGCGCATGGCGTGGTCAGGTTTCGGTCTGATCGCGCCATTGTGCTATTCCTAAACCCTTGCAATCTAAGGCAATTTTCATAATGCCTACTAGGGACACACCTTGACGCTAAAGTTTAATTCATCGGAAATAAGGAACCGATATTAAGACAAGGAAAAACAATGACAAAAAAACATTATGAAGTAGTGGCATCAGTGCTACTAGCAAACATTACTGGACAAAAAGAATTAGGCTTCGAAAGAATTGTTGAATCACTTTTTACAGTAGCAGAAGAACTAGCAACAGAGTTTGAAATAGATAATCCACGTTTTCAACGTGAGCGTTTCTTGTTGGCTTGCGGTGTAAAGCGGTAATGAAATGAATCAAGAACCAATCACAATTATCAGTGCATCTGATGTAACACCAGAATGCTTACAAATTGCAGAAGAAGTTTTTAGCGGTTTCTTCAGCTCAACAGAAAACATTGATTGGGATTCATTTTTGGATCGTCTAGAAAAATGGGGCTGGTGTTCTCCAACACTTGATTCACCTGCGGTCAATAAAATTAAACGTCACATCAGCAAAATAAAGAAGGATTGAAATGAACGAAGAAGTATTGAAAGACTATTTAGAAGATGTCATTGCAGAACGGAATCAATGGCGAAACATTGCAGACAATCTTTATGACGCGCTGACGGTAATGAAGAAGCGACGTGGGATTGATATTGACGATGTTGAACAAGTGTTTACTGCGTTAGATAACTACGAGAAAGTAAGACCATGATTGTGCGTTTACCTAACCACGCTGCATTGTTTGACGTACTGATGCTGCGCGATCTGTTTGCAGAAATACGAAACCGCCAGACAGGTGAACAGTTTGTTGTGTCCCTTCGGGACTTCCGAACATTCATTGAAGTGACACACCCATCTATTACAAAAGGATCAGAATGAAAGCATCAACCATTGAAACACTGTTCCAATATGAAGAAGTGCTTTGCGCATTTGCAAAAAATATTGGTGACAAATATGAAACAGACTTCTTAGGTGATGATTGGTGGATTGCATTTCCACTTGATCAGGATCGCTTTGCTGACATAAACGTATGGATATCTGAAACAAACAAAAAATACCTTTTGAAGATTTCTGCATATCCAGTCGATGCAGAAGGTTTTACCGTTTGCGATGAATGGTTGTCGTTATACAAACGAACATTAAAAAAACAACAAACAAGTTTTCAATTAGAAAGTTAATCAAATGAAATTAATACCCAAACCAAAACACGGAACTATTGAATGGTTAGAAGGACGACAGAAAGATGAAAACGGGAAAGCAATTCTTGGTGGCAGCGATGCACCAGCACTAATGAATGATTCACCTCACAAGTCTCGTGGGGATCTGTACCATGAGAAAGTAACAACACCAGTAGTTGGTGGATTCAATATGGCGTTTCATCGTGGGAATGTTCTTGAAGCACCGCTTGTTACTGAGGCCGAACGCATCTTGAAGATTGCATTGCATACACCTGATGTGATGTATCGATCAGGCAGGTGGAACATTAATAGCGACGCCGTTGATAATGAACAATCACCAACGGTACAGATTGAATGTAAAACAACTACGCGATACACAATTGGATCGTCTGATGATCTTCCTATTGAATGGCGATGGCAGGGCTGGTCACAAATGGCGGTGTTGAATGTTCCTGTATTCTTTTCTGTTCTTGATGCGCGTCAGAACTTGGTGGTTGTAGAACTTGAACGGAACGAACACGCTATTGATGCGTTGTTGTCAGAAGCAGAAATGTTTTGCAGCGCAATAGATGAAGGTACAGGTGTTGATGACTTCATTAACGACTTCACTGCGGAACAGATTGCTAGTCTTGTTCGTGCAGAACCAACATCGGTTGAACTTCCTGCGGAAATGATGCAAGTGCTTCAAGCGTTAGCGGAAGCAAAGCGGATTAAGAAGGAAGCAGAAGAAGCAGAAAAGATTGCGCGTGATGAAATTGCGCGACACTTAATGTCGAATGAAATTGGTTTGATTAATGGTGTGCAAGTTGTTTCGTGGAAACAACAAGCAGGTAAAAAGTCATTGGATCTAGTTGCGCTACGCAGCGAGTATCCAGAAGTTGTCGCTCAGTTTGAGCGTGATGGGTTTCCGTATCGTGTGATGCGGATTAGCAATAGAAAGAAGGAAACAAAATGAAGTTTGACTTATCGCAATACGCGACAGTAGAAGAACGACTAACACAGTTCTGGAGTGATCACCCTGATGGTGCGGTCATTACAGAAATTGCTCACAGAGAAAATGATGTGATCATCTTCAAAGCATATATTTACTTTGAGCGTGGTGGCGAATTGGTAGCAACTGGATATGCGGAAGAAGTCCGTGATGCGTCACCTGTGAATCGAACATCTTTTGTTGAGAATGCAGAGACCAGTTCAATTGGGCGTGGGCTTGCAAATGCAAATTATGCAATGAAGAAACGACCTTCACGTGAGGAGATGCAGAAGGCACAACGCATGACGACTTCAACAACGAACGTCGTGGTTAATAATTCTTCGGATCTAATGTCAGATGCACAACGTGGCACTCTTGGAAAACTTGTAGTTGATTTGAAACTGAATAAGAAGTTTGTTCCGTATGCGAAAGAGAAACTTGGTAGGGATATAACTTCTGTTGATGAAATAACTAAGGCTGAGGCAACGTTGTTGATTGCTGCGATGATCCGCGAGAAAACAGAGAGTGAGGAAAGCGAATGAGCAACATAAGCAACCCAATTGAAATAACTGATAGCCATCTGTATAGGGTGACGATGGTTGTAGCAATACCGAACTACTCAACAGGTTTGAACAACCAACATCAAGCAACTGCTATTGACTTCATTCTTGAAAGTCTTACTGATGATGCGGTTACGGTTCTTGACGTTAAGGAAACAAAACTTGGATTGGTGGAAACAGAATGAGCGAGCAACTAGGACTATTCACAGCAGCACGTCGTTCTGATCCTGTTACTTCACAAATGAATCGTGACGCGTTTGTAAAGAAAGGTTCACAGCGTGATTGTTTGCTGTGGACTTACTACACCAACGCAGGTTTAACCGATGAGGAAGCAGGAATGGAAACGCAATGGAAAGATACGAATATGTTTGACCATCGTGTTTGCTATTGGAAGCGGTGCAGCGAACTACGGAAACTGCAATTCATAATGCCAACAGGAGAAACACGGACAAGTTCTTTCGGTCAACAACAGCAGGTCTGTGAGATCACAGCACTTGGTGAGGCTTATATCAACGAAAGCAAACACGTTGATTGACGAATGGCGCAGGCTTGCTGTTTGTGTGGGTGTTGATTCACGAATCTTTTTCCCTGAGTATGCGCAAAGTGAAAAGGTTTGGACACGAGCGCGTGTGATGTGTAAGCAATGTCCTGTTCAACGCGAGTGTCTAGAGTTCTCTCTACAATGGGAAGATCTAGAAGATCGTTGGGGAATGTATGCAGGGCATACACCTAATGAACGCAACTTGATCCGAAGTGAAAGAAGGAAGTGGAAAAGTGTTTGAGTGGAAGCAAGGCAAGATGCGTATGTTGTCGCCGCGCAGTATTGAGGAAATGATGTTGGCGGTTGGTTTGAAAGAAACAAACGCCAACATCGAGATTGTTATTACAACTGATGTGTTTGCTGACTTGTGTTTTCGGGTAGTCCGTTTGGAATCTATGCAATGTCCCTGTTCAGAGTTAGATGAATCAGACTTAGATGAAGGAGAAGATTATGACTAGTAATTTGAAACCGAAAGCAGAGTGCGAAGGTAACAGGGAAAAGTGCAGCAATAAAAGTTGTCCCTTATTTGGAACGCTTGGTCGTGAAGGTCGTGATGGTAAACGTCGTGTTGCTGGTTGTGGCGATCCTGTTGCGCGGGGCAAACGTAACCGTGCAAAAGGTGATGCGAAAGCAAGACGCGCTAGGCAGACACTTGGGATCGCAGGCGCGAACACCAGACATGAAGAACATTGGGGTGGATCATTCCGTGTAGAAGTTAAAGCAGGAAAACAGATCGGGCCTATCTGGACTAGATACTTACTTGCTGAACAGCAAAGTGAACAAGGTCGGGCAATAGGTGATCCCAGACCGTTCGTTATGGTTGCGATGCCTGACGATACAACTGATGGTTTGATTATTGGTCGCTTATCTACGTTGGGTGCGTTGTTGAGATTGATAAATGAAGAAGGAGAGTTATGAGTGTTCGGTGGATTAGTTTTGTGTGGGAATCGTCACCGTATGAAGGAAGACGTTTGTTGCTGCATCTTGCGTTAGCAGATTTTGCAAATGATGAAGGTACTTGTTTTCCGTCGCAGAAAACTTTGGCATTGAAAGCGCGTACGACAGAAACTTGGGTGAGTGCTTCTGTTAGGCAGATGATTAAAGATGGCTTATTAGAAATTATTGAGAAAGGAAATGGTCGTGGGAATCGAACAATTTACAAACTCAACAAAGGTGTAACTGATAATGGGGTAACTCACAATGGGGTAACTAGCGATCAACAAAGCCCTAACGTTCAAGAGTTGTATCTATATAAGAACCGTAAGGAACCGTCAAATAATGTTTCATCAGAGTTTGAACAGTTCTGGAATAAATATCCGCGACGTGTTGCAAAGGTTGCTGCTCGAAATGTTTTCCTATCCGTGATGTTAAAACCAAATGCACCGTCATTAGACACTTTGCTAACAGCCGTTGACAACTACGCCAAAAGTGAGATAGACAAGAAGTACATCGCTCACCCTGCTACTTGGCTTCGTCAAGGACGGTGGGAAGATGATCAACCAAGTACAACTACACCAGTTCGGAAGGACTGGCATCTGGATCAAGCTCTTGACCGTGTTGTGCCGTTCGCACATCAACGTAAGTCATGGGAAGAATGTTTGGATCTCATCAGTGCGTTTGAACCGCGAGTGATTGAACCTTGCAAAAAGATTTATGACGAAATACGCGCGCAGCAATGATTGGAATAACTCATGCAAAAACTATTTATTACATCTCTATTATTTATTGGCTTGATATTTCCGCCAACAACTGCGCAAGCACAAACACCGAATGATCTTCCACGAATGTCTGAACGTCGTAAATACGAACTATCAATGAAGTTCATAGATCGTCTTGCACATTGTGAAACACATTCCGATTGGAAAGATGGTGGCAACTGGTCTGGTGGTCTTGGTATCGCGCGTTCAACGTGGATCGCGTTTGGTGGTCGTCAGTTCGCTCGTGCGCCACATCAAGCAACCAAGCATGAACAGATTGTTGTTGCTAATCGGATTGCGCTATGGGGATTCACGCACCGCAATGGTCGTTTCGTGTTCCCTGTTGGCTTAAATGGTTGGGGTGCTTTGGATTGCGCTCGCCCTGTACGGTTGATACATCGTCGCATTGCTCGTTCTGTGGCTTTCTCCCTCCATGAAACAAGTAATCCTTATACAAGTACCCCGTAGAACTTTTGAAGCCTTAGAAGGGCTTACAGGCTTCTGTTAAGAGATTGGCTATTAATACCCTTGCAATACAAGGGCTAAAAGAAATGCTTCACAATTGCCCTCTATTGTGTATATAATTAATTCATCGGAAATAAGGAACCGATACTTAGAAAAGGAAAAACATGAATACAGCAATTCAACAAATAGAAGATGCAATTCTTTGTGAACATAAAAGCGTATACGCATTTCGTGCAGCACTTGAAATTGACGGGGAAGCAACCGATCCGCAAGTTAGAGCAACATCAATGCTTGCGCAAGGACTACGTGAATGGGTCTCATACCGTGAGCAAGCCCGTAAAGAATACGAATCACTTATGAAACAGTCACAAGACAAGATCAACGACATTGATAACAATCAAACCATTTTCTGGGAACTTGATTCGGATCGTGTAAATGAATACAACGCGAAAGCAGCAACACAAGTTGAAGTAGTGCGCACCGCGTCGTACATCATTGGACTTAGCAACGAAACACTTGGAAAATTATTTGCAATCGTTACAACGTTGCAGTTCAGCAAGTAGGAGAAGGAACAATGAAAATTCAATACGACATAGAAGCCATAGGCAAGCAAGCCTTAAAGGAAGCACTCAAAATTATTAACGGTGCAAAAGGTGACGAACTCATGATGGCGGAAAGCAGAGTCAGCAGGGCAATAGAAATACTTGGCGGAAGCCGTAGCGAACTTTTCTCAAATGCAATGCGAACACAATCAACACAGGAGAAAGCACAATGATTCTCGCTACACACGACCTCACACCAACCGCGAAACGCGGAACCCTTATCTACATGACTTACAACTACGAGTGGAAGAAAGTTGAAGGGTGGTTTTACCTACACGGCAACACAATAAATATGCGGAAGATAGGTGGCCGTAATTGGTACCAGTTCATTACCGCAGGGCAAGTCATTGACTTTGAACCGTATCAATCAAAGAAGGAAGCATCAAAATGAAAAAGCCATATTGGACAATTGAAGGATATGACCGAAAGTTCTACAAGTTTGTAGACGCGGAACAGTTTGCAAATGACATTGAAAAAGCAACAGGGGTAAGACCATCTACAACTTGTTTCAGAATGATTGGTTCACTTTTGGTACGAAGCACATTCGGTGGCAGCAAATGAAAAAGAACCAATGCATTCATTGCAACCAGATGCTTAAAAAAGCACCAGCCGATTCTGAATACTCATGGGTTGGTAAGACAGACGGCAAAGACACCTGTTACGCAGATGCAACTTTAGTTAATGGCGAATGGGTCAGCAACCAAGATCACTGCACAGAAAGCGAATGGTCATGAGTTATATCAAGAACGCAATGATGAACGTCATAGGCGACAACGCAGCAGAAACATATATCAAGGTTTCACAAATAGATTCCGAAACAGCAAACGCCTATCTAGCAATGATCGTAATGACACGGCACTTCAAAGAACTTTGGCGCGACAGATTGCTAATGGAAGAAGATCTTGAAATAGCAATCATGCAGGCACAGGAACTAGCACCATGAAAGAAACAGCACAACACTGGTACTGCCCAAGATGCCACGTAGCCATCTCAACAGATCTGATTCTTCCAACACCACCAACACATCGTTGCCAGAAAGCAGCAAACCAAATCAAACCACTTCAACTACAAGAACAGGAAACCAAATGAACAGGAAGATTCAAGGCATACTCTGCTTCGCATCATTTATTGCAGCAGCAATCGCTGGTGGCGGACTAGAAGAAAGCAGCGCATCAATATCTTGGTATTGGTTCGCGATCTTTTTCACAACAGCAATCTTTCTGCTACCACGCAGACAACAATTCTCATCTAGAAAAGGAAACAACAAATGAGTACAGAAACACAAGAATGGCTCAATCAGAACGTTCTGGTTGGCATGACAGACAAGCGCGGAACCGCTTGGCATTACAAAGCAAGCGAACAAGGAGAAGAAGCAAACCACTACACAGGGCAAATACCCATTGAAGACGTGCGACGCAGACTATTCAATTGGGAAGCACAGAAGGAACTAATGTTCGTTGTTGGCAAAGACGGTGAAGATCGTCAAGTCCCTAACCGTGTCGCAATTGTTCGCAACGACACATACGACGTTCTAGGTGTTGTCTCCCCAACATACGAACCGCATCAATACGATGAATGGCTGCTCACATCAGTTGGAAACATTCTCGATGACTCGCTCGTTATCGGATCAGCAGGCCTGTTAAAGAATGGTGCAATTGCTTGGGTGCAGATTGAAATGCCAGACAACTACAAAGTTGCTGATGTTGAGTTCCGCCCAAACTTACTTGCAACAACATCATTCAACGGATCTATTGCAACAACATACAAACGAACGGTGACCGTTGTTGTTTGTGACAACACACGGAATAGTGCGTTGCGTGAACATGGACAAGAAATATCTATTAGGCATACTTCTAAGTCTGGGTTGCGTTTGGGAGATGCTCGCGCAGCATTAAACATTGTTCACACAATGGCTGACGAGTTCACACAGGAAATCACCGCGCTATTAGCAATGAAGGTTACGGATCAACAATTTCAAAAGTTTGTTGATCGTCATGTTCCATTGAATGATGAAGAATCGAAGCAGGCAGTTTCTCGCGCAGAGAATGTTCGTTTTGAGTTTCAGAACCTTTGGCAGAACGATGTTCGTGTTGCGCCTTGGCGTGGTACAGGCTTTGGTGTTCTTCAGGCCGTAAATACTCACCGTCAGCATATGCGCCCTACTCGTGGTGACACCGTACTTGTTGAAAGGACAATGGTTGATTCCCTAACAGGTAAGACTGAACTTGCGGATCGCAAAGCAACCCAACTCTTATACGCAGTCTTGAACTGATATATTAAACATTCGTAGTACGCGCTGTGGCACCCCCAAGTCACGGCGCGTACTGCTATGTTGAACCAACTATGACACGCAATGATCTGCAACTGGTACTACATTTTCTACAAAGAACAGTGGCGCGTGGCACTGAAGAAGATTTACTGTGTGACCTAGTTGCACGAATAGAGAAGGAAATTGACAAATGGAACAAGAAGCCACCCACATAGAGTTGCTTGAAGAACGTATTGATTCACTGTGCGTTGCTAATGAAGAACTGCGTGAGCGACTTGATAAAGCATCTACCGAATTGATATCTATTATTGAGCGCACTCAATACCTAGAACAACGGAATAGAGATCTAACCGCACAGGCAGACCGCTTACGGATACACTTACAACAGGGAATAGAACTCTGAGAAGGAAAACACCATGAACAACATCACTATTGTCGGGCGCGTAGGTCGCGATCCCGAACTGCGATACAGCAAAGACGAGAAACCAATTGCAGTGTTCTCAGTAGCAACCGATTACGGGCGCGACGAAAACAAAAAAACATCGTGGCACAACATCGTTGCCTTCGGATCTCTCGCTGAGAACGTCATCAAGTCAATCCACACAGGCACCAGAGTCATCGTGTCAGGCAGGCTTGACGTATCCGATTACCAAACTAAAGATGGCGAGAAGAAGAAGAAGCACGAACTAATCGCTGACGCGGTTGGTATTGAGTTGCGCTTTGACGCGGTTGAGTCTGACATGGTGGCTGAAGAAGTTTTCTGATGCTGGACTTCCTAACGCTTATCATCATGATCACTTCCGTGTTCCTTTGCGGATTCATGTTGGGCAAAGACAAGTGACCGATGAAAACGAAATGCGCAACGCCTACATTCGCGCCAATGAATTAGAGAAACAATCAATAGATCTCATAGAACATTTACGCACACGCATTAAAGAACTAGAAGCAGAGTGCAGACGACTAGAACGAACCGCGTATGACTAACAAACATTACGTCGTGTTCGCAGCCGTGTATCTAACAATGATGCTAATCCTTATTGCAGGCTTACTAACCGAATGACTATGATGATGACACTTAGAAGGAGTCATCATGATCAGAGAAGAACTAGCCCAACACGCCATCGCAATTGGTTCGGTTAAGAACCACCCACGCAACGTGCGACAGGGAGACATAGGTGCCATCAGCGAATCACTGAAAAACAACGGACAGTACAGACCAATAGTTGTGCAACGATCCACAGGTCACGTCTTAGCAGGCAACCACACACTCAAAGCAGCGAAAGCACTTGGCTGGAAAGAGATCGCAGTAATATACGTGGACTGTGACGATGACCGCGCACTGCGTATCCTGCTTGCCGACAACCGCACAAACGATCTCGCGACCTACGACGACAAAGCACTTGCCGACCTATTAAAAGAATTGTCATCATCTGAACTTGGTTTCACAGGCAGCGCATACGACGGTGACGAACTAGACACTTTGCTGAATGACGAAAAGCCATTCACATTACAAAACACCACAAAAGAAATAGACATTGACGGTTGGGAATTTGAACAAAAATGCCCAAGGTGTTTGTTTGAGTTTAATAATGAAACAAAATAAACATTCTTGGTCAATCAAGGATTTAACTTCAATACCACAAACAGGCCGAACAGTATTCTCAACATTCTGTTGCGGTGGCGGTTCCAGCATGGGATACAAACTTGCTGGCTTCAAAATTGTTGCAGCAAACGATATTGATCCCCAAATGAAGAAACATTACGAAATGAACTTCAATGTTCCTAATTTCTATCTATGTTCAATCAAAGAACTACTATCAATGCCATTACAAGAAGAATTATTCAATCTAGACATTCTTGACGGATCACCGCCTTGTTCATCGTTTTCAATGTCAGGTGATAGGGAAAAAAGTTGGGGCAAAGAAAAGTTCTTTCGCGAAGGACAATCAAAACAAATACTTGACGACTTGTTCTTTGACTTTATTGCTTTGGCTAATCGTTTACAACCAAAAATTATTGTTGCTGAAAACGTTAAAGGATTAATTGCAGGGAACGCCAAAGGCTATTTGAAACTAATTAAACAACAATTGAATGAAAGCGGATATGACGTGCAAATCATTCTGCTAAACGCAGCCTTCTGCGATGTTGCTCAAACCCGTGAAAGAGTATTCATCATTGGCAGACGCAAAGACCTGAACCTCAAACCAATTGAAATAGTAAGCCCGAACAATAAAGCACTTACAGTTGAAGAAGTATTTAAAGATCTCAAGATTACAAACAAAAAGTTTATATCTGAGGACACGAAGCAATTAATTCTGTGGAAAGAAACAGTGCAAGGAAACAATTTTGCCAAAGCCCACGAAAGATTGTATAAGAAGAACGGTCATTGGAACTTTTCAAAATTACACCCGCAGAAACCTGCACCAACATTAACAAGCCAAAACACAAAGTTTCATTGGGACGAACCAAGATATTTAACAAAAGAAGAAATTGTGCGCTTGGGATCATTCCCCGACGATTATCAATTTGAATCAACAGGAATGGCTCAATATTTATGCGGCATGAGCGTACCACCAAAGATGATGAAAGTAATTGCAGAAGCAATACAACAACAATGGTTTGACGGAATGGATTAGGTAATTAACTAATGCCTATTCAACGACCTTGCCTGAACTGTGGATTATTAACAACCCAAACAACGCGCTGCGAAACCTGCAACAAGATAAGACAATCACAACTTCCCAAGAAAGATCGTCAACACTACAAAGGCAACTACAAGAAACGCGCCAAAGCCATACGAGACACCGCAACCCATTGCTGGCTATGCGGAGAGACAGCAAAACCTAACGATCCTTGGACAGCCGACCACGTGATCGCAGGCAATCCCGATTCAATCCTTGCAGCAGCTCACAGGTCCTGCAATAGCCGTCGTGGCAATCGCCCTACCCAATAGGCCTATCTGGTACCTTGGAAGCCTTAGAAGCCCTTACAACACCCAATGAAGGCGACCAGCAAGGACAGCACCCATGCACCTATTACTTTTTTCCTATATACCTAAGTTGGGAAC
>Ga0209088_10002129_pt1 | contig 12393 bp, 9 predicted proteins | sample S_140625_EF_Meta_FD_187324 | JGI IMG/M metagenome (GOLD analysis project Ga0209088, IMG submission 187324) | Freshwater microbial communities from Lake Simoncouche, Canada to study carbon cycling - S_140625_EF_MetaG (SPAdes) (version 2) | ecosystem: Environmental > Aquatic > Freshwater > Lake ...
CTGCGGAGTGAGTATGAGCGACAGACGCCGGAAGCTCTCGGAAACAGCAGGCGCTTCACGAACTGCAGTCCCAGCGATGTTCGGGCTTCAGCCTTTGTGCTCAGCCAGCCACGTGGCGAGGTCGGCCTGACCCGTGAAATCCAGCAAGGCCTCTGCCAGGGCTTCCAGCTGCTCCAGCGGCAGGGCCTGGATGCGGGCGGTGGAGGCGTCGGTCAGGGGGCCGCAGCGGCGGTTGAGCAGGCGCAGGGTGACGACAGTAGCCTCAGCCGCACGGCCGCGGGCCTCGCCTTGGACCTCACCTTCCTGCCTACCCTCCTCGATCCACTGCTGGGCTGCGCGGGTGTGGCGGAGGTCTTTGGCGGGAATTCCTGCGATCACCATGATCTCCTCGCGAGTAAGTGTGGGAAACCGTTCCAACAGCATAGGAAGAACGGCAGACAGCAGATCCGGGCGGCGCTCGAGGATCTGCTGGGTTGTGACCTGCAGCTCGGCCTCAGGCCGCACCGGCAGCGTGAGCAGATTGAGCAGGGGGTCGAGATCAGGTTGGTGACCCAGCTCCTCCAGGCTGAGCCACACCACGCCATCGACAAACGCCTGCAGCTGATGGGGCAACTGGGCGGGTCCGAGGTTGAGGCGCCGGTGTGGCATCACAACAACCACGGCCAGGTGCAACACCTGGGGGTGGAGTTGAAGAAAGCGAAAGCTCTGGGCGCCAAGGCGGTGCTTGAACCCCGCCTTGGCATGCATCTGCACCTCCAGCAGCACCACCGGGTGCTCGGGAGTGCCGATGACCGCAGAGCGCGGCCAGAGGACGCCATCAAGACGGTGATTCACCGCTTTTAGCTCAGGAGCCTCAAAGCGGTAGAGCTCATCACCCGGTGCATCCGGCCCAAGGCTGGACGCCACATCCGCAGCAGCACCGGGCAACAGCAGCGTGATCAGATCCGGGGCGCTCTGGAACAGCCCATAAAACCAGTGGTCGGTTTTCAAGGCTCATCTCCCAACTGGCTGAAGCTGGGACGACATCGCCTTGGGTCACCGGTCTGGCGATGAATGGCCATGGCCACCCCCGACGGAATACCTAATGGTACGTCAGTACCACTATTAAGCTTCAGTGATTTCACTTGCTTTTGCCAGGCGCCTGCGGCGGGTCTCCCGCACTGTGTCCCTGCCAGGGGTCAAGGGCGGACTCCTTTCTCAGGCGGGTGTTGGGTGGCGCGCCAGGACGCAGCCCTCAGCTGCTGAGCTCAGCCAGCCACGTGGCCAGGTCGGCCGGACCCGTGAAATCCAGCAAGGCCTCTGCCAGGGCTTCCAGTTGCTCCAGCGGCAGGGCCTGGATGCGGGCGGTGGAGGCGTCGGTCAGGGGGCCGCAGCGGCGGTTGAGCTGGCGGAGGGTGACGGTGGCTTCACCTTCCTGCCGGCCACGGGCCTCACCTTCCTGCCGGCCCCGATCCAGAAGGTCCTGGGCGGCGCGGGTGTGGAGCAGTTGGTCGGTGGGAATACCTGCGATCACCATGATTTCCTCGGGGCTAAATGTGGGAAACCGCTCAAACAGCATAGTGAGAACGGTGGAAAGTAAATCCGGCCGGAGCTCGAGGATCTGCTGGGTGCTGGCCGGCAGTTCGGCCTCAGGCCGTACCGGCAGCGTCAGCAAGCTGAGCAGCGGGTCGAGATCGGCCTGCTGGCCCAGCTCCTCCAGGCTCAGCCACAGCACTCCGTCAACAAATGCCTGCAGCTGCTGCGGTAGCTGGGCCGGCCCGAGCCTCAGGCGATGGTGCGGCACCACCACCACCACGGCCAGATGCAACACCTGAGGGTGGAGCTGGAGAAAGCGTGCGGTCTGGGCAAACAACCGGTGCTTGAACCCCGCTTTGGCGTGCATCTGCACCTCCAGCAGCACCACCGGCAGCTCCGGTGTGCCGGCCTCGCCGGTTTGCGGCCAGAACGCCCCATCGAGGCGATGGTTGGCCGCTTTCAACTCGGGTGCCGCAAAGCGGTAAAGCGCATCCCCAGGGAAATCCGGCCCGAGCGAGGGAGCTGCCGCACCCGACGCCGGCAACAGCAAGGCGATCAGATCCGGGGCGCTCTGGAACAGCCCGTAAAACCAGTGATCGGTATTCAAGGCCCACGACCCGACACCAGCCCAGCCCTCCACCTCGACCATCAATAGTACACCCGTACTGACGCTTCGGGTCTCCGTGGTTTCTTGGGTTTTTCGGCCGAGCGCCTGCGGGGTGTACGCCCTGGCGACCCCATCTCCTCGCGGAGGGCACCTTCACGCCGGCGCTGCGCTTCAGCCTTTGTGCTCAGCCAGCCACGTGGCGAGGTCGGCCTGACCCGTGAAATCCAGCAGCGCCTCGGCCAGGGCTTCCAGTTGCTCCAGCGGCAGGGCCTGAATGCGGGCGGTGGAGACGTCGGTCAGGGGGCCGCAGCGGCGGTTGAGCTGGCGGAGGGTCACCGAGGCGGCCTCTGCTGCACGGCCGCGGGCCTCACCTTCCTGCCTACCCTCCTCGATCCACTGCTGGGCAGCACGGGTGTGGCGCAGCTCTTTGGCGGGAATGCCTGCGATCACCATGAGCTCCTCGGCGGTGAGCGGGGGGTAAGCATGGGGCAACTGGGCGGGATCGCGCAAGGCCTACTTACCGTAAGGACGCATTCCGTCAAGGCTGGGTGCCGATGAGCTAGGTCTTGCGATGGACGTCGCGACACTCACCGCCAAGGGGCAGGTCACGGTGCCGAAGGCTGTGCGTGATGCCTTGGGTTGGCGGCAGGGCGATCAGCTCAGCTGGGAGCTGGAGGATGGCTCGGTGCGGGTGCGGGCGGTGATTCCGTTGAGTGTGGCCTATCTGCGTGGGCTGGAGGGCACGCTGAGCGAATGGAGCAGCCCGGCCGATGAACAGGCGTTTGCCGATCTATGAGTTCTGTCCAGCCGTTTGCGGTCGTGCGTGTGCCGTTTCCGTTCACCGATCGCCAGGCCCAGAAGCGGTGGCCGGCGCTGGTGCTCTCGCAGCCTGGCTTTCAGCAGGACAGTGGCCACCTGTTGCTGGCCATGATCACCTCGGCGTGCCAATCCGCCTGGCCCTTGGATTGGCCGATTGAGGATCGGAAGGCTGCTGGTTTGCCTCACAACTGTGTGGTGAGGCTCAAGCTGTTCACCCTCGATGAGCGATTGGTGCTCGATGATCTCGGTTTTCTGGGGGATGGTGATCGGATCGGCGTGGAGACCCAGTTGGCCACGTTGCTCTCGATCGTCGGCTGAGCGGATCACTCGTTCGGGATGCCGCCTGGATTGAACGAACCTCAGCCCAAGCAGCGCAAGCTCAGCTCGCCGGCTCGCCTTGCTGTGGCCCAGCCAGTCCGTTGGCTATGTGGGCGAGGAATCGCCGTGGAGGGGGCTTGGTTTGAGGAGGAAAAAAGCTCCTGCTCGAAGCGCTCGATTCTGGCGTTGCTCTCTTTCAACAGCTTCAAGCGCTTCTCGCTTTCGAGAATCCGCTTCTCGCTGGCGAGCTCGTTCAGCTCGTGCTGCCCCGTTCGCTGCTCGATGTCGTAAACGGGTCGCCAATTGAGCGTCGCCAGCAAGCGCCGCTAGGGCGGCAAGGTGGTGACATATTACGACCTTGTCAGGGGAGGGGAGGTTGCCGAACTGGAAGAGGTTGTGATCGCCGTAGTTTGTGGTGAACGAATTGAGGAGCAGCAGGATCTATGTTCCAGGGGGAGGAGAAATGTTGAATGCTGAAGGGGTATACTACAAAGAATTAAACAATTCTTCGGTCCAATTGGATTCCAATAGATTCATTTCATACATTTTAAGACGTTTACGAGTTTCTTCTGGAAGAGACCAGCCTTTCCATTCTTGATTAGAAAAAAGACTATGCCATTTACCTGTGCGATCCCTGCCTTGTTTGTTCCATCTAAAATGATGAGTTATTGAAGTCCTGTCTGCAATCGCTTTTCTGATTTCTGCATCAACTCCATGAAAAAAGTCGTGATGTCCCACCCCTGCTTGGCGATACATATAGAGATTGGAGACTAGGGATATTTTTGGTTTGCTAAATAAGTATTTATTGGAGCCGGGATATTGCTCAAATATATCCAAATGAGGATCAATATTTGTTAAATTTCCTGTAGCACTAACCCTTTCGAGGGTAAAGCCTTTGATATACAAGAATTGACTATCCTTTAAGTATCTAATGTTGTTTTCTAATGTTTCAAAGGGGTACTGGTGGAATTCATCGGCATCGGCGGGGATAATGTAACTGTTTTCGGTCACAGAGCTTTTCATTAGCTGGTAGATTCGTTCTATATTTTTAACTTCAGGTTGGTCGATTTCGTTTGGTCCAGTATTAAAAATTATTTCGGGATATGCTTGCTTGACTCTTTCTACAAAGGGCTCAAATTTTTCTCTATCACATTCTAAGCGATAATTTATATTAGAAAAAAAGCCGGAGGCCCCCAAGGATTTGTAGTATTTCATGAAATTAGGTAGCATATCCTCGTCGTCTGGAGCAAGCCGGACGGCTACGTAGACTGGGGTTTTGTTCATGATGTTTCAGTGTCGGATCTCGAATTGCAATATTGTAGCATTTCAGATTTCAATTAGCTTGACGAGCAGAGCAATCTGATTGTTCGTTGAACGGCCTTGATTTTAGCCCTGCTATCCGCCTGAAATGCAGGTTGGAACCGGATGTTGTCCCGGCCTTTCGAGGCGTGCCAATCAATTGTCTTCGCGGTGAGATTGTCGCTGCTTTTGAACCAGCTTTGTGTCACAGCCTTAAATTCAATGGCCGGTGCGGGGGCCGCGTTGATCGTGCCCGTCGTGACACTCGCGGCAATTGCGTTGCAGGGTCTGGCATGGACTCAAAATTCGTACGACCCAACTGATTAAGCATGAAAGCATGCCTCTAACAACATCGTTGACGAATGCCATTGGAGGACATTCAAGCACCTGTAGGTATACCTGCGTGCCTATCGCGATGGCTGGGCGGCTGAAATCAGCTAGTCCGCTTCTTGCAGATGTGTTGCTATGTAAGACTTTAACGAACCTATGGAGGCAGGTCTCCTAATGAAAACTACATTCAGAACGAATACCTTTTCTCCCATCTGGTGTTAATAATCTCAGGGATCAAGGCTGATCAATAAGAAGAACTTACCTCAGCCCCTGCATTGGCTGTTTTGGTGGCGAACCTAGATAAATTGCATGTGATTCTTTTTAAGCTTTTGCCGTCTGCTTCAACCTTGGCAACGACAGTGCAGAAATCAGTCGTACTGAGTGGAAGCTTTTCAAGCTCCACTCAGTGATTGCTTGGCATCTCCCAGATACGCGACGGCCCGAAGGAAATTGTGCACCACTCCTATTTTGCCACTTCGCTTGAGGCGCCAACTACGCTATGTTAATATTGATTGATCGCTTCAAATGACATGTTTAGTATTGACTTCTTGGATTCAGCGTGTAATTTGCAGGGGCACACCCAAGGATATTATGAAGTTAATAACGTTATTGTATCTACAAAGGCCGGCCCGCATTGCTCGCTTCCCCTATTGACAGATCAGCAAGGCAACTTAATAGCAGAAACTTTAGACGAACAGCTATACTGGCATCCATCTCCGCTGAATTTATCGGCCCCCAAAGAAGATATTGAAAAAACCATCCTACTTCGCAATAATCTCTTTAATTCATACCTCAGTCATTATGAAGCAAGTTCAAAGAATAGGCTTGAGATTGATGGCCAATGTATTTGGCTTGGCCATAGCCACGGATGGTACCCTTATGGCCACCTTCATGATTCCCTTAGTCGACTTTATAGAATTCGTGACAGATTAGATAAAAATAATCTTACTTTTTTGTGCTCTAACTGGGATAGGGTAACCGATTTTCATGACCATCTTAATGCCTGCGTCGGGAGAACTGTCAATAGAGAATCAATTATATGCATAAACGACTATGATACGATTGAATGTTCTGAAATGCTTTTTTCTCTGCCTTCCGCGCCGGTAACAACTTTTACCAAGGAATGCCATAAATGGCTTCACTCTTCCTACTTGGCTTATTTCAATATTGACTATAATCCTTCTTCTCGGAAGCCGATTTATTTGTCAAGAAACCATATTGTTCCAGGAAAACGTGGAGTTGTTAATGAATCAGACATACTGGAATACCTTACCTCTTTTGACACTATCATTCTCACGGGGGCAGAACCGCTTCGTGAAATCGTGAACGCATTCCACCATGCTTCCGCTGTTATAGGGCCCCATGGCAGCTTATTTGCTAATCTTCTTTTTAGTAAAGAAGACTGCTTGATTGTGGAATACTGCTCAAGTAACCGTGTAGATAAGTCATTTCTGCTGAAGCAAAAATATGCAAAAGACTATCACCAAATCATCGTTGATGCTGATGAAAACTTCAATATTCATATTGACATTGGGAGGCTTAAAGAATTATTAAACGGATGAGGACTACGGCATAGTCTCCAGACATTAAGTGGCTAGTATAATTAAAACGCCTAGAAACGATTTAAAAGTTTATTAAATATGGAATGTATTTTTAATGCAACAAAAACTAGCTGAGCCCTCTGGATCAGCGATGTTTGGAGTTATTAAAACATTGGATGGGTACTTATATATCTTCCAACTTTTTTAGTATACTAGAATCTTGCTCTAAGTGGATTTAAATCAACAGGCTTCAAGGGACAGATCCCAAACGGACAATGAATGCAACATATAATAATGGTTGTTATGCTTGATTAAGTTTCATTCATCCGGCGTTTTGTGCAAGAACCAATGTCCTGGAATTTTTCTTGACTCCAACAGAAAATGAACTAATCTAAATTTTGCAGACGATTTCTCCCCTAAGTGAGCTATCAGCCATCCCATTGAAGGCCTGGATATCAAGTCGATGGGGCCTTGTCGTTAAGATTATTCACTGTGCAGTCACTACTGGTATTTATGCCGGGAGTTCCAAGTTATACATTGATCAAATATAGATATATCAAATAGCCTATGGCTTTTGCTTTCACACTTGCCTGTACTTTTGATTCTATTGCGCCTCGCGACAAATAGGCTTGACTCGCTTAGATACGAGCTTAAAAATATCCGATCTTGAAGATTAAATTGAGGAAAACCATATTATCTGGCAAGTATTGTTGAAAAATGACAAAAACATAAATGCAAACAAGAAAGTTATAGTAGGTGTGGGAAACTGTGGGAAAGTTAAGGGACCTATATGAAACTAATTCGATACGAGCTTGTAGTTCCGTTTAATCGATCAGGCATGACCTGCTATTGGTTGACTCTAGAAATAGGTATTTGCTTTTGTTGACTTGGTCCGAAAAATCATAATTATACATATTTAGGTCCGTTAAAATACAATTGTACGAGTGCTATAAAGATCAATCTTGGGCCAAAAAAAGAACAGGCTTAAGTGACGTATCTTGCGGGTTATTCATAGCATTAAGAAGCGGTTCATGCCACTTTTTTAAGGCCCAATCAGCAGTTGGATCAAACGTTGCGGACTTATGATACGCATCGATCGCGACATTGTAGTCAATTGGCTTGTCTATTGTCTTGATGGTAATTGTCGAGTTAAAGCCAATATCAGGAAGAGTAAGGTAGTGAAGTCTTGGCATAAATGAATAGTGGTCAAAAAGGCATATATCAATACATTCTCCGCGATCGGTAACCAGTTGCATCCACCCTGATGATGGGTCATTAAGGAAGAAAAAGCCTACCAGAGAACCAGGCCTTGAGCTGCCAACAATAACCTCTTCTCCTCTCTTAATCACATCATAGCGGAAGCTAAGCAACGAGTTGCTGAATTCATATGCTTTTCCTGTTAGCAATGTCATAAGCTGTACGGATTTAACTAAATCAGGTAAGAGGGTCTTTGTGGTTATAAATCGTGAATTATGCTTAGTTCTCAGTGATGAAATGTCATCGAAGATGATTGAGGCAACTAAGGAAGAGCCAGCTTCAGTAAGGTGAACATCATCAAGAACTAGAGACGAGACCTCATTAGAATCAAGACTGGTGATAACTTTTTCGGCTACATTTACATGGAGAATGCAATTACTTGAAGCCACTTGATCGTATAATGGTATTAGATACGACAGATGATCTATGACTTTTGAGTCTGACACTAGTGCGGGTTTGACATACATTGAAATAAGCATAACAACGCAATCTTCGTTTGTGAAATGTAAAACTAATGAGTTTAGGAATTTCTCTGTCCTAGACAAAGAATCAGATATTTGAGAGCTTGTCATATTTTGATAGTGGTAAAGCCTGTCATTGGGTGTCTTTTCAATGATGCAAACCGTCGGATTAAAATCAACGATATTGCATCCAAGATTTGCGTGCACATAGCAATATGTGGCTTCGCTAGGTGTTCCGCCAAGAGAAGCATTTAAATATTCATGACTTTCACCGCATATGCTATCTAACTTATGCTGAAGAAGTGGGAGATATCCATTCTTTTGAATTGAAATCGATGAACCAAGAATTAAAATACGTTGCTTAGTCGAAAACAGTAAAGGCTCTAAGCTCGAAAAATCACACAGAGTTTCGTTGATATTAGGGCTTGATGTAATAGATGTATCACTGATATCTCCCTGTCCCTGGCTTGAATCCATTGTACTGTGTGACACTTTCTGGGGATGTGAATTAATTTCATTTTAGCAGAAAAAAGCTCCTTTTCAGCCGCCAGCCAGAGGCCTTGAAAGTTTTCTGTTACTCATTAATTATGGCGATTGCCTTCTATGATTGAGCCAATACAAGTGTTTTCATTGTGGTTGATGATAGATGCAAAGCATGCTAAGAGCTTATGTGTGAGAGGCGCTACTCGAGTTGTTTTTCCCAAATAATATTGTTTATCTCCTTTTCGCTCATTTCTGTTAAATCCTTTGCTCTGATATACCATGACCCCACAATCTGCATCGCTTCTTGAATATGCCGATCATTTGTCTCCTCAGGTACTTGATGGGAAAGCTCAAATCGAACGAACCGTTGATCACTGCTTACATCAATAAGTTTAAATGTGGCAAGATCAGATTGGGATGTCCAAAGTCGGCTATAGGTGGCCATTAATCGATTGGCATAGGTTGCAACCATTGGATGGATGCCATGGGAACCTTGAGCCCTAACCTTCTGATCATGCTCTTGATGATGCATTAGATCGTAATTAAAAACTTTCTTTGTCAAGCCGGATAAAACGAGCCGATCTGTGAAGTTCGTATCATCGTGACCATAAGATTTAATTCTTTCATCGTATCCACCGATGCGGATGAAATCTTCAAGCCAATAATAGACTTCGCCATGCAAATGTCTTTCGTTATTATTTCTGGCCTGCTGCCATTCCCCTACCCAGAACTCGGCTGGCTCAAGTGGGTGAGCCCCAAAGAAATCGCCATAAAACTCAACATCAGAATCGCATTTAAAAATCTTTCGATTTCTGGACATCCTACTGGCAAGATTCTGCGCGAGGGTTCGAATGAACTTGGATTGATTCTCTACACGGATGATCCGAACCCGCGGATCATCCCAGATGCCTGGGAGATGCGTCATGCCACCATCCGTGCTCCAATCCAACAGAATCAACTCATCAAAACTTAGCTTGAGCCAATTCGGCAAATTCTTGATGACGTTTTCATTTCGATTCATCAGATGAACATACATGCTGATCCCGTTGCCAACCGCTTCGCCGATTAGATTATGGGTTTGATTGGGAATGTCTTGGAATAAATGTTTGTGTTCGAAATCAGCTGTGATTCCAGTTCCAACGGACTTAACTGCTTCGATGAAGTTGGCATTGGCTATATTTGTTGTAAGGAACGTTTGATCTAGCCTTTTGGGATTTGAGGCAGAAGCAAAACTCAATAAGCCTTGATTGTTGAGATTGCGCATTTCCTTTGGAAAAGCATCTGCGGTTACTTCAAATCCTAGTTTAATCTCAATTGCTGTATCGGCAAAATCGCTAGAAGCGCTATGTAATGATATTCTCATGCCAAGTGCCCAAGAGCCCCCGTTTGGTATCTTAATAAGATGCTTTGCAGAGCCTGCCAGCTCGTTGTGAGGGAAGTGACTTCGCGTGAGTTCTTCAAAGCTATTGTATTTATTGTATCGCTCGGTAATTACATTGAATCCTGTTGTAGTTGATGATTCAATCTCAATTCCAGTGACGAATTGAACTTGATCAAAGTGTATGACTTTCCCTGTCTTCTCTTCGCCTTTTTTTAAGATCAACTTGAGGGGCTTGCGGGTGTCTTTTCCAACAAAAGTTGGGATAGTCTCGCCGATGACATTATGGATCTGCTGTGGTTTGAAGAGACGAATTGTGCTTTTGGCTCCACCAATAAAGTGTTTGTGGTTGCCAGTCTGTTCATCAAATGCTGGTTCCGAGGGATTAGCAATGTAAGAAGAGATCTTGGGGATCACTGTATTGGCTAGATTTTCAAAACACGTTGTTCTTGAAATAATCTCTGAAACCTTGATGCAAGCTGTTGTTCTGCGTTCAATTTCTTCAAGGCTGATTGATCTAAGGCGCTTCTCAAGGCTGTCAATTTCTCCTTCCGGATGAAAAAGAACAATATTTTGCCAGCTCTGGTACTCATTATCAATCCACTCTTGACCAATTTCGGGCATAACCATCGAGTCGCTCAGGATCACGGGGATGCTTCCCGTGGCTAGAGACTCCCATAGCCGCAGTGAATTCGGCCCAGCGCCGGCGGGGCACAGGCTAAATCTTGAATCGCTCAAAACTTGATTGTACGACTTCACCTTTTCATCGATAGAATAGGAATTGACATTCCGGGTTTTGAGGATATAGTTGTTTTCGACTTGTTGGCCATAGACAATTGTGTTAAAATGCCATTCCTCGTTGAGGCGTACGAACCAGTCGTCGAGGTCTTTGAATTGGAGCAGCTTTGGCCGCACCTCTGTGATGTAGTGGTCCATATGCGCGCCGATGAATGAAGCCAAATATCTCTTGCTGCTTGGCGGCTTAATTGAAAGCCCGCCACCCCGATCTGGCTCCCTAGCATTCACGGCATACAGATGCCACGGCTTGAGTTCCACGCCCTCACACTGATCTTCAGCTATGGGCTTGTGTGAGAGCCAGAGGCAATTCACGCCAGCAGCTTTGACCATGTGCAGATGATCACGCCAGAAAATATGCTGACACACACTATGGACCTTCAGGGCTATGCCGAGGCGCTGAAGCTCCAGCCGTAATTTTTGCAATCGATCTGAAGTGGCCCTCATTGTGCTTGTGGGCCATGCCTCGCGATCAATCCAGGTGGCCCATGGAAGGCCAAGGTAGAGTTGGAGAACACCATCTTTGATTTGAGGCCCTGCCAAACTTTTGTGCACAGCAAAGGCATCGCCTTCGGTGCGGCAGGGGTACTGCCAGAAATTCACATCATCGCCAAAACGCTTGGTGTCAGCAATGAACCCCGGCCGGAGTTCCAAGGTGGGTTGACCAAAGCCCCACAGCAAGAGGCCAAGGGCATCATGTAGACCGCAGGGTACCGATTCAATCGGACTAACGCCGATCGATGGCCAAAAACTATCTTCAAACAACAACTCTTCACCGCTTTGTAGCACCCGGAAGCGGTTCCCATACACGTGTAGCTCAACAGCAATTGCCAACTCTGCCTGGTAATCACCACGTCGCCGCCAGCTGTAAGCCTCTTGATTGTTTTGACTCGATGTTGGTTTGAGCTCAGCGCCAGGCGTGTGACCAGGTTGGTTGCCGTTCTCAACATCATCGGTCTGGCTGATCAGTCCACCCTTCAGGATTTCAGCTTCCCCCGTGAAGAGCGTTCCTGTTGTTGTTGAAGGAGCGTAGGTTTCAAACCAAACTGATGGTGCATGTAGACAGCTCAAGGGCCCATGGAACATGCAGCTGATACTGCACCGATACCAGCCATTAGGCAGCGATTCAATCCTGCTGCTGGCATCCGTTGCTGAGCCACCGTTTATGGCCTGGCCTTCTTTGATGCCACGGGCCAGATCAAAGGTTTGGCGAGCGTCGTTGATTCCGGTCTGATCGTTTATACGCAACACAATCTTGGTTTGGGTTGCAGGCTTGAGGAGCACCGACGCGGTGTATGCACCTCCTTCGTTGGTTGAGTAGGCGTTGAATGCGTACTTCAACGCATTGGTTTCAGTGCTGCTGCTCAGTGCATCGCCGGCTTGACTGCCTTCTATTGCATCGACGACGTTTTGGCAAGCATCAATATTTTCTCGCTCAATCACTCCATCGCCAGCAAATCGTACGCTGCGGAGCAGCTCCAGCTGCTCCGTAACCCCCTTTGTTTCAATATTGGCTATAGCTGTCTGATGCTGTTCTCCGATTATCCGCACGCTCTTCGCTTCGGCCATGGCGCCAGACTCTCCGAACAG
>Ga0209088_10002134_pt1 | contig 12381 bp, 13 predicted proteins | sample S_140625_EF_Meta_FD_187324 | JGI IMG/M metagenome (GOLD analysis project Ga0209088, IMG submission 187324) | Freshwater microbial communities from Lake Simoncouche, Canada to study carbon cycling - S_140625_EF_MetaG (SPAdes) (version 2) | ecosystem: Environmental > Aquatic > Freshwater > Lake ...
AGCCCGTGAGCTGATGGCCATGATGGCAGAGGCTGGCTTTTCGAATTTGGAACTGGTGCCGAACCCCATGCCCTTGCAAACGCAGATCTTGGTGGGGCGAAAGCCACAGGGTTTACACCTGTAAATGGAATTATTTGTAAATATTTGTTGACACAAATCAATGTAAGAGTAAATATACAGTTATGCAGTCTACCGCTATCGTTTTCCAGCAACCCAAGTCATTGGCTTTGACAGCTTTGTCAATGCCCGAAATGGGTGCGGCAGACGTCAAAGTTGAGGTCGAATTCAGTGGCATCAGCACAGGCACAGAACGGCTGCTTTGGGAGGGCACGATGCCCGCATTTCCCGGTATGGGCTACCCCTTGGTGCCAGGTTATGAAACTGTCGGCCGTGTGGTCGAGGCAGGCGATCAAGCCACTTTGAAAGTTGGCACTCGGGTGTACATACCCGGCTCACAGTGTTTCCAAGAAGCTCGAAATTTATTTGGAGGCTCTGCCTCCAAATTGGTGGTGCCTTCAGCGCGCGCCTTGGCCATCCAAGAAACTTTGGCCGAGCAAGGTGTGTTGTTTGCATTGGCTGCTACGGCCTATCATGCACACAGCGCGCCTGGCACCCAACAACCCGATTTGATTGTCGGCCACGGCGTTTTGGGCCGCATGATTGCCAGATTGGCTGTGTTGGCCGGTAGCCATCCTGTGGTTTGGGAAACCAATCCAGCACGCCGCACAGGCGCTGTGGGCTACGAGGTCATTGACCCCAGCACAGACACCCGCAAAAACTACAAATGCATTTGCGATGTCAGCGGTGCAGGTTCATTGCTCGACGAACTGATTGGCCGCTTGGCCCCAGGCGGTGAAGTGGTGTTGGCAGGTTTTTACGACACACCGCTTTCCTTTATTTTTCCGCCGGCCTTCATGCGCGAAGCGCGCATTCGTGTGGCCGCACAGTGGTCACCTCCCGACTTGGCCGCAGTCATTGCCTTGGCGGGCGATGGTCGTTTGTCCCTCGACGGTTTGATCACGCATCAACAAGATGCAACACAAGCAAACGCCGCCTATCGCACCGCATTTGGCGATGCAGATTGTTTAAAGATGGTTCTTGATTGGAGACAAGTAGTATGAGCTCGAGTTCGATTCCTTCTGTAGCACCCGTGAATTTCATGCGCGACATTTTGCGCACTGAAGCGGCCATTGAACCGACCCCCGTGTCCACCTCTGAGGTGACCAAAGAAACCCAAATCATTGCCATTTATGGCAAGGGCGGCATTGGCAAAAGCTTCACGCTGGCCAACCTCAGCTACATGATGGCGCAGCAAGGTAAAAAAGTTTTGCTCATTGGCTGCGACCCCAAAAGTGACACCACCAGTTTGTTGTTTGGTGGCCGCGCATGCCCCACCATCATTGAGACTTCCTCCAAGAAAAAATTGGCCGGTGAAGCGGTTGCCATTGGCGATGTTTGCTTCAAACGCGATGGCGTTTACGCCATGGAATTGGGCGGCCCTGAAGTGGGACGCGGCTGCGGTGGTCGCGGCATCATTCATGGTTTTGAATTGCTCGAAAAACTCGGCTTTCACGAGTGGGGTTTTGACTACGTGCTGCTCGACTTCTTAGGCGACGTGGTTTGCGGCGGCTTTGGTTTACCAATCGCTCGCGACATGTGCCAAAAAGTGATTGTGGTGGCCAGCAACGATTTGCAGTCACTCTATGTGGCCAACAACGTGTGCTCTGCCGTTGAATATTTCCGCAAATTGGGTGGCAATGTGGGCGTGGCCGGCATGGTGATCAACCGTGACGACGGCACCGGTGAGGCCGCTAACTTTGCGACCAAAGTAGGCATCCCCGTGTTGTCCACCATTCCTGCCAATGAAGACATTCGCAGAAAGAGCGCCAGCTACGAAATCATTGGCCGCCCCGATTCTGTGTGGGGCCCCATGTTTGCCGAGTTGGCTGCCAATGTGGCCACATCCGTGCCCATTCGTCCCAACCCCATGACACAAGACCAATTGCTGGGCTTGTTTGCAGCGTCTGCTGTCGGACGCGATGTGGTGCTTGAGCCTGCAACGCAATTTGACATGTGCGGCAAGACGGACACCAGCAAGCCCACCCTTGAAGTTGTGTACGACGAAGTCTGACACCATGAGCAAAACGATTCCTATCGTCCCAGTCTCTCAAGCCCCAGCGGGCATGAGCACCACCATTGAAGGTGATGGCATGGGTTGCCACTCGGGTGGCGAAAAAATGCTGGCTGCCGCCAAGGCCTCAGGCAAGTCTGAAGTGTTGGCGCAATATGCCAAAGACTACCCTGTAGATCCCAAGGCTGGGCCTCACGATCAACCGCAAAGCATGTGCCCTGCGTTTGGTTCCTTGCGTGTCGGTCTTCGCATGCGCCGCACGGCCACCATTTTGTCGGGCTCTGCTTGCTGTGTGTATGGCCTGACCTTCACCTCGCATTTTTATGGTGCGCGTCGCAGTGTGGGCTATGTGCCTTTCAACTCAGAATCCTTGGTGACAGGCAAGTTGTTTGAAGACATTCGCGAGTCTGTTTACGACCAAGCCGACCCTGAAAAATACGACGCCATTGTGATCATCAATTTGTGCGTGCCCACAGCCAGTGGCGTGCCACTTCAGTTGCTGCCCAAAGAGATCAACGGCGTTCGCATCATTGGTGTGGATGTGCCAGGTTTTGGTGTGCCCACGCACGCAGAAGCCAAAGATGTTTTGGCCGGCGCCATGCTGAAATATGCGCGCGAAGAAATTGTGGCAGGCCCCGTTCAAGCGCCTCGCACAGGCCGCTCTGACAAGCCCACCATCACCATGATTGGTGAAATGTTCCCCGCCGATCCCATGATCATTGGCCGCATGCTCGAGCCCATGGGCCTTGCAGCAGGTCCTGTGGTGCCCACCCGCGAATGGCGCGAACTTTATGCCGCGCTCGATTGCGCAGCCGTGGCCGCCATCCATCCGTTTTACACCGCCAGCATTCGCGAATTTGAAGCGGCGGGCCGTCCCATTGTGGGTTCAGCCCCAGTGGGTCATGACGGTACAGAAGCTTGGTTGCAAGCCATCGGCAATGCAGCCAATGTGCCGCAGGCCAAAATCGACATGGTGAAAAACATCATGCTGGGCGCCATCAAAGGCGGCTTGGCCAAATCACCCATCAAAGGCCGTATCACGCTCAGTGGCTACGAGGGCTCCGAGTTGTTGGTCGCACGTTTGCTGGTTGAGAGTGGTGCAGATTTGCGCTATGTGGGCACGGCCTGCCCTCGCACAGCTTGGAGCGCACCCGATTGTGAATGGCTTGAAGCACACGGCGTGCACGTGCAATACCGCGCATCGCTTGAACAAGATTTGGCCGCCATGCACGAATGGAAGCCCGACTTGACCATTGGCACCACACCCGTGGTGCAAGCCGCCAAAGAACTCAGCATTCCGAGCTTGTATTTCACCAACCTCATTTCTGCTCGCCCCCTGATGGGCCCTGCAGGTGCAGGTTCATTGGCCCAAGTGATCAATGGGGCCATTGCCAACAAGTCGCGCTTTGATGAAATGAAAGCCTTCTTTGGCGACACTGGCACCGGCCATGCAGCCGGCGTCTGGGAAGCCTCGCAGGGTGTGCCTCAAAACCGCCCTGAGTTTGAAGCGGAAACGCGCAGACAGCTTGAGAAGCAAGCCAAAAAACGCAAAGCGGAGGCCATGATCTGATGCTAGTTCTTGACCACGATCGCGCAGGTGGCTATTGGGGAGCGGTGTATGTGTTCACCGCCATCAAAGGCTTGCAAGTTGTCATTGACGGCCCCGTGGGCTGCGAGAATTTGCCTGTCACTTCGGTCTTGCATTACACCGATGCACTGCCGCCTCATGAGTTGCCCATTGTGGTCACGGGTTTGGCAGAAGAGCAATTGGGCCGTGAAGGCACCGAAGGTGCCATGCGCCGTGCACACGCCACGCTCAACCCCGACTTACCCTCTGTGGTGGTCACAGGTTCAATCGCAGAAATGATTGGTGGTGGTGTGACGCCTGAAGGCACCAACCTGCAACGCTTTTTACCGCGCACCATCGACGAAGATCAGTGGCAGTGCGCCAACCGCGCCATGTACTGGCTGTGGCAACAATACGGCATCAAGCATGTGCCCAAGCGGGAGCGCAAAGAAGGCGAGCGTCCACGCGTCAATATCATTGGACCGAGCTACGGCACCTTCAACTCACCCAGCGATTTGGCTGAAATTCGCCGCTTGGTGCAAGGCATCGGCGCTGAAGTCAACATGGTCTTCCCCTTGGGATCACACCTGGCTGATGTGTCGCGTTTGGTTGAGGCCGATGTGAACATTTGCATGTACCGCGAATTTGGCCGCATGCTCTGTGAAGCCTTAGAGCGTCCTTATTTGCAAGCGCCCATTGGCTTGCACAGCACCACCAAATTCTTGCGCTCTTTGGGCGAATTGCTTGGCCTCGATCCCGAGCCCTTCATCGAAAGAGAAAAGCACAGCACCATCAAGCCTATTTGGGATTTGTGGCGCTCTGTGACGCAAGACTTTTTTGGCACCGCCAACTTTGGCGTGGTCGCCAACGAAACCTACACGCGCGGCATTCGCCATTTCTTAGAAGACGAAATGGGCCTGCCCTGCAACTTTGCCATCTCGCGCATCGCAGGTGCCAAAACCGACAACGCCGAAGTACGCAGACTGGTCACGGAAAAAACGCCGCTCATTTTGTACGGCAGCTACAACGAGCGCATCTATTTGGCCGAGTGCGGTGGTGGCGGCATGATGAAAACCAGTTTCATCCCAGCCAGCTTTCCATTGCCCATCATTCGCCGGCATACCGGCACGCCTTTCATGGGCTATGCAGGCGCTACGTACATCATTCAAGAGTTTTGCAACGGTCTTTTTGATGCGCTGTTCCACATCCTGCCATTGGGCACCGAGATGGACAAGATTGAAGGCACTTTGGGTCGCTCAGCGCCCAATACCACCGTGCCGTGGGAGCCAGAAGCACAAGACAGATTGGAAGCTTTGTTGGAACAACAACCCGTATTGGTTCGAATTTCAGCAGCCAAACGAATGCGCGATCAAGCAGAGCGAGATGCACGGGAAACCGGCCGCTCTCATGTTGAAGCGGAAAGATTCACAGAATTGTTCGGTCAAGCGAATGAAGGCGCACACGCATGAAAGGTGTGCACTTGAATTCGTTGGGTCGTCCAATCCTTCGGCTAGTCCGGGGGTCCACCTGTTGCGGTGTCAAAGCCACAACAGTCCGTCCTGTATCTGCAAGGGTACAGGGAGTCGCCGAAAGGCATTTAGAAAGAGGCACAAACTATGACTGATGCAGCTAACCCTTCAGGGCTGTCAGACGAAGAAGCCCAAGAGTTTCACCAGTACTTCATACAGGGCTACCTGTTGTGGGCTGTGGGAGCTTTCTTCGCCCACAGCTTAGTGTGGATCTGGCGTCCCTGGTTCTAAAAAAACCATTCAACGGAGATACGTATGACCCATCCGAACGATCGCATGACAACGGCTCAATCTCACGACCATTTCGATGGTTATGGGGTCACCTATGTTTTGCTATTTTTAGTGTTCATGGTTCTCGCTTTAGCGGGACAGTTGCTGGTTCTTGACTGGCGAAGCTGGCTCCCTGGGGCCGAGGGTTCAACGGGCACTTTGGACGGCGTGAAGTCTTCTGTCTATACCGTTATTTCTCAATTGAGTTAAGAAAGGAAATTACTATGTGGCGCATGTGGCGTGTGATAGATCCCCGCAAGGCAATAGTTCTAACTGGACTGATGATTGCCTTTATTTCAACATCGATTCACCTGATTCAAATCAGCGGCGATCGGTACAACATCAACAGCTGGCATCCCGATACGGCCAAGGCCGCAGCGGCGAAAGCACAGCCACAAAATGCGGCATTGCCGCAAAAATAAGGACCACTGGTCTTTATGTCGACAGACGCACTTCGCTCAATTCATTTGAACGATGCGTCTGTCCTTTTATTTTTAATTTGAAGCCTACAAGACCTCACAAACAGTCAATCGGTCGGAGGATGCAACTATGTCCATGCTGAGTTTTGAACGCAAATACCGTGTACGCGGCGGTACCATTTTCGGGGGCGACCTGTTTGATTTTTGGGTCGGTCCTTTTTATGTCGGATTTTTTGGAATCACGACACTGTTTTTTGTCCTCACGGGCACCACCATGATTTTGTGGGGCGCAGCGATGGGCCCCACTTGGAACGTTTGGCAAATCAACATTGCCCCACCCGACATTTCTTATGGCTTGCGTTTTGCGCCCATGATGGAAGGCGGTTTGTGGCAACTGATCACTGTCTGCGCCATCGGCTCGTTTGTGTCCTGGGCTTTGCGTGAAGTTGAAATTTGTCGCAAGTTAGGCATGGGCTTGCATGTGCCAGTGGCTTTCAGCATGGCTATTTTGGCTTATGTCAGTTTGCAAGTGATCCGTCCTGTGCTGATGGGTGCTTGGGGCCATGCATTCCCTTATGGCATCTACAGTCACCTTGACTGGGTGAGCAACACCGCTTACCAGTACTTGCACTTCCACTACAACCCGTGGCACATGATTGCGGCCAGTTTGTTCTTTGCAACCACGCTCGCACTGTCGATGCACGGCGGCTTGGTGCTGTCAGCGACCAACCCTGGCAAGGGCGAAGTGGTCAAGACGCCAGAACACGAAGACACGTTCTTTCGCGACCTGATTGGTTACTCAGTGGGTACCTTGGGCATTCACCGCTTAGGCCTTTTCTTGGCACTGGCAGCGGTGTGGTTCGGCATTGTTTGTATTGTGGTGAGTGGCCCGTTCTGGACTGGCGCTTGGCCTGAATGGTGGGGTTGGTGGCTCAACATGCCCATCTGGCGCACCTAATTAAAGAGAGGAAATTGAAATGGCCGAATACCAAAATCTTTTCACCTCGGTGCAGCCCGTTGGGCCTTTGCACCACGGCGTTGACTTACCTCGCGGCGACGACAAGCGCACGGGGGAACCTTTTCTGGTGCACCTCTTTGGTCGCATTGGCAATGCACAAATCGGTCCTGTTTATCTAGGCTCGCTCGGCGTAGCGTCCTTGATTTTCGGCATCGCTGCTTTCAACATCATTGGCTTCAACATGTTGGCTTCGGTTGACTGGAATCCCATTCAATTGCTGCGTCAGTTGTTTTGGCTGGCACTGGAGCCACCTCCGCCTTCTTATGGTCTGAGTATTCCACCGCTGGCTCAAGGCGGTTGGTGGCTTGTTGTGGGCTTCTTGCTGACCATATCGATCATGTTATGGTGGGTTAGAACTTACCGACGTGCCAGACAACTTGGCTTGGGCACTCATGTGGCTTGGGCCTTTGCAGCAGCCATTTGGCTCTACTTGGTTTGCGGTTTTTTCCGCCCCATCATGATGGGCAGCTGGTCAGAGGCGGTACCCTTTGGGATCTTTCCGCACTTAGATTGGGTCTCGGCCATCTCGCTGCGCTACGGTAACTTGTTCTACAACCCGTTCCATGCGCTGTCGATTGTGTTCTTGTACGGTTCTGTGTTGTTGTTTGCCATGCATGGTGCCACCATCTTGGCGGTCGGACGTTATGGCGGTGAGCGTGAGATTGAACAAATTGTAGATCGCGGTACGGCTTCTGAGCGAGCTGCTTTGTTCTGGCGCTGGACCATGGGCTTTAACGCCACCATGGAATCCATTCACCGCTGGGCGTGGTGGTTTGCAGTGCTCTGCCCCTTGGTTGGCGGTGTCGGCATCTTGCTCACAGGAACCGTCGTTGACAACTGGTACCTCTGGTCTGTCAAACACCATGTCGTCCCTGCTTACCCATTGGGCAGCCCTATCGTGGTTGATCCCGCTATCCTGGGAGTGAAACCATGAAAATGATTTTTAAAACTGCACTGTGCCTGATGGCCGCTGTGATGTTGGCCGGCTGTGAAAGGCCGCCCATTGAAACAGTTCAAACTGGCTTCCGTGGCACGGGCATGGAGCAAATCTACAACCCGCGTACCTTGGCCAAGCAAGCGTCTTTGAATGCAGCGCCCGCTGCAGCAGACGCTGCTGATGCCGATGGTCCTAAGGCCAAGGACGTTTACAAAAATGTTCAAGTTTTGGGCGATCTGAGCGTGGGCCAGTTCAACCGTCACATGGCCTCCATTACCCAATGGGTTGCGCCAGAGGCAGGTTGCGCTTATTGCCACAATGTTCAAAATTTTGCGGATGACGACAAGTACACCAAGGTGGTGGCGCGTCGCATGATTGAGATGACGCAAAAGGTCAATCAAGACTACAAAGCCCACGTGGCCGAAACTGGCGTCACGTGCTACACCTGTCACCGTGGCAACAACATCCCAACGCAAGTTTGGACAGCGCCAAAAGATCGCCTGTATGCCAACAGCTTATTGGGTGATTTGGCAGGGCAAAACATCGCCACCAAAGCAGCCGGTTTAACGTCTTTGCCGTTTGACCCCTTCACGCCTTACCTGAAGGACGCACAGCCTATTCGTGTCAACAGCGATACCGCCATGACCGGTGCAGGCGCTCATGCCAACCGTGCATCGACCAAGCAAGCTGAGCACACTTACTCGCTGATGGTGCACATGTCTGAATCTCTGGGTGTGAATTGCACGTATTGCCACAACACGCGCAACTTTGCATCTTGGGAAGAGTCTCGGCCGCAACGTGTCACCGCATGGCATGGCATTCGGATGGCGCGTGACTTGAACAATGACTACATGACACCGCTCACCGACAAGTTCCCGGCAAATCGCCTCGGACCCAAAGGTGATGTGGCCAAGGTCAATTGCAGCACTTGCCACCAAGGCGCTTACAAACCGCTTTATGGTGCACAAATGGCCAAAGACTTCCCAGAGCTTCAGGCCCTCGCAAAGCCTTAAACTCTGAGACTCACAAGGCCTGCACCCGCTGCGGTTCAGGCCTTTTTTTATGGGGAATTCAGACATGAGCGCGCCAGCATCAACAGCCAACAATGACCAAGTGGTCGTGCTGTTGTTGGCTGACATTGCACAGGCCTCGCGGCTGTGGGGTTGGTCGCGCATCGTCAAAGGGCCCCAAGCTTTGCAAGACATTCCTGGCTTGCTGTTTTCAAAAGTTTTGGGCAGTGGTTATGAGGGTGGTTTTGGACTTAGACCCAGCCCTTCACGCCAAGGTTTGTTTGGCTTGTTTGAATCTTTGGAAACAGCCCAAGACTTTGTGGCCAAGTCCAGTTTATTGCAAGCGTACCAAGAGCGTTCTGACGAGTTGTGTTGGGTCCTGCTTAAAACTTGGTCATGCCGCGGAAGCTGGGACGGACAATCACTTGACGTTTGCGCGGCGCAGCCCATCAAGGGGCCTGTGGCGGCGCTGACGCGTGCCTCCATCAAGCTGGCCAAAGCACCTGCGTTTTGGCGGCATGCACCGCCTTCTCAAAACGCACTGACCGATGCCAAAGGCTGCCAGTTGGCGGTTGGCTTGGGCGAAGCACCCTTTGTGCGGCAAGCCACTTTCACCATTTGGGACAGTGTGTCGGACATGAATGCGTATGCGCGTTCGGGCGCGCACTTAGAAGCCATTCAAGACGCTGCGCAAAACGACTATTTTTCTGAATCCATGTTTGCACGATTTGTCCCTTTGCAAGTGCAGGGTCAATGGCATGGCAAAGTCTATGCTTAATTCCAGGCACACCCCTCGGGTGGTGGTGGTGGGTGCAGGCATAGGCGGTTTGGTCAGTGCCTTGGTCTTGGCACACCGCGGATTGGATGTCAGCTTGGTTGAAAGCGCCGCAAGCCCTGGCGGCAAAATTCGCCAAGTGCAAGTCGATGGTGTGGGCGTTGATTCCGGCCCCACTGTGTTTACCATGCGCTGGGTCTTGGATCAAATGTTGCAAGAAATGGGCACCTCACTTGCCGATATTTTGAAACTCGAAGACATTGGCGTGCTGGCCAGACATGCATGGGATGGCAGCCCACAGACACTCGATTTATTGTCTGACACCGCCCAGAGTGCAGATGCCATCGCAGCCTTCAGCAGCCCTCAAGAAGCCAGACGATTTTTGGGTTTTTGCAAGCAAGCACGCAGCCTGTATGACACGCTTGAGAAACCCTACATCCGAAGCGAGCGACCCGATCTTTTGAGCATGGTGGGCGATCTGGGATTGCAAGGCATGGCCACGCTCACAGGCTTGGGGCCCTTCGCCAGTTTGTGGCGCAGTTTGGGCAAACACTTTCACGACCCTCGTTTGCAACAACTCTTTGGGCGCTATGCCACTTACTGCGGTTCTTCGCCATGGTCCGCACCGGCCACTTTGATGCTGGTGGCGCAAGTTGAATTGGATGGCGTGTGGTCGGTCTCTGGCGGCATGTTTGAAGTGGCCAAAGCTTTGGCGCAGTTGGGCGAAAAATGGGGCGTGAAACCCCGCTATGGTCATGCGTGCGAGCGCATCCTCACCCAAGGCGGTCAAGTCAGTGGTGTGCAACTTGATTCAGGTGAAGTGCTTGAAGCCGATCATGTGATTTTCAATGGCGATGTGGCCGCTTTGGCGCAGGGTCTGTTGGGCCCAGCCGTGCAGCCGAGTTTTCAAACAGTGACCGCGCAAAATCGGTCTTTGTCAGCTTTCACCTTGTCGATGCATGCTGAAAGCAGCGGCTTTCCCATGGTGCGGCACAACGTCTTTTTCAACCAAAATTACCGGCGTGAGTTTGACGATATTTTTCAACATCGCAGGCTGCCTGAGCAAGGCACGGTGTATGTCTGCGCGCAAGATCGAAGCGACGAAGGGCTGGCTCAGCCTGGTTTGGAACGACTTTTGTGCCTTGTCAATGCGCCCGCTGATGGCGATACTCATTCCTTCAATTCATCGGAGATACACGCATGCGAAACCAGCAGTCTGGCGCTGATGCGTCGCTGTGGCCTAGAGATCAAGGCCTCACCGCAACAAGTGGTTCGAACTTTGCCGCAGGACTTTGCGCGTCTGTTTCCGGGCAGTGGGGGCGCACTCTATGGCCAAGCGACACACGGATGGATGTCGGCTTTCGCGCGCCCCTCATCGCGCAGCAAAGTGCCGGGCCTTTACACGGCGGGGGGCAGCGTGCACCCGGGGCCGGGCGTGCCCATGGCAGCCATGTCGGGACGTTTGGCGGCCGCGACGCTGATGGCGGACCTCGGTTTGACCAAGTCGTCCCGCCGGGTGGTTATCTCTGGTGGTATGTCGACGCGCTAAGCGACGACGGCGAATACGGCCTCTCCATCATTGCCTTTGTGGGCAGTGTGTTTTCGCCCTACTACGCATTGGCACGCAGCCGCTCAGGCGGCGTGGCCGAGCCTGAAAACCATTGCGCTTTGAATGTGGCGCTGTATGGCAAAGGCGGCAAACGTTGGACCATGACAGAACGTGGTCGATCGCAGATTTCGCGCAACGCCCAGCATTACCAAATTGGCCCCAGCAGTCTGCATTGGGACGGTCAAGCGCTCACCATTGACATTGATGAAATCAATGTCCCTATCCCCATGAAAGTTAGAGGTCGTGTCACCGTCAGGCCTGAAGGACTTTGCAACTTTGTCACACCGCTTGACAATGCGGGCTTGCACCGCTGGGGACCTATCGCACCGTGCTCGCGCGTTGAAGTTGAAATGGACAACCCACAGTTCAGTTGGCGCGGTCATGCCTACATGGATTCCAACGAAGGCGATGAACCCGTCGAAAATGGCTTCCAAGATTGGGACTGGGCGCGCGCAGAAATGTCCAATGGCGATACCAGTGTGGTCTACGATGTGCGGCCCAAACAAGGGCCCGGCCGGGTCGTAGCGCAACGCTTTTCACCGGATGGCAGTTACACCGCTTTTACAGCACCGGTGCGACACAACTTGCCTTCTTCGGGCTGGCGACTTTCGCGGGGCATGTGCAGTGAATCGAGCCAGGCGCCCGAGGTACTGAGCACTTTAGAAGACACGCCGTTTTATGTTCGCTCCTTGTTGCGCACTCAACTGCTGGGTGAGAATGTCACTGCGGTGCACGAGTCGTTGGACATTCCCAGACTGGTGTCATTGCCAGTGCGCTTCATGTTGCCTTTTCGAATGCCGCGACGTGCCTAGGTGAATTTTTTCGGCGTTGCATGGCGTGGTCTTTTTGTTCAGTCGTTTTGACGAGCGCGTGCCAGGGTTCGCTCTCTCTCTCTGGGCCCAAAGCTAGAAGCCAATGCGCCCTCGGCTTCTAAGCCTTCCAGGTAAATGCTTTCAATCTCTGGCGCAGCACGCAGCAGTTCGCGCTCGGCAAAAGGCATGTGCAACAAAGCTCTGAGCGCAAACAAAATTCGCAACCAACCGGGTACCCACACTCTGCGCTTGCGCTGCATCATGCCTTGCACAATGACGCGCGCAGTTTCTTCTGGCGATGTCT
>Ga0209088_10002136_pt1 | contig 12366 bp, 11 predicted proteins | sample S_140625_EF_Meta_FD_187324 | JGI IMG/M metagenome (GOLD analysis project Ga0209088, IMG submission 187324) | Freshwater microbial communities from Lake Simoncouche, Canada to study carbon cycling - S_140625_EF_MetaG (SPAdes) (version 2) | ecosystem: Environmental > Aquatic > Freshwater > Lake ...
CCCAATGATTCCCATTCCCCGGGGCTTCCTGAGCCCTAGCAAAAGCACTTCCAATCATCACCGCATCCGCCCCGCAAGCGAACGCCTTGCAAATATCCCCTCCCTTGTTCATTCCACCATCCGTGATAATCGGCACGTAACGACCAGTCTTTTTGTGATACGCATCACGAGCCGCAGCACAGTCTACCGTTGCTGTTACTTGTGGTACGCCTAACCCTAAGACTCCCCGCGTTGTACAAGCCGCTCCAGGACCTACGCCGACAAGCAGACCCGAAATTCCTGCTTGCATCAGCTCCATGCTCACCCCGTAGGTAACTGCATTTCCGACCATCACAGGAATCTTCATCGTCTTGCAAAACTTCGCCAAATCGAAGGTTTTATACTCAGAAGAAACGTGACGCACCGTCGATACAGTCGACTGGATCACAAAAATATCTGCACCCGCCTTCTGTGCAATCGCACCGTACCTCTCCGCCTTTTGAGGAATTGCGGATACTGCTACCACAATGCCTGCCTTTTTCATCTCCTTAATTCGTTTTGCAATGAGTTCCTCCCGAATCGGAGGCACGTACATCTTTTGGATCAGATGCGTACAGGCATCTTTATCCGCCTTAGCAATCTGCTCTAAAACATGGGCAGGATTCTCGTATCGGGTTTGCACACCCTCCAAATTCAAAACAGCCAAGCCCCCCATCTTGCCCATCGCCACAGCAAACTTCACATCCACCACACCATCCATTGCCGACGCTAAAATAGGTACTTGGAAGGTATGCTTTCCGATCGAGAAACTGCAATCCACCTCGTTCGGGTTGACTGTCACATCCCCAGGAACAAGAGCAATCTCATCAAACCCATAGGTCACCCTAGCTTTTCGATTTCGTCCGATCCACATGCCCATAATCAACTCCTTTCAGTTACTTCAGATTGAAAACGACGTCTTGCGCCACAGGTGCCGCATCGCAAAGAAAACCATGCGTGACCCCGTGGGGTCTGCGCTCCGCAAACAGGACAGGTTACCTTCTCGATTGCCCTTCTTTGTGTACGCGATGCTTTCCATCCTCCAACCATCCACAAAATAAATACGATGCCAAGAAAAAGACATAAGTAGAGAAGAAGAAGTTGTGAACCAGTCAGCGTCATAACTTCCCCCCATCGGGAGGTTCGACCGCCCATAAAATCCTTACTCTACCCCACTCAATCCAGTGGCCTAGGGCAGGCTGAAAACGCCATGTACGAATCAAGCTCGAGGCCTCCCGATCAACCGACGCATCTCCTGTCGAGCCCTCTAAAAACACAAAACGTACCGCCCCATCTTCATCCACACCGATCCTTGCCGTGGTCGGCTCTAAAGCGTTCGCACTTTTCATGGCAGACAGTTCAATCGTTTTGGTGGGCTTTCTTTTTCGCAAGTCTCCACTTAGTTCCCACCATGTCTTAGCAACTCCATCCCCTTTTCTTGAATATGCAGTCGAGCTCTTGATCCGATAAAAGGGGCTCGCAGTTGTTGCTTTCACTGCCAAGGGTACATCTTGGCCCACTTCATTAGGCCTGTACTTAGGTGCTGGGGGGATCGGCCTCTCAGGCCAGGCCATTCCTTGCCATGGCAGGGTCACAGAAGAGGCCAATTGCTTCGTCTGATCTGCAGGAAGCACAATCGCAGACGGATCAAAAAGATCTGCCAAACCCGTATCCCCGCCAAGGGTATTCGATAGAATCACCTTACCCGCTCCCTGAGGATAAAGTGGCGAGCTCTCACCTGGATCACGAAAGAGCGAAAAGGCGGCCGCATGAGCCCCTAAGGAAAGCACAAGGAAGCCCATCAATCTGCGCCCCATCGAGGATGAGGAACCCCACTTCATGGCTCCACTGCACCCGAACGCGATGCCAAGACAGCTGAAAGACCATTTTGAACGACGCAATCCAACAGCTGGGCAACTACTCCATGACGCAATTCCCGATCCGCTCGAATCACCACGACAGCCCGAGGCTCAGCCTTCGCTAAACGCCCCATCTCTCCACGTAATTTCACAAGATCCGTCACGCGGTCATTGAAAAAGATCTGGGGGGTCGCCCCAGCCGTCGCAGTAATCACATAACGAGTATCACTGACTCCACCCTTCGACTGCCCCGGGGAGGGCGGATCCACCACGATTCCAGGCTGAAAGACAAAGGTAGAGGTCAGTAGAAAGAAAATCAGAAGGAGCAGGACCACATCGATCAACGGAGCCATATCCAAAGGGCCCCGCAAAATCCGGACCGAAGTCCGGACCTTCATGGCTTAGGCTTCTCCGAACGCAACTCAGTCGTCACCGGAGTGCTCACCTTTGTAGCAGGACGAGAGCGACCTCCCTCCTTCAAGATTTGAATCATCTCGATTCCAGCACGCTCCATATCGTTCACCTCTGAACCCATACGAGATGCCAGATAGTTGTAGGCCACATAAGCAGGAATTGCCACAACCAGCCCTGCCGCTGTTGTGAGAAGAGCCTCCCAGATTCCTCCAGCCAACTCCCCCACAGGGACAGTGCCCCGTGCCCCACTCACCGTTTGAAAGACATGAATCATTCCAGTCACCGTTCCTAACAGACCCAAAAGTGGCGAGACATATCCAACAGTGGCCAAAATGGAAAGGTTCTTTTCAAGTCTCGGTACTTGCAGTTGGGCGACTTCCTGCAATGACTCCCGTAAATCGCCTAGAGGCATATCTCGTTTCAGTAGCCCAGCTTGAATGACTCGGATTGCAGGCCCATGCGCCTCATCACATCTCTCTAAAGCTTCCTGAAATCTCTTCTCCTTCACCAAAGAAGCTATGCCATCTAAAAAAGGATCCAGCGGTACCCCCATCCTCCGGTATTCCAAAATTCTTTCTGCAAAAACTGCCACCGCCACAATGCTCGCTCCGAGGATAACCCACATGATCGGGCCACCCAAACGCATTAACTCAAGTAAGGTAGAAGGCATACCTCGTTTCTAACTCCTTTCCTCGCTCAATGCCACTCTCCGGGCGATCTCTTTTGCCATTTCTTGAGTCCCCACCTTTTTCTCACCAGACGCCGCAATATCCGCCGTCCTCCATCCATCTCGGATCGCTCCTGCCACAGCACGACGAATCGTTTGGGCCGCCTCCGGTTGTCCTAAACTCATCTCAAACAACAGAGCAAGGGACAGGATCTGCGCAATCGGGTTGGCAATTCCTTTCCCTGCAATATCAGGAGCCGATCCCCCAGCTGGCTCGTACAAGCCAAAGCTCCCTTCCCCCAACGAAGCACTCGGCAACATTCCCAACGAACCCGCCACCGCCGCCGCCTCATCACTCAACATGTCTCCAAATAAGTTCTCACAAAGAAGAACGTCGAATCTCCCCGGATCCCGCACCAGCTGCATCGCTGCATTGTCGGCATACATAAATTCCAAGGTGATGTTCGGATGCTTGGCAGCCACCTGCTTAACCACTTTTCTCCATAATAGACTCGTTTCCAAAACATTCGCCTTATCCGCCAGGGTAACCCTTTTCTTGCGGAACGCCGCCGCCCGAAACGCCACTTCTGTCACCCGCTCAATCTCGTGTGTTTCATACACCATTGTATCGACCGACCGCTCCCCCGTCGCCGTCTTCGTTGTCTCCTTTGGCTGACCGAAGTAGAGACCTCCAGTCAATTCGCGAACCACCAGAACATCAAATCCGCCCGCCACCCGATCCGCCCGCAATGGAGAGCATCCGACCAGTTCGGGATACAAAACCGCAGGCCGAAGGTTTGCATAAAGTCCGAAGATTTTTCTTAAGGGAAGCAGAGCAGCTCGCTCCGGTTGCTCACTCGGAGGCAGGGTCTCCCACTTCGGCCCACCAACACTTCCGAAAAGAACCGCTTTGGCCGACCGGCAAAGTTCGACCGTTTCCTCAGGAAGCGCCTTTCCTTTCGCATCAATCGCCGCACCCCCTACCAACCCCTCTTTCCACTCCACAGTGAGCCCATGCCTCTTTTCGACCTCTTTCGCGACCTGCATCGTCGCACCCATCATCTCGGGCCCAATGCCATCCCCCGCCAAAACCGCGATTCGATTTAACTTTTCAGCCATCTTCTATTCCTAAATCGTTACCCTCGCCGACTCAAGCATTCGACACCACAACCGTACCTCCCCTATAATCAACTATGTCCCTTTCCCAAGCGGAAATCCTCATATTCCAGGCACTCCAAGAGTACCTTTTGGCTGTTTCAGCACAAAAAAATCCCAATCCTCCCGATCTCATCCCCCACTGTGTAAGGCTCGAACAGCTGGAATCTGAACTCTCATCCCAGATCAACCCTCGCCTACACCACTTTCTCGAATCCAAAAGTTATCGGAAAGCTCACGACTTCCTCACCGCCCTCTCTACTTCCCCTATAGCCAATTCGAAAAATTCCGCTCAATCTTGTTCCCGATGAGTACCCCCTCCCGCTACTACTACGTCGACGCTCAAAACCAGGCCGCCGGTCCTATTGTTTTGACTGACCTCCAGACCCTTCGGACCGCGGGAACGATCCAAGATTCCACCCTTGTCGTTCTCGAGGGAGGTCAAGATTGGGTTGCCTACTCCACTCTTTCCCCAACCCCCTCACCCTCCGCTGCCGCAGCCCCAAGTTCCGCTTCTAAACCAACGGATACTTCTTCGCCTGCAACATCAACCGGCTCGTCATCAGAACCCGTCTGGGCTCAAAATCTCCTTCAAAAAGTCGACCAGCTAAATAAAACAGTCGAAAAAATGGCTCAAGCACTGGAAAAAAGTATCGCCGCACGTACCCCACAAATGCCTATTCCTTCCACTGCCACTCTCCACGCTGAAAAATTCAATCCCACCTTAGCCCCAAAAATGGGTATTGCTGCCACCCTCGGAAACACTCCCAGACAACCCTCCACCCCTGGCCACCCCAGCAGCTCAAGCACCCTTAGCCCCTTGGCCGTCCCAGCTAACGCAGTAAAATCTCCCCTTCCGCTTCCCTCTCTCAATGTGAAACCTGCCCCACTTCCCACACCCCAACCTGGCGCAACCCCAGCCAAACCAGGAAATCTCTTTAGTAAATTTCTTAAGAAATAGTTTTAAAAACGGTACTGACCACTATTGGACGGTCACAGGTATCGACCATGGACCTACCACTCCAGCCGCACTAATCGCTCTCACCTTGGCCGATAATACAATCGTTCGGGCATAGGAACCGCTGGTTCGAACTGAAGTTCCAGCAACAAAACCACTCACATACACTTGGGTGCCGCTCGATAGATTCACCTCGTAATTCGATGCTCCACTGACCGTAGACCACGAAATCGTGACTCGATTCTGCGAATCCCGTGCCGCACGAACTCCTGAAGGAGCAGTTAAAGCCGCTTGGGCTTGGAATGTGCCAGCTAAACGAATCGTACCCTGCTCTCCTAGGTAACCATCGACTGCTATCCGGTATACTGTGCCCCCTGCAACAGTAATCGCTACACGACTGGTCCTGACAGAAGATGTCTCGTCGTCATTTGAACCGATTCTCGTCAAACTTTGAAGAGCTGAGCCTGCATAAACCCCTAAAAGGGTGTCGAAGGTGGAACCTTGGGTAGTGACTGTGAGCGTTCCATTACCAGGTGCGGTCCAGGTCCACCATGCAGATCTTCCTCCTGTTTGCCCGGCATGCTTCGGTTCTCCGACCTCAACCGTCGCCCCTGTGTTACTTCCCTCCGCTAAGAAGGAGGTGCCAGTGACAGCGGTAGCACTAGAAAATGCATCATTCGCAGGTCCTGGCATGGTAACAGATCCTTTGAGTGTAATTGCACCCGATGCACCACTCTTTCCATCAACCGCAATTCGGTATACGGCACCACTTGTCACAGGGAATGAAAGTGAACTAGTGATCCCACTAATCGCCGCATTGTCATTCGAAGCCACTGCATTTAAAGCCCCAACACTCGAGCCTTGGTACACAGCCAAAACGGTGTCAAATCCCGAGCCTGCAGTAGAAAGAGTGCATGTCCCCGTGCTTGTCGCCGTCCAAGACCACCAAACCGACTTGGCAGGTGCACTTCCCGCATGTTGAGGTTCCCCTGCTTCCGAAGTCGCATCCACGTTACTCCCCGACAAAGTCCACGAAGATCCTGAGACAGCAACTGCTCCTGCAAAGGAGTCATTGGCAGGGCGAACAGGATTGGGCGGGGTCGAAGCCACTAGGGCCTTGGCTAAATTGAGTCTGCCACCAGACTTCGTTTTACCTGCCAGTGATGCAACTTTGTCAGTTCCATTAAGAAGACGAGTGATAAGGGACGAGTAACTTTCACTAGGAAACTGGGCCACCAACATGGCTAAAACACCGGCAACATGGGGCGTTGCCATCGAAGTTCCGCTGTATATTGCATAAGCACTGTTCGAACTTGAAACCGTCGAATAAATTCCCTCACCAGGCGCACCCAAATCCACACTAACGGAACCGTAGTTCGAGAAAGAGGCCAACCCATCTGATTTTGTGGTCGCCGCAACGGACACAATATTATCCGCCGTATAACTCGCTGGATAGGAAGCAAACGAGTCGTTGTTATTCGACTCATTTCCTGCTGCAGCTACAAAGAGAACACCTGCCGATCGACACCGCTCAATCGAAGCTTGAACCGAGGTGCTTGCACCCCCACCCCCCCAGCTATTGCTTAAAACTTTTGCTCCCTTGCTTCGCGCATAATCGATACAGCGGATCGCATCACTATCCGTGCCGCTCCCTGTATCCGAAAGAAATTTACACCCCATCAGCTTCACTCCCCACGCCACCCCTGTCACCCCGATCCTGTTGTTGCCCACCCCTCCAATCGTCCCAGCACAGTGAGTTCCGTGCCCGTTACCATCCATCGGGTCCCCGTCATTACTGTAGGCATCCATTCCATACACGTCGTCCACCACCCCGTTGCGATCATCATCCAACCTATTCCCCGCAATTTCACCGCTGTTGATCCACATATTGGCTACCAAATCTTCGTGGGTATAACGGATTCCCGTGTCAATCACTGCGACAACAACGGATCCTGCGGTAGAACGAATATCCCAACCTTCAGGCGCATCTAGATCCGCATCCGAGCTCTGGTTAAGCCCCCATAAGGTTCCATCTAGATATTTTGGATCGTTTGGAACTAGGACAGATTGACGGATATAGTCAGGCTCTGCCACTAGGACAGACGCCTGCTTCTCCGCAGAGTCCAAACCCGCAGGAAGAGACTCCAATGAAACCCCAGCTAAATGCACACGAAAGAGAGGTACATCAGGCGAAACTCGTTCCACGCTCAACACGGATTCACCCATTCCCTCCGCAAGAAGAGCGGGATCTTGCCCTTGATCCAACGTCACCAGAAAATGATTGGCCACCATCTCTTCACGAGTCACTACTTGCCCACTAGACTGATCCACCACCTCCTCGGTTCTGACGAAAGGATACTTGAAATCGGTCTCGAGAATGCGGACATGCGTAATCTGATTTGAACCAGGTCCAGATACCGAACCCGCCGCGACAACCTTGGCATCAGGAAATCTTTTCAACTCGTCTCCAGAAGCACGATCCAGCGGTGAGGGCCGAATCGGCACAGTCCGCACAGGAGCCAAACCAACTACAGAGACTTGGCCCATCTCAACTTTTCTCAAAACAACTGAACTTTTCGCCCCTTCACTCGTTGAAACCCTCTTATCTCCACTCCCCACTTTTGAACTTAAATGCACGCGATCTGATGGCCCAATCAGCAGAGAGGACAAGGATTTCCCCACACCGGGATAAGAAAAGAGTGCAGCTAAAACAATGCCCAAAAATATCAGCCCAAATCGGATTATTCGCACAAGCTCACATTATCACATAAATCAGATTTTACGCTAAATATTTATATATGTATTATATTGTCTGTCAGTGGTTTACATTTTTCCTAAGAAAACTTCTCTAACCCGATTTTTTTACCGAACCCTTTTTCGAACTCTTCAGTTTAATCCTGTATGAATACACAACTCACCTATCGTGGCGCGCTGGCCCTAGGCTTGCTCGCCTTAACCCTACTCAACCCCACTCCGCGTCTCCTTGCTCAAGCCTGTCAAGACGGAGACAAAAACGCAAAACTGCTCAAACGCTTCGATGCGAACCAAAATGGTCAGCTCGATCCCGAAGAGCAGAAAGCCGCCGATCAATCCCGCCAGGAGCTCTTTCAAAGACTCCACGGGAAGTATGACACCGACCAAGACGGCAAATTAAGCGAATCGGAAAAAACCGCCCGTCGGAATGATCTGGCGAACCAAAAGCAAGCCATGGTCGCAAAATTCGACAAAGACGGCGATGGCCGTCTCAATCCAGAGGAGAAGAAAGCCGCTCAAGCGGAGCGCCATGCAAAGAAAGCAGACAGCACACCTAAGAAATCTGGGGTCTAATCCACGAAGGCTGCCGTCCGTAACCGGATACGGGCGGCGGCTTTCGTTTGTTCCCACTTACTTATTTTCACCATTTTCGTCTCTCTGCTCAGCTGCTTGAAAAACACCTCCGCACGCCTCGCCTCCCGAGCACTTCTTTTTTTCCACGCTGCAATCAGACCAACCGGTAAGCGACTCCGCGTGTATTTACCGCCTCGCCCCATTTGATGGGTTTGAACACGCTTCTCAAGTTGATTTGTCCAACCCGTGTAAAGCGAGCCGTCCCGACAGCGCAAAACATACACCCAAGCGCTCACCCCTCCCCCCGCCACTTTCCCCGGCCCGCTTTAACCATCGCCCGTTTCCTTTTTCCCTCAACCAACTCTCGGGTCGCACCCCAGCTTCTTTGCGCTTTCCGACTCCGCTCCCGCGACCTCTCTGCAGCCTTCGCCAAACGGATCCGTCGCTCCCGCTCGACCAAAGCTTTCACCATTCGTCTTCGTGCATGAATCCGATTCGCTTCCCGAAACCGCTCCTCTTGCGCAACCACGGTAATCCCCGTCGGAAGATGCCGTAGCACCACTTTCGTTTCCACTTTTTGAACATTCTGACCTCCCCGACCCCCCGACCGCGAAAACTCCTCCACCAAATCCTTCTCCTCCAATTTCATCCCTTTTTCCTCAATCGCTCGGTTACTTTTTTCTCCATTTCCCGTTCTCATCCTGGACCCACTCCCCGGGATAACTCGCCTGCCGGGCCCGCTCCGCAAACTCCTTCGCATACTGAGCCTCACTTTTTCCCTCCAATGCAGCTTTCTCCTGAAACAGCTTCGCCCGTGTTCCATTTTCTTTCGTCACCACCGTCTTGGCATAATCCGCGTAAGCCTCGTCTTTTGGAATTTCCTTCAAGATTAAAGTTCCATCCGCTGCTTCACCCACACGATGATCGTTTTTCAACACCTGCACCTGGTGGGACAGCATTCTTCTCTCCTCCGCCACCGAGAGGGTCTCACCCTTGCCTTTTCCATCACCGCCCTTTTGCTCCACATCCACCTTCATATGAATATCCACCTGCAACGGCTCAGGTGTGTCCAACTGCACGGAGGCACACCCCCCCAAACAAATCCCCAAAACCAGAATGAATCCCCATCTCATACACCTACCCTATCCGATATCCCCCAACCCTCAATCCACAAGGCGGTGGGACAGGGAATCTCTCGTGCCTCCACCAACTCTGCCCTAAACTCATGATGTGATCCGTCGCCACCTTCTCATCTCTTTAGGAACGATTTTGTTCCTCTTTGTGGCCCTCCCCTCGATCCCACTCCATCTTCTTCTTTTTGTCGCCAATCTCCCCACTTCTTTCTCCTCAGCTAGTTGGTGCGGAATTGGAGCACTCGAAATCCGCGGCATTCAACACGGCTCTGCCCTCCGTATCAAAGCGGTGACTCTTCGATTCGATCCTGATTTTTTGCGCGGACACCTTGCCGAACTACGGATTTACGGGGCGGAAGGTTGGCTGAGCCGAATGGAAAACCCCCAGAGCTCCGGAAAAAGCATCCCCCTTCACATCGATCACCTCCTCGTCTCCGACTCGACTCTTTTTCTCGATAATCTGGGCCCGGGAATCCCGACTACCCCCCTCCATCTTGGGGACACCACCCCCCTCCTCTTTACCAATGTTCACTTTGGCACCTCCTCCAAAACAAACACTCCTATCCTCCAGAGTGCCACCATTGAACGACTGATCTTTTACTCCCCATCCGATGCCCTCGCTCCCGTCCTCGCCTTTCCTAAGATCGATGTTGTTTTCACCTGGGACGAACTCATCCAACACCGCCTACGCTCTCTCATCATCACCCACCCCACGATTTATCTTGGGGATGATCTCTTTGCTTTTGTCGATCGGATCCAACAAAGGAAATCCGATCCCCAACCCAACTCCGCTCCCTACAAAATCGACGATTTCCGCCTGAACGACGGCCAACTCTCTGTCTCGATCAATGGACAACCCGTCCTTCCTCTTCCCGTTCGTTTTGCCGCCGAACAAAAGAACCTAGAGTTAACCGACTTCACCCAGCTTCAACTTTCTACCCGCTTCACGATCCCCTCTTCCGATATCAATTACCCCGCCTACTACCTTTCTGCAACTAACCTCAGAGGAAATCTTTTCTTCAGCCTCGGCCAGGATTCCACAGGACAACGCGCAAAGAATGTCGTCCCCACCCTTTTCGCCGATCAGATCACCTACCGCAAACTCACCGCCCAAAACCTTTCCATCGCTGTCACTGTTAACTCAGAAGGAATCTACGGACGTGCCAACGCCCTCCTCGGTGGCGGTTCGCTGGATGGTGGGTTTACCCTCGAATTTCGACCCGACCTACCATGGTCCGCCTGGTCTTCCACCTCCGATATGGAAAGCCGTGTCATTACAGATGCTCTCACCCCTGGGACTTTCCAGCTTCGCTCCAAGGTGGATGCAATCGTGAATGTGAACGCCCAAGGCAAAAATATCCGTGGGGGATATGGAACGATCTCATTTCACCATGGTGGCCGACTCGAAATTCCTGCCCTTCAAGCCGCCGAAGACAGGATTCCATCTGACTGGAACTGGATCAAGAAAGGCTCCGCCCGCGCAGCACTCAGTGTCATTCGCAATTACGGTTTTTCGGAAGGTGAAATCCGTGCTGTCTACAATCCGCCCGCTGGCCGCCTCACCCTCAACCTTCGAGGCCCTGAAGGAAAGCGCGATATCACCCTCAACTGGCTTCCCCCCGGCTCCTAATCAAACGCGACTAGCTCACTCCCGTAAACTTGGCCGACTGCTCCTCGGCGTGATACGAACTCCTTACAAGCGGTCCGCTCTCACATACTCCGAAGCCCAAAACCAACGCCCTATCTTTCCAACGAGCAAACTCCTCAGGAGTCACCCATCGGTCCACGGGTAAGTGCTTTTCAGTCGGGCGCAAATATTGGCCCAAAGTCAGGATATCCACTTTTTCAGCAGCCAGATCTCCTAAGGTCTCCTCGATCTCCTCTTCTTTCTCCCCAATCCCCAGCATCAGCCCGGTCTTCGTGACAAAACCTCTGGCCTTCGCTCGGCGCAATACTTCCATACTCCGATCATACTGCGCCTGCACTCGAACTGGCTTTTGCAAGCGCCGCACCGTCTCCATATTGTGATTCAAAATATCAGGATCCGCATCCAGCACACTGTTCAGGGGCTGCTCCTGACCCTTAAAATCGGGAATCAAAACTTCGATATGGGTCTCAGGATTCACATGCTTCACCGCACGCACGGTTCTTGCCCAGATATCGGCCCCTCCATCTGGCAAATCATCCCGTGCCACCGAAGTGATCACCGCATGCTTTAACCCCATGATCCTCACCGCATCCGCCACTCGCGCGGGTTCTCCAAAATCCACCTCCCCAGGTTTGCCCGTTGCGATGGCACAAAAACGGCAACTCCGCGTACAGGTTTCCCCCAAAATCATGATCGTGGCAGTTCCTCGGCTCCAGCACTCTCCGAGGTTTGGACAGTGCGCACTTTCACAAACCGTATGCAGGCGATTGTCCTTCACCAGATCCTTAACTTTGGTGTAGCCCAGGCCACTGGGAATCTTGGCTCTCAACCATGGTGGTTTGCGTTCCATCCCAATACCCTAGCAAATCTATACCCAGCGACCAGTCTGCCTTGTCTCAATGAAAATGCGTTGTTATCAATATCTCATGCAAAAACTACTACTTCCCCTAATGACTGTTCTGGCAACCGCTTCCCTCTCATGGTCTGAAATCAAAATGGAAGGCGCCAAAGCCACTCTCGAAAAAGGGAATCAACGTTTCACGGAGGGGAAAGCACTCGCCCATAACTGGCAAAAGGGCATGGTGGCGAAAACGGGCAGCCTTGGCCAAACACCTTCTGTTGCCGTCCTGACCTGTGCTGATTCCCGTACTCCTCCGGAAGTAATTTTCGATTTTGGTGTAGGTGAC
>Ga0209088_10002137_pt1 | contig 12358 bp, 16 predicted proteins | sample S_140625_EF_Meta_FD_187324 | JGI IMG/M metagenome (GOLD analysis project Ga0209088, IMG submission 187324) | Freshwater microbial communities from Lake Simoncouche, Canada to study carbon cycling - S_140625_EF_MetaG (SPAdes) (version 2) | ecosystem: Environmental > Aquatic > Freshwater > Lake ...
ATTTTAAAGATGTATCAAGGCATAAAAAATCTCTATAAAGTTTATAAAAATGATGAGCTGATAAAAATTATAAATGCTAAACAAAGAAAAAATGGGGCAAAGCCTAAATCTATTTTAGAGGTCAGTAGTGGCACGATATTTAAAGACATATACGAGATGAAGGATGTATTGCTAATAGACCGTAAAAAAGCCTTAGAATTAGTTAAGAAGTCATTTAATTATCGTTATGTCTAGAAAATTAAGTAATTTTATACTGAATTAAATTATAGTTTATTTTGGGAAGGAAGTCAAAAGAATATGAGATTAATGTTCAGAATATAGCACTAAAAGCTATAGAGGAATACTATGGCAGTATTCAAGCTGGCTTTATACAATTGCTAGGATCAGATGAACCAGCACTAATTAAGTTCTGCTGGGAGCATGGTGTAGGCAAACCCACAGATATGATACAGATGAACGTAGAACAGGAAGTTAAAACATTTGAAGTAATACAATTGCCCGATAATGGAAGGGATAACTTCATTGAACCAATAGACGAAATCATTGAGCCAACAGTATAACATAAACTACATAAGACCTCAACCAGGTTATCAGACAATAGCTTTGTCTAGCGGTGCAGACATAGTTATAGGCGGTGCAGCTGCGTTTGTTGGTAAGACATTTGCTTTGCTTTTAGATCCAATAAGACACATAGACATAAAAGGGTTTGGTGGTGTGATATTCCGTAGGACCAGCGTTCAGATTAGAAACGAGGGTGGCTTATGGGATACCAGTACAAAGCTTTATCCAATTGTCAAAGGTGATGCAAGGGAGTCATCATTAGACTGGAAGTTTCCTAGTGGAGTAAAGATATCATTTAGGCATTTGGAGTATGAGAAAAACAAGTATGATTGGCAAGGCTCACAGATTCCTTTCTTAGGCTTTGATGAGTTAACTCACTTTACTGAGTCTATGTTCTTTTATCTGCTATCTCGTAACAGATCATCATGCCAGGTAAAGCCTTATGTTAGGGCTACATGCAATCCTGATCCAGAGAGTTGGGTGTATAAGTTGATTAGCTGGTGGATAGATGCTGAGACAGGATTCCCAATACTTGAACGAAGAGGAAAGCTAAGATACTTTATAAAGTATGGTCATGATTACATATGGGGAGATAGTTATTTGGAAGTGTATGAGAAAGCTGAGCATATCATTGAGCCAATGATAAAAGCATCAGGACTGCAGGCTCAAGACTTTATCAAGTCCATTACGTTTGTTAGTGGTAGCATATACGATAACAAGGAAGGTTTAAAGAATGATCCATCATATCCAGGTAACTTGCTTAGTCAGGATGAGGACACTAGGCGTCAATTACTTGAAGGTAGATGGAAGGTAAGTAACAGTCCTAATGATGTGTATGAGTATGATAGCTTTGCAGGATTGTTTGAGAATGTTAAAGGCGTAAACAAAGCAGGTAAGTACATTACAGCTGATATAGCAATGAAGGGAAGCAACAAACTTGTAGTAGGATACTGGGAAGGCATGGAGCTTGTAGACATGGAGATAATGGATAAGAGTGATGGTAAGCAGGTAATAGATTTAATTAATCGTATGGCTCAAAAGTATTCCGTAGAAAATCGGTATATTTGTTATGACGCTGATGGTGTAGGTAGTTATGTAGATGGATTCATTAAGGGTGCTGTACCGTTCAATGGTGGAGCATCAGCTATGAGTGTAAAGGATGAGGCAAGTGGCAGGCTTATAAAAGAAAATTACTTTAACCTAAAGACACAATGCTACTACAGATCAGGTGGAAGGGTTGAAGATGGACAGATGAAGATAAGTAAGAATGTGGCATCTAAGATGTACGATAGTACAATGACGGTAAGGCAAAGATTTATGTATGAGCGTAAAGCAATACAAAGGGCTAAGAGTGACTATGATGGTAAGCTTAGGATAGTAGGCAAGGATGAGATGAAGGTAAAGCTTAATGGGGATAGCCCTGATTTGTTGGATATGTTTATGATGAGAGAAGTATTTGAGTTAAAACCTAAATTAATATTCGCATATGAAATGGATTGATAAGATATTAGGCAAAAAGGAAGTAAAGACTAAGGCAGTCAATAACATGATGGGCATGACAATAAATGCCAGTAATGCTATTTTCCCAAGTTGGCAAACTATTGAAGCTATTAACCAGTACACTACAATAGATGATATTTACTCAGTGATTAGTTACTTAGCAGAGACGGCTGCAAGGATTCCATTTTATGGGTATGAGATAGTTGATGATGTGGCAATGAAGGGTTACAAAAGACATGACTTTAAAAGCATACAAAAGAAATACTATAAGACTAAAGCACTGCAGGATCTAGAGCAAGATGATATCTTTATGAAGATGTTAGACGGCATCAGCTATGAGGATAAGATAAAGTACTACACAATCCTATACATTACTGGTGAGTTGTTTTTGTATAAGGAAGTGTTGGAGTTAGGACCAAATGCAGGTATGGTTACATTACATGCATTGAATAACCAGAATGTAACAGTGTTGGTAAGTGATAGCTTTCCTCAGGCAGTTTTAGGTTATAGATACTTTGATACTGGCTTTGATGGTAAGTTTACAACGGATGAGATTATACATGTAAAGTATTACAATCCAACTATCACCAATGGTCAGCAGTTCAGAGGCTTAAGTCCATTGCAGGTATTGACTAAGCGTGTAACAAGATTAGATGCAGGAATGAATGCATCAGTAGCACAAATGCAGAACGGTGGTATACCAGGTATAGTGTATGAGAAGTCAGACTTTGCTATTGAGTCATTAGGTCAGCGCAAGAATGACTTTGCTAAGTATCTTAAGAATAGCAGTAACAAAGGTGCGCCATACTTTGCAGCCGGCGAGATGGGATACTTAGAGCTAGGCTTGAAGCTTGCAGATATGGAGGTAGCAGATTTACAAAAGATAGACTTCACAAAGATTTGTAATGCTTATAAGTTTCCTGAAGTGTTGTTAAATAATACAGATAGCAGTACATACAACAACATGAATACAGCATTAAAGATGTTGTACACAAACTCAATCTTACCAAACATACATTTGTTTAGAGATGCATTAATAAAGGGAATACTTCCGATGTATCAGGATGGGTTACAAAGGACCATTGAAATAGACATAAGCGACATTCCGGCTATGCAAGATGATATGAAAACGCAAGCTGAGGCATTGAGTGCAATGTGGTGGATAACACCAAATGAAAAGAGAGAGATACAAGACTTTGAGATGATAGATGAGGATGTAATGAATCAGATTATAATTGATTCAGGTAAGCAATTAATAACGGACTTAACAATAAGTGTTGCTGATTTACCTATGTAATAATGGAAAAAAGTATAGAGCAAATAACACAGATGTTACATAGTAAAATATCAATGATGTTAATCAGTGAGTTACCAGTTCCATCATGTCCATTAAAGAAACAGCAAAGGGAGTGGAAGGTTGAGCAGGTAAAGAAATTATTAGCAAACAAATTAGGTAGTCAAGGTTTAAGCATAACAGTTAGTTTATGACACAACAGGAGCAACAAACATATTGGAATAGGTGGAGTAAGTTTCAGCAAAGGTATGAGAAGTTGTACGCTCCTAAGTTTCATAAAGCTTTAAAGATTCAGTTAGATGCATTTGTAAAGACACAGGATCCAATGACATTGCCAGTGTTCCCTATCTATGATGTATTGTTATCATTGTATAAGACAGTAGGGCCAGCGTGGGCAAGAGTAACAAGGACTGAATCAATAAAAGCTGATGATAACTTTGTAAGTGGTCAGATGGGATTTAATGAAAGGATAGTAGAGCTTATGAATCAGTACTATGGTATTGATTTGCTTAATGATGCAAACCTAATGACAAACTACAGTACAGCATTTATACAAAGGGTTTTAAGTGATGCAGCAGTAACAGGTGCCTCATTTGATGATATTGTAAAGCAGTTATTAGTTAGCCCGGCATTTAATGCTATGAGGGCAAGGAGAATAGCTAGGACTGAGACTGTTACAAGTGCAAATGGTGCGGCTATGATTTACGCAAATGAATCGGGTAATGTAATGGAGAAGTTGTGGATTGCAGTAAAAGATAAAAGGACCAGGCATGATCATAGAATGGTTGATGGTACAAGGCTACCAATTGAGACACCATTTACATTGACAAATGCAAAGCTTGGAGATATTGGAATGATGCAACCTGGTGTGAGAAGTCAGCCCAATGGATTGCCTGTTCCGGCTGAGGAAGTAGTAAATTGTAGATGTACTGTTGCATTTAAAGCTAAGAGGGATAGAAATGGTAGAATAATTAGAAGATAATTTAGTTTATTTATTAAAATAAAATAGTAACTTTATACCAATGAACAGCATATACAATATAAAGGATGTATCAATAAGCTCTGAGATAATGGATATGAATCCAATACAGGGCATTGTTACTGGTTATTTTAGCAAGTTCAATAATGTAGATAGTGATGGAGATATCATGAAGCCTGGAGCATTTACTAAGACAATTAGTGAGCAGGGACCAGCATCTGCACAACCTAGAATAAAACATCTACTTAATCATGATCCATCTTTACCATTAGGTAAGTTGTTGACGTTAAAAGAGGATGAGTATGGGTTATATTATGAGAGTCAAGTGGGTACACATGAGGGAGGTGAGGATTTTATCAAGATGGTTGAGAGTGGATTGATAACAGAGCATTCAATTGGGTTTAAAATAATAAAGCGTAACCAGGTCCAATCCTATGAAAACTATTTACGTAATCCATCTTTAGGTCAATTTGAAATTACAGAGGTAAAGTTATATGAGGGGAGTTCATTGACAGCATGGGGTGCTAATCCATTGACACCAATAACATCACTTAAGGGTGATAAGAATTTAGATGTAGATATGATAGTAGCTAAGAGTGCTGCTATTGAGAAGTTCTGCAGGAATACAACGGCAACTGATGATACAATTCAGATGTTGTTATTGCATAGTAAACAATTAGCTCAATTAATAATCGATATGAAATCTAAAGCTACTGAGCCGGTTAACACCATTCAGCCAGTTGATAACACATTGGATATTATTAGGCAGTTTAGAAATAAAATTTAATCAAATTACAAAAACCATAAGACATGGAAAAGAAAGAATTAATGTCAGAATTGGAAGCGTTAAAGTCAACACTTGAGACTTCAATATCTGAGAAAACTAAGTCTGAGATTGCTGATCAATTGAAATCAGTAGTAACAGCAATTGATGAGAAAATCAATGCATTTGGTAACGGTAGTGATTCAGCTGAGGCTGTAAAAGCTATGACTGATGAGTTCAACAAGTTGAAAGCTGAGCAAGCTGCAATCTTAAAGGGCTTTGATTTGTTACAAACAAGAGTGAAATCTTCATCTGCATCTAGCATGGAGAAAAAATCTTTTGGACAATTATTTGGAGAAGGATTAGAGGAAAACTTTGACCAAATCCAAAACGTAAAGAAGGGTAAGCCATTTAGAATGGAGATCAAGGCTGTAGGTAACATGACTTTGTCAAATAACTTGACTGGTGATGGTGTTGCATCTTATGCTGCTACTCAAGCTTTATTACCTAGCCAAAAAATTAACTTCCGTGATTTAATGCCAACTGCAATTAGTCCAACTGGATTGTATGTTCAGTATCGTGAGACTGGTGGAGAAGGTGCTATTGCAGTTCAAACTGAGGGAGCTTCTAAAGGTCAGGTTGATTACGATTTGTCAGAAATCAAGATTGTTGAAGATTATATCGCAGGCTTTGCACGTTTCTCAAAGCAAATGAGTAAGCAATTACCATTTATGCAAACAACTTTACCAAGATTGTTATTAAGAGATTTCTACAAGGCTGAGAATGCTGCATTTTTCACTGCTGTTAGTGGTGCTGCTACAGGATCAACTGCATCTGCTGAGACTGATGATATCAAATTTATCGTTGATGCAATTGCTGCACAAATGACAGCTAACTACAATGCATCTTATGCTTTAGTATCACACACACAATTGGCTCGTTTAAATAAGCTTTTGTATGTTAATGGTTACTATCAAGGATCGGGTGGTATTTTGTCAAGTGTTAACGGAAACGTAGCAATTAGTGGTACTCCAATTTTGCCAGCATCATGGGTAACTGATGATAAGATTCTTATCATTGATAGAGATTATCTTGAGCGTGTTGAGACCGAAGCTATCACTGTAGAGTTCTCAATGGAAGATGGAGACAACTTCACTAAGAACTTAATCACTGCACGTATCGAGTGCTTAGAAGATGTTAACTTAATGATGCCTGCATCAGCTTTATATGCTGATTTCGGTAACGTATAGTAAAATCGTTTGTTTGTTTGATGATGATAAAGGCCTCACCTCTAGGGGTGGGGCTTTTTAAAATAAATTAATCATGGTAGAGTATAACAGTGTATTAGATGTTCAATTTCAAGATGGCGAAATAACTGAGCCAGTTACATTAACTGAGGCAAAGAATTTCTGTAAGATAGACATCAGCACTGATGATGATTTAATCAATGTATTAATAACGGCTGCACGTCAAATGTGTGAAGCTTATACTGGTGTAGGGTTTGTAGAGCATGAGGCAGTAGCAGTGTTGAACAATATGAATGGTGATATTTACATTCCTTATGGTCCAATGATTGAGATTTTAAGCGTTGAAAATGAGCAAGGCACTACATTGGTATTAGATTTAGATTATACTTTAGGTGGCAACGAGTTTAAGCGTTTACGTACACCACATGCAAACAATATAACCATTGATTACATAACAGGTTACACAACATTACCTGAGGCATTAAAGACAGCATTACTTAACCAGGTGTATTATTTATATGACAATAGATCAGTTGGAGTGGATGACATAAGTCCAATAGCTAAGATTATTTTAAACCTTTACAAGCGTGTATAAATTAAATAGAAGGGTTACTATAAATAGATACACAACGAGCTTAAATGAGTTCGGTGGATTAGTTAGTGTACTTACTGGCAGTTGGTCAAAGTGGGCTGATGTGCAGGATAGAGATGGAGCAACGGCTAAGAGTTATGATCAGAATCAGTGGACCTATGACCAAAACTTTATTTTGAGGTATGAGAGGGAGCGACCAACTAGAAGTAATGATGTGATAGAGTACGAATCACAATTTTATAAGATTAACTCTATTCAAATTAGAAAAGAGGGAGCTAAATCTTTTGAATATATAAAGGCTACTAAATTAGATGAATCAATAAACTCAGATGCACCGATGGACACAGGAAATATAAAAGTTTACAACTACATAGCTGAGGGAGGCGAATATCAATTTGATTATAATGGCTTAGTAGGTAAAAATGTATTTGGTGCATTTAAAGATGGCATACAATACCTGGTGATTACATCCGGGAGTCCAGTGGGTAAAGAGGTATTATATAACAGTGCTACTGGTGAGTTTACTTGGGGTGCTTATTTTGAAGTAAATGAAGTTGCAACAATACTATACTACTAATGCAATTAGAAGTCAAAGGCATAGATACGCTAATTAAAAAGATGGATAAATTAGCAACTAATGTACAGAAAGATGTACAAGCTGAGCTAAATGCGTGGGCTGATGATACAGCAACAAATGCGATTAGTTTAGTTAGTGCAAATAGTAGTGATGAGGGTTTATTAAAGAATTCAATTAAGCCATTTTATGGTAATGGTTCAGCAAGTGTAAGAGTGTCTGCAAAATATGGTGCTTATGTTGAGTTTGGGACACGTAAATATGCAGCGGCTTATGTTAGTAGTTTGCCTGCAGATTGGCAAGCTTATGCAGGAACATTTAAAGGCAGTACAGGTGGAACATTTGAGCAGTTTGTAGAATCACTTATTGGATGGGCAAATAGAACAGGTAAAATGGATCCTAAATATGCTTATGTTGCAGCTTTAAAAATATTAAGAGAAGGACTTACAGCTAGGCCATTTATATATCCATCAGTACAAAAAACATTACCTGAATTAAAAAAGAATTTAAGAGCAATATTTAAATTATGAGAGACGTAAACAGTGCAATATTACAAGCTTACTATGAAATAGTGAACGGGTTGGATATTCCTGTTTATGAAGGTGAGGAGCCTGATGATGTCAAACATAAAATTTATTGCGTTATTAACGATGCAACATCAACTGAAACGAGTACAGCAAATTCATCAGACGTTAATTTAACTATTCAATTAAGCGTTCATAGTTGGGAATACAAATATAATAACAGTAAAACATTAAATACAGCGTGTGGGGCAATTATAGAGGCAATAAAGCCTGAAGGAGTGTCAAACATAGATTTGTCAGCCTATGGATTGCAAATGTGCAATTTAACGCTACAAACGGATAGGACAGAAAGATTTGGGAATTTAGGTGGTAAAGTATTTATTTCAAGGATATTGATTTTTAAACAAGATATTTTCGTAATTTAGTAACAAATTAAAACTTAAATAAAATGGCAGAACACAAAGTAGCCGGCGGTACCATGTTATTATTCATTGATTCAACTGGTGGAGATGATTATGATATGGTTGTATGTCTTACATCAGTAAGCAAATCAGATTCAATATCAGTGGTAGATGCATCCTCAGCATGTGGACCGGATAAAAGTCCTGGTACATTAGAGTTATCTTATGCATTTGAAGGTCAACACTTACAAGATCCTGATAGTGGTAAAATCAGTGGTACATCATTACGTCAATTGTTAAGAGCAAAAACTACAATTGGATGGAAGATAGCTCCTGAATCACCAGTAGCTGGTGATGAGATTGAAGAGGGTACTGGTTTCTTATCTGAATTAAGCTCAACTTATGCTTTTGATTCAGTAGGTACATTTACTGGTACTATTCAACCTTATGGAGATCCAACATTATCAATCCAAGCTTAACAATAAAAAATGGCTGAACATAAGATAGAAGGTGGCAACATGCTACTCTTCATTGATCCTGATGGAGGCACTGACTATAATATAGTTGTGTGCCTTACATCTGTTGGCAAAGCAGATAGTATAACTGTTGTTGATGCTAGCAGTGCTTGTGGTCCAGATAAAAGTCCAGGTACATTGGAGTTATCCTATAGCTTTGAAGGTCAGCATTTACAAGATCCTGACGGTGGTCAAATTAGTGGTACTGATTTAAGAATATTGTTAAGAGCTGAGCAAACTATTGGCTGGATGATAGCACCTGAAACACCAGTAGCAGGAGATGAAATAGAAGAGGGAACAGGATATTTATCTGAGTTAGGTTCTACTTATTCTTTTGATAGTGTTGGTACATTTACCGGCACCATTCAACCTTATGGAACACCAACATTAAGCATTTATGGTGGTGGTGGTGGATTGGCTGTAGGTCAATCTTATCAAGGTGGTATTATTGCATATTTAAATGGCACTGGTGATCATGGAATAATAGTAAATCTAACTGCAGGTATATTAAATAATCAATGGGGCAATGTTGGACTTATTGGAGTTACAGCTGATACACTTTATGGTGGTCAAGCAAATACTAACACAATATCTACAGCTTATGCTACATCAGCTGCTAGAGATGCCAATAATTTAACCACAAATGGTTATACTGATTGGTGCCTTCCAACTACTGCTGATTGGTATGCAATAGCTCCAAATTATATAGCTGCAGGAATTACTGATGGTTTATATTGGACTTGTGTAGAAGATGCTGGAGATGGTAATATAGCTTTTAATTTTCAACCATCAGCAAATAGTGCTTTTAATCAACCTAAAACAGATAATATGCCATTTTTGGCTGTAAGATATTTTTAAACTAAACAAAACAAAAATGAAAATCAAATTAAACGGCAAAGAGTACGGAATTAAATTTAACCAGTTAGCAATAGAAAAATTGCATGAATACAACGATGGTGAAACTACATCAGGCTTTATGTATGCTATGGTATATGGTGGCATGGTTGGTTATAGCAGATTAAAGCGTGAAGATGTAAATTACACTTGGGAAAATGTTTGTGAGTGGGTTGATGATATGGAAAATAAAAACGAGCAAATTCAAGCAGTTACTACTGAATTAAATGAAACAAAATTATGGAATGACCTTATTAAGCAAGGTCAGGAGATAAGAGAAAATGAGGAGAAAAAAAAAGCCATCGAGAACAGTGCTACGATAACCTCAAGTTTGCTTTAGGTAAGTTAGGATGGAGTGTAGATGAATATTATTGCTCTATGCCTCATGAGTTTTATGCAGCGTGTGAGGGATATCAGGAGAGGCAAAAGGAATCGGCTATGGTCATTCGTTTTGCCTCTTTTCGCATAGCTGAGGCTATGGCAGGAAGTAAAGCAATAGGTAAGATAAATAAGTTTTGGCCAATGGATGATGATGAAGATAAAAAAGAGATTGAGCCAATGACTGCTGATAGATATAAAGCTATTTTAGAGCGACACAAATTAAAGATTAAATAATGGCAGAAGAGATAGAGATAATAGTTACCGCAACCGGGTTTGATAAAGTTGGAACAGGTTTAAAAAATACTACTGATGCGTTAAAGACTACAGCTACAGAAGCTAAGAAAACTGGAGACGCATTAAAGGGTGGTTTAAATGCTGGTGCTAATCAAGCTGGTCAATCTATAACAAACTTTTCTAGAATATTACAGGATGCTCCATTTGGCTTTATAGGTATTGCAAATAACATCAATCCATTAGTTGAATCATTTGGTAGATTAAAGGCTGAATCAGGCAGCACAGGTGGAGCTTTAAAAGCTTTGGTTGGTGGGTTAAGTGGTGCTGGTGGTTTAGGTTTAGCTTTTAGTGCAGTAACTGCAGCAATTACATTTGCTCAAATTGGTTTTAGTGCGTGGAGTAGAAGTAGTAAAGAGGCTAAAGAAAATTCAGATTTATTCAAGAAAGATTTAGAGGCATTAAAAAGAGAATTAAATGCTGTTACTGATTCATTAAATAATTTTATTAATGTAGCTGAATCTGCAACTAAATTAAATGACATCAACATTGTCGCTAGGTTTCAAGATAAAACTGAGCAAGGAGTTTTACAACGTCAATCTAAATTTATTACAATATCTGAAGAGCTTGCAGCAGCTACAGATGCAAGAGGTAAAGCATGGCAAAATTATTTAGACATAGCTAGAAGTGCTTTTAAATCAGATGATGAATATAATCAAGCACAAAAAGCTGCTTTAGATGTTTACAATCAAACAATAAAAAAGGAAAATGAATTAATCGATGCAAGACAAAATCAAGCAGCAGCTAATAGACTAGCAACTATTGAGGATCAAAGAGCAGCAGAACAAAGAAGAAAAGATAACGCAAAGAGAGCAGCAGATATTGATTCAATAGCAAAAACATTAGCTAAACTAAAAGAAGATACAAGAGATCAACGAGATTTAGGTATTACATTTAGCACTTCAACCTTACAAGAGCAAGCCAATTTAGTTAAAGCTGCAATAACTAAATTAGTTACTGTATTCAATGTAGATCCTAATAATGAATTAATACTAAAATTAAAAGCTGATTTACAAGATTTAAATAATCAAATAAGGCTAGAAAATAGACCGATATTTGTTCCAGTTAAATTAAAATTAGAAAATAATCCTGTTATACCTTTAAAAAATGCTAAATTAATAAATACAGGGGCTTTAGACTTTACAACATTACGAGCTCAAATATTATCTTCAAATTTAGCAGATATTTTTAGTTTTTTACCTAGAGGATTTTTTAAACCATTTAATTTTGATTCTTTAAAGCAAGTAACTACAGCATTAGAAAAAGCATTAACATCATCAATAACTACTATAGGTGTAGGATTAGGTGAAGGTTTAGCTGCAGCTATTACAGGTACAGCTAATTTTGGAAGTGTTTTTCAAGGTATTTTTAATCAATTAGGTGGAGTAGTATCAGCATTAGGAGAACAATTAATAGCTATTGGTGCAGCTGCATTAGTAGCGCAGGCTGCTATAGCACAAATATTTACTAATCCCTTTGCAGCAATTGCAGCCGGTGTAGCTTTAGTAGCATTAGGCTCATTAATACAAAGTGTTACAACACCACAAAATAGGTTTGCAGTTGGTACACGTAACGCACCTGGTGGCATGGCATTAGTTGGTGAGCGTGGTCCTGAGATGATTAATTTACCTAGAGGCAGTCAAGTTATTCCTGCAGCGCAAACATCAAACATGTTGGGTGGTGTTGGTAAAGGTATTGAAATTTACGGAATTTTAAGAGGTCAAGACATATACTTTAGTAACAAAAAATATAGTGCTACTTATGCACGTACAACATAATGGGATTAAAATACACAGGCTCATTTGATTCGATTAGAACGCAAAGTAGATACACTATAGAAAT
>Ga0209088_10002138_pt1 | contig 12357 bp, 8 predicted proteins | sample S_140625_EF_Meta_FD_187324 | JGI IMG/M metagenome (GOLD analysis project Ga0209088, IMG submission 187324) | Freshwater microbial communities from Lake Simoncouche, Canada to study carbon cycling - S_140625_EF_MetaG (SPAdes) (version 2) | ecosystem: Environmental > Aquatic > Freshwater > Lake ...
CTAGGTAGTTTTATATTTAATGATTTTGAAAGTGGGAAGCGAAAAACAGTATACTAAAATGAAAAAAGAAGTGGCGAATAAAACAGCAAAAGACAGCAATAAATTAGCAGGTATTGAAAAAATCAATACCCTCGGACAATTGATCAAATCTGGTTATCAGTCCAAGTCCATTAAGGAAGAAGTGCGTGATAATCTAGTGACCTGTTTACAAAATAAAGAAAATCCTTTTACAGGTATTTTAGGGTACGAAGATACAGTGATTCCAGATACGGAGCGTGCACTATTGAGCAGACATAATATTTTGTTTTTAGGATTACGTGGACAAGCTAAAACAAGAATGGCACGTCAGATGACTGACTTACTAGATGAATACATTCCTGTGATTATGGGCAGCGAAGTCAATGATGATCCATTGAAACCATTGAGCAAGTTTGCAAAGGATTTGATTGCAGAACATGGAGATGATACACCAATACATTGGCTACACCGTTCTGAGCGTTATGGAGAAAAATTAGCCACACCCGATGTCAGTGTAGCAGATTTAATTGGAGATATTGATCCAATCAAAGCGGCAAATTTAAAATTGAGCTTTTCTGATGAAAAAGTAATTCATTATGGGATTATTCCAAGAAGCAATCGTTGCATTTTTGTGATCAATGAATTACCAGATTTACAAGCAAGGATACAGGTGTCTTTATTTAATATTTTACAAGAAGGCGATATTCAAATACGTGGCTTTAAATTGCGTATGCCATTGGATATTTTATTTGTCTTTACTGCGAACCCAGAAGATTATACCAACAGAGGCAGTATTGTTACTCCATTAAAAGACAGAATTGAGAGTCAAATTTTAACGCACTATCCAAAAACCTTAGAAACTTCTTTGGCGATTACGGAACAAGAAGCAGATATTTTAGAAGTTCAAAAACAAAGAGTGGATATCAGTGATTTAATCAAGCGATTGATTGAACAGGTTTCTTTTGAAGCAAGATCCAATGAATTTGTAGATAAGAAAAGCGGTGTCAGTGCACGCTTAACCATTGCAGCATTTGAAAATGCGATTAGTTCAGCTGAACGCCGTGCGATTATCCACAACGAAAAACACACTTATGTTTGGATCAGTGATTTGATGGGGATCATTCCTTCTATTACTGGAAAAATTGAATTGGTCTACGAAGGCGAGCAAGAAGGTCCATATGAAGTGGCTTTAAATTTATTGAACAAGTCCATTCGTACGCAGTTTATAGAATACTTCCCTAATCCCGAATTGTTGAAGAAGAAAAAAATGGTCAATAAAAAGGGAGAGGAAAAGGCGCTAGACAATCCATACAAAGCCATTACTAGTTGGTTTGACGGAGGAAACCATTTGAACCTACTTTTAGACATGAAGGATGCAGATAAAGTAATTGCTTTATATAAGGTGGATGGCTTATTTGGTTTAGTAAAAAAATACTATCCTCAAGCCAATGAAAAAGAAAGTGCTTTATTAATGGAATTTGTATTGCACGGTTTAGCTGCTTTTTCATTGATCAATAAAAAAATGATTGATGGTAAAATTGAATTCAATGATTTAATGGGCAGTATGATGAATTTGGGCAGTTTTGGCGAAGAGGATGATTACAATGAATCGGATTACCAATAAAAAAACAGACCATGAAGCATCCATATAAATCCCTTTTAAAACTTGTATGTATTGTATGCGTTGCTTTTGGCCTGTCAAATACAACCCTTTATGCACAGCCTTTTAGGCAAGAAATCCTTCAATTTCAAAAGTCAGATAGCATTGTCACGCCTCCCAAGGGACAGATCGTGTTTGCTGGAAGTTCCTCGTTTACAAAGTGGAAAGACGTTGCAATGTATTTCCCAGGTTATCCTATTATCAATAGAGGATTTGGTGGCGCTACGCTGGTTGATTTAATTTATTATGTAGACGAGGCTATAATAAAGTACCAGCCTAGTCAAGTTTTCATATACTGTGGTGAAAATGACATGGCAGATGTAGATACCGTTAGTCCTGCAACTGTATTACTAAGATTTAAAACCTTGCATACCATTTTATTAAAAAAACTACCAAGCACCACAAAAATTGTTTTTGTTTCTATTAAACCAAGTGTTGCAAGGTGGCAGTTAGAGCCAAAATTTTTAGAAGCGAATAAGCTGATCCAAGCCTATATTAATACACAAAAAAACATTCAATACTTAGACGTGCATGGTGCAATGCTGGATGAAAATAAAGTGGTGCTCCAAGATATTTTTATTGCAGATAAATTACACATGAATCCTAAAGGCTATTTGATTTGGCAAAAGCAATTTGCCCCTTTTTTGACAACACCAAAATAGTTATTACAACTTTAGGTCCAACTATTTAGACTTATCCAATTTAATTTTAGTAAACACTTGTAAGTGAGGTAGGGCAAGCACTGCAATGCCTATAAATAAAAGTGGCATGACTTCTTTGATACTCCAGGCCTCCAAAGAAAAATAAATAAATACAATAATTCCAGTCCATGCAACCACCGCATAGGGTATGGCCTTGGTGAGTAATTTTCTCCATCCTAAAAAACTATTTTCCATCTCAAACTCCTGTCTTATTTTATCAAAAGATAAAATAGAATGCCATAGTCCAAAATAAAAACTAAAACATAACCAAAGTGGCAAGAGCATATTTAAAATAGTTAAGCATCCAATTTGCATGACTGCGAAAAATAATTGCTTAGTGTCTGAAAAAAAATATTTATGGGCAAAGAATAAAATGATATGAATCCCTACAAGTGTAGCCTGAGAAATGGGCAATACGATATTTGCATAATGGATATACTCGTTTGCCTGCATTTTGGATTGTCCTAGTAATACAAATACATCAATTGCTGTATGGATATTTTTACTGAGTAGAAACAAAATCCAACTAAGCCCTAAAATACTATAACATAATTTATGAATCCCGTTATAGCTCTTCCCCAACCAGTCTATTTCCCCAAAATGGAATGCGGTTAATCCAATGAATATGAGAATGGCGATGGTTGGTAAAAAATACCAAACCAGTCCGTAGACCAACATATTCAAAAGGTATTTGAATAAAAAGAGATAGCCGTGTTTTTTATCGGCTCCAGTATTAAGTCTTTGATCTATATAAAAATCTAATGCCCCGTGGGGGATGCCCAATGTAAATAAGGTAACAAATAAAACCCCTAATTGCTGATTCGTTGATAATGGAAAATAGGCATGTAATAAGGCTAAACCGAATCCGATGACCAAAAGTAGTTGTCTGAGCTTTATTTGCATATAGTAGGCATAAAAAAAGGGGCGAGTTTGCACTCGCCCCTTAAAGATAGGATGAATTAAGCAGCTTTTCTGCTCAATGCATATATAACAAGACCGAATCCAATTTTATTTACAGCATCACCGATGTTGTAGATAATATTCATATCCAAGCCGATATTTGCAAATCCTGCATACCATTGTCCATCAGCTGTTCCGATTAAATATCCTAGAGGATAGATAGCCCAACCAACTAAAATGAACCAACCTAATGCTTTGTTTGCAGAAGCAACAGCTGAACCAGCACTTGTAGCTAATTTCTTAACATCGCCTAACCATACTTCATACACAATGTAGAAGTAAGCAAGCGCACTTACTGTACCATATACTGTAGCATTACCTAATCCAGCTTCACCCATGTAACCTGTTACCAACATTACAACAGAAGCTAAGATCATTTTCCATAATAAACTTGTTGTACCACCAGCTTTCTTTGTGATCAAGTAGAACTCAACGCACATCAAAGGCACAGTTAACAACCAATCTACGTAACGGAAGAAGGTTGGAGAATCATGCGTTTCAGCATAATAACTACGCATGTAGTAGTAGTGAACTGCAGCAATAAAAGTGATCAAACCCGATACTAATACCGAAGTGCGCCACTCTTGACTTGTGTTGCTCAATTCAAAAAAGAAAAAAACCGAAGCGGCCATCATAGCCATTGTGCCTACAAAGAAAGTAAACGAAACGTAGTCCGTTTTAGCGATCGCTGTAGTTGCATCTAATAAAAATAAAGAATCCATATTGTGGAGATTTGGTGAACGTGTTTGTAACTGTCGTTAGTTAGAACATGAATTTATATAAATTGTTTGAAAAACACAAAAAAAATTTGTTAAAATAGGCCTATCCTTTATCCATATTTTATGGATTGTTTTTTACAAAAACATTCATTTTCAATAAGTTAGGTATTTTTTTTAAATTTTTTTTATGAAGTATTTTAAGATTATTTAAATAAATGTTAAACAATTATTTTAAAAATAGATTAACATTTTGCGCTTATTTATAGTGATTTTCTGATGGATTTACCCTTTTTTACCGGCACTTGAACAGCTTGGTCCATACTTAATTCGCCATTTACCCAGATGTATTTAAATCCTTTTGCATATTGATGGGAATCCTCGAAAGTTGCCATGTCTGAAACCTCATCTGCATCAAATACAACGATGTCTGCATAATAACCTTCTTGTAAGATGCCTCTTTTTTCGATATTGAATTTATTCGCAGGTAGAGAAGTCATCCTTCTAATGGCTTCTTCTAAACTCAATACGCCCATTGTTCTAACATACCTTCCTAAAACGCGTGAATTAGTGCCATATGCTCTTGGATGTGGCTTACCATAACCTTTCATTGCAATGCCTGCATCACTTGCAAACATATTAAATGGATATTGCATGATGGCTTTTACATCTGATTCGGTCATGCCATGGTAAATCATTTGTGCACCACCTTGTTCCATCATTTGAATGATGGTCTCTGCTTCATCTAATGCTTTATGCTTATTGCCTCTTAATAAATTAATCGCCTCGATATCTTTTCCATTATAACTGCTGTCTGCTCTATAATTGGCGACTACGGCATAAGTAAAATGTTTGATCCCCCTTTCTTTTAATATCCCAATGATTTCATTCGCGACTTTTTTTCGAATGGTTGGATCTTTCAATCTTGCAAAGATGGAATCTTGCCCATCTGCTAAAACCCAATCTGGTAATAGTACACTTAATTGTGTGCTACTCGCTGTATAAGGGTATTGGTCAATGGTCACATCAATGCCCTCTTTTCTTGCGTTCACTACCAATGGAATTGTTTCCTTACTTCGGCCCCAATTGTTTTGTCCACTAATTTTAAAATGTGAAATCTCAACAGGAATCGTAGCAGCTCTTCCTATTTGGATGGCTTCGTTCACCGCGTCCACGACTTGATTTTCTTCGTTTCGAATATGAGATGCATAGACGCCGCCCTTTGATGCAATTACTTTTGCCAATCTTACAATTTCTTCTGTAGGCGCATAAGTGCCTGGGATATATATTAAACCAGTGGACATCCCCACTGCTCCATCTTGCATGGCTTGTGCTGCCAATTTTTCCATTGCTTGCATTTCTGCTTCGGTAGCATGCCTATTTGCAGAACCCATCACTTGCTTACGAATGGTATTATGTCCAATCAAAGAGGCAATATTGATGGACATGCCGATGGAGTCTAGTTGATTAAAGTAGGTATTTAAGTTATCAGCAGATCCGCCGCAATTCCCTGTCACCACTGTGGTTACACCGTCGTATAAAAAATTACTAGCCAAGGGATTTCTTAATTCGCCACCCTCTAAATGTCCGTGCACATCAATAAAGCCTGGAGCAACAATCAATCCTTTAGCATCAATTTCTCTTGTTGCTTTCCAGTTTTTTAAATTGCCTATGGCAATAATTTGATTGCCTTTGATGGCTACATCTTTATATTGCCATTGATTTCCAGTGCCATCAATTAGTTTTCCGTTACGGATAATACAATCTGCAGTTTGCGCATTTGCTCGAAGCAATGTAAAAACAAAGGCAATTAGTAAAAGGATATTTTTCATAAAGCTATTTTGTCTACTCAATTTACTAAATCCTGATCCATTTGTCATTCATTTTTATTTATATAACCTAAAAAATGTATTTTCATTGGATCAATCATGAACCTATGAAAAAGTATATTTTATGCCTTGTTGTCACATTGGCTTGTGCAACAAACTTGAAAGCACAACAAACTCAAAAACCGCCATTGCATGGCAAAGACTGGGTAGCCATCACGGGTAAGCCTTTGGCTGCAACTGCAGGATCGATGGTGTTTCAAAAAGGCGGTAATGCGGTAGATGCTGCATGTGCTATGCTTGCTGCAACTTGTACCATGTGGGACGTATTAAGTTGGGGTGGTGAAACACAAGCCTTAATCTACAATCCAAAGACCAAAAAAGTAATCGCAATTAGTGCCATGGGTTTTGCACCTACAGGTGCTACGCCGGAATTTTTTAAAGGGAAGGGTTTTAATTACCCACCTGAATATGGCCCATTAGCGGCCACAACGCCTGGTACACCGGGAGGTATTTGTTTGATGTTGGCGAATTATGGGTCTATGAGTTTAAAAGAAGTATTAGCGCCAGCGATGGACTTAGCTGCAGGTTATGCAATTGATGCACAAACTGCAAATAGTATTGAGCGTGGTAAAGCCATGATTAAAACCTGGCCTTATAGTAAGAAAGTATTGTTACCACATTTAGGAGAAAAAAGAGAAGCGCCAGAAGCTGGTGAAATATTTGTTCAAAAAGATTTATTGAACACTTTACAAAAAATGGTAGATGCCGAGCAGGATGCATTGAAACAAGGCAAGTCTCGTAAAGAAGCTATCTGGGCTGCCTATGATCGTTTTTATAAAGGAGATATTGCAGATGAATTTGTAAGAGGCGTGCAAGAGCAAGGCGGATTGATTACCAAAGAAGATTTAAAAAACTGGAGACCTACGGAAGAAGCGCCTTCGATGGTGAACTATAAAGGCATTGATGTCTATAAATTACAAGCATGGACGCAAGGGCCTTCTTTATTACAAGCTTTAAATATTGTAGAAAATTTTGACTTGAAAAAAATGGGTTATAATTCTGCGGATTATATGCACACCATTTATCAAGCAATGAATTTAAGTTTTGCTGATCGTGATTTTTATTATGGCGATCCAAAGTTTGCAATCAATCAACCAATGACTGGTTTGTTAAGTAAAGCTTATGCAAAACAAAGAGCAGGAGAAATCAACATGGCAAAGAACAATGCCAATGCAGGTCCTGGAGATCCTTATCCTTTTGAAGGGAAAATAAATCCTTATATGGATTTAATTAAAGCAAAAGGATATCAACCTTCAACAGATTCTGCAAAAAGTAAAACTGGATTTGCACCTGCGCATGATTTAAGAACCGTTGCGTCTTTGAATACGAACGAAAAATTACCAATCGATGCAGATTATATGGATCGTTTATGGAGAGGTACCACCACTGTTGAAGCAGCAGATAAAGAAGGATGGATTGTCTCAATCACTCCAAGTGGTGGATGGTTGCCAGCAACTATTGCGGGTAACACAGGTGTTGGTATGAGTCAACGTATGCAAAGCTTTGTATTGGATTCTGCACAGAGTCCATTCAATGTAGTTGCACCAGGTAAAAGACCTAGAGTGACTTTAACACCAAGCTTAGCAATCAAAGATGGTAAGCCTTATATGGCATTTGGTGTGCAGGGTGGTGATACACAGGATCAAAACTTATTGCAATTCTTTTTAAATATGGTGGAGTTTGGCATGACTGTTCAAGAAGCAACTGAGGCTGCGAATATTAATTCAAATCAACTTTGGCTTTCTTTAGGAGGCACTAAAATTGCAGATAGAAAACCAAGACCAGGTAGTATATTATTACATGATAATGTTTCTGAGTGGGTTCGAAAAGACTTAAGAGCTAGAGGTTATAATTTAACTTTCGATGATCGCACAAGTGGTCCAATCAACGCCATTTTATTTGATTGGAAACATGGATCCATGTGGGGCGGTAGTTCTAATCATGGAGAAGATTATGGCATTGCTTGGTAGGATGTACAAAATGAAAACTGAATAAATAAAAATAGTATGAGTCAGAATAGAAGAAAATTTTTAAGCACTGCATTGTTGACTGCAGGCACATTAGGATTAGGTGGTAAGGTTTTAGCAAATGATTCAGCCAAAAGGTACGCTATCGATTTGCCTAAATCAATTGAGGACTTAGCGCCAATGAAAGAAGGTGTTGTACCCATTACTGTTGAAGAGCGCAAACAAAGAATTGCGAAGGCACAAGCCATCATGGAGCAAGAAAAAATAGATGCTATTTTTTTAGAGGGTACGATGTCTTGTTTTTATTTTACTGGCATGCGATGGGGACAAAGTGAAAGAACTTTTGGTGTCGTTATCCCAGCAAAAGGGCCGATTGCCTATGTCTGTCCAAAGTTCGAAGAAGACAGGGCCATGGAATTATTGAATCCTGTATTTGGGGATGAAGTAAGATGTTGGGAAGAACATGAAAGTCCGTATGCTTTGATTTTTAACATTATTAAAGATCGCGGAACTAAGTATAAAAAAATTGGGATGGAAGAGCGTGTTCGTTTTTTCATTGCTGATGGTGTTAAAAAATTAGCAACAGGTTTTGAAATTGTAGACGCTACGCCCGTTACAGCTGGTTGTAGAATGTATAAAACAAAAGCAGAACTAGCTTTGATGCAGTATTCAAGCGATGTGACGATTAAAGCATACCAAGCAGCATTTGCAACCATTCGTCCAGATATGTCTCAGTCTGAATTTAGCGGCAATATCAGTGCGGCTTTTAGAAAACTAGGCTATAGTGGAAGTGCTTCGGTACAAGTAGGTAAATATTCGGCATTGCCGCATGGAAGCATCACGCCTCAAGTAATTAGAGAAGGCGATATTGTAATGGTAGACGGCGGCACAAGTGTTGAAGGCTATGCTTCTGATATCACAAGAACAATCGTAGTGGGCAAACCAAGCCAAAGACAAATAGATGTTTGGAATATAGAACTGGAAGCACAGAACGCAGCATTTGCTGCAATCAAAATTGGTGCACCATGTGAAGTGGTGGATGCCGCTGCTAGAGCAGTCATTGAAAAAGCAGGATTCAAAAGCAATTATAAATTACCAGGGCTACCGCACAGAACTGGCCACGGTATTGGCTTAGAAGGGCACGAGTGGACCAACTTTGTAAAAGGCAATAAAACACCTCTAGCAGTTGGGATGTGCTTTAGCAATGAACCAACTATTTCTATTCCGGGTGAATTTGGTATTCGATTAGAAGATTGTTTGTACATCGCAGAAGATGGACCACATTATTTTTCTAAGCAAAGTATTTCTATCGAGCAACCATTCGGGTAATTGATCACTGGCAATTATTTGATTCAATTAGCAATGAACTAAATAATTTTCAAGGGTATCAAATAAAAAAAGGAGCTACAATCGTAGCTCCTTTTTTTTACCCCTTCACAAGGGACTTGTTTTGTATAATCAACTATTGATACAACTGATTGAACAACATTTTATAAGTAGAATGTGTTTGTCCTCTGAATGTAATTTCAGGTCCATACACATATACTTTTCCTTTTCCTAGTTTTGCTTCAAAAGCGGCAACACCATCTTGCAAGTAGGCTTGTCCAAATGCCCAGCCGCTTCTTAAAGTCTTGTCTGATGCAAACCAAGCAAGCGGTGTGATGGTGCCATTTGCAATGGCATCGGGTTGTACTTTAAATACAGGGCTATTGTTAAAGTAGATATCTGCTTTATTTTTCATCCCCCAGTTGGCTTTTAGGGCAGGCGCAACAGCGACTTGTAAGATACTTCCTGGGATATAAAATTTCTCACCTGGAAGCACGCGCTCTTTTCCGTTATTCATTTCTGTGATGGCATTTTTAACTGGCAGTTTAAAATGGTATGCTAGGTTGGCGCTCGATCCTATTGTAATGATTGTTCCTCCCGCTTCAACAAAACTCTTTAATGCAGGAATAGATTTTTCGGCAGTTATTTTTCCAATCATCGCATGAAATTCTGCAGGGATTTCGTCTAAGTTGGGTTCTTTTTCATCATAAGGAGAAGCAGGCCCTTCAACCATAGAAGGGATGGCACCGTCTACAAAAACAATGGCATCAAAATTGTCTTTTAAATTTCCTGCATTGATTTCCTTTGCGTATAATAATTTAAAATCAAAATGGTGCTGCTCCAAAATCCATCTTACCCAACCAGAAGGCATAGACCCACCATAACGATCCCATAAGCCAATTTTTAATGTAGTGATTTTCGCTGCGTCAGCAGGAAGACTTTCTACTGCAATGAAATTTAAACCTGCTTTTGCAATGGTCTCTTTGTCTTTTGATGCATCTGCCATTTCGAAATAAAATCCTTGTTGATTTTTATACACTGATTTACCCGCTTTTAATAAATCATTGATTTTTACAAAACTATTGTTGTCATTAGACTGAATGGCATAATATTTATTGACACTATTAGCTGTGTTAAATACAGTCGTTTTTGCATATTGTAATTGACCATAAGGAATCGCTTCAAATGGGCCATTAAAATCATCTAAGATTCTGTCAAACTCAACACCCATCGTATATGCCGGCGTCCATCCTGCCGCATCATAAGGTCTTACAGGAGGACCTCCTGGGTATAAAAAATCATTCGGGTGATCCTGTGGATCAAACATATCCAATACATGCGCTCTAAATGCTTGGTTGGTTCTTACCACATAAGATCCTGCTGTATAATTTTTTCCATTGACTACAAAGTCATTTGTTGCTTGATGTACTTTAATACCACTTTGAATTAAAATATTAACAAAGGCAACTGCACTACTCGTTTGAATGGCAGGAATAATATAGGCTCTAGGATCTCTTAATGCAGGTGCCTTATAGACTTTTGCATAATTTTGTAATGCAATACTATCTATACGCGTATCTCTTTTTTCTGTCTTTAATTGTTCAGTCAATAGTTCTACTTTATTTGGAGAAAGTGTCCAGTTGTCTCTATTGCCTGATTCAATGGCTTCTTTACCCATTCGATACATATTCAAAAGCACTTCGTCTTTATATCTTGCTGCATAGTTGAGTACAGCATAATTTAATGAAATAGAATAGTCAATTGAATTTTTGAAATACCATTTTTGTGGTGCAATTGGAAAAGGCAATCCACTATTTGGAATCAATCTTTGAGGTACCAAAGGAATATTCATTGGGGTTGGACTGCCAATGATCTCTGTTAAAATACCAACAATATTATGATAGTATGCCGTGGTTCTTAATCCACCATTCCACCAAGTAGAATAAACCGATCCACCCTTCATCGTATAACCGGGTTTTTGTTCTGCATTTAAACGACTACTCATTGCAGCGCCCATTGCGTCCAAACTTGTAATCAATAAAGGACTATATACATAATTGAATGGATCTCTGTAAGGAGGGCCTGCCACAACGGTTCCAGCTGGACCTGTTTGGTGGTGGTTGTATAAAATTTGAGGCATCCATTCAATATATTGTTGACGACTCATGTTTTTTGACTCACTCATATTCGTCATAAAAAAATCACGATTGTTATCGTGTCCAATATATTTTTGATACAAGCGTGGCAATGCAGCAGTAGATCTTTTTAAAGTATCTGTGTTGCGCATATACCAATTTGAAACCAATTCTTGTCCATCAGGATTGGCGTGCACAAATAAGATGATGGTATTTTTTAAAATATTTTTTGTTTCATCATCCTGTCTTGTGATGATCTGGTACATAGATTCAATCCATTGATGAATACCCACCACTTCGGTTGCGTGTAATCCTCCATCTATCCATACCACTGCTTTTCCATCATTTGCCAATTGCTTTGCATCTTCCTCTGATAAGCCTTCCGCTCTTGCTAGCTTTTGAGAAATCGATTTGTATTTTTGTAATTGCTTGATATTTTCGGGACTGGATACAACCATCATGTAATGATTACGACCTTCCTCTGTTTTACCAATTGTCACTAATTTAACTTTGTTAGAACTAGCTTCTACTTTTTTTAAATAAGCTTCTGTGGCAGTAAATGTGGCTAACTTATAATTGTCACCGATATTAAATCCAAAATGACTTTTTGGACTTGGAACAGATTGTGCCATAAGTTGAACACTTAATAAAAGCACAATACTGAGCAGAGATACAATTCGACGCATAATGTTGTTTTTTGTTCAAACTAAAGTTAACTAGGGCGGCTTGAATTTTAAAACAAATTTTACGAATGGATAAGCGTCACATTATTGTATTCTGAACAGCATGATTTGAGCACTTGGGGCGGCTGGCCTAGAAGGATTGGTTAAAGCAGTTGTTTTGAATAATTGTGTTTGATTATGCTTAACACTAAAAAACAATTCCAGATAATCATCTTCCCCAAAGACCACTATAGCTTGACCCGAAAAAATATTTTTGACGCCTACGGCGCCGGATAAAAATTGCCTGAGGGTATTAGGGTAGG